>OWJG01000049.1_pt1 | contig 97696 bp, 108 predicted proteins | sample 1732781 | NCBI WGS metagenome assembly OWJG01 (sample SAMN05065753, study PRJEB22554) | human gut metagenome | biome: ENVO:2100002; feature: ENVO:00000062; material: ENVO:00002003 | host: Homo sapiens | place: USA | reverse complement strand
GCGCGGATGCGGCAGCAGGAATCATCCGCCCGCCGAACCGTTCCCGATGACGAGCCGCGCCTGAAACGCCTGGATTCAGCTCGCCGAGGGCAGCGTCGCAAGCTTCAGTTCAAGCACGCGGTTCAGAGGATCCTGCGGATTGAGCGCGGCCTGAGCCTGCGTCCAAGCATCTCGAGCTTTCTGCAAGTCACCCTTAGCCGCCCAAATATCGCCCTGACGGTCGAGCACCAGAACCTTCTGCGCCTCGGCAGGCTTGGCGGCAGCCAGCACCGCAGCCGCCTCGTCGAGCTTGCCTTCGTCAAACAGAACGCCGGCGAGGCGAACGCGAGCCACCGTGTCGTACTCCGGACGGCCGGACTTCTCAATCACCCAATTGAGCTTGGCTTTGGCATCGGCCAGATCGCCCGCATCCGACGCGGACTGTGCAGAAGCAAAAGCCGCCAGCGGCGCATAGAGCGTGGAGCTGTACTCAGAAATCAAACCAGCCGAGAGCGACTGAACGTTCTTGAGGTCATGCGTTGCAACGGCATTCTGCAGCGCAGCATAGATCTGAGAAGCTTTGGCCGCCTGATTGCGCTGCCACCAATTCCAGCCGTTCCAGCCAGCAAAGGCGAGGCAGCACACGCAGACCACGCTCGTTACGGGCGTGCCCCAGCGGTCCCACCAGGCCTTCATTTGGTCAATGCTCTCTTGTTCTTCCAAGTCGTAAGCCATGGCTCAAACCTTTTGTTGAAATTTTTTGAATCTTATAACCAGTACTGAACAGCATCAGCGATGGAGGGCAGCAAGCGCTTCGGCCACCTTGTCGGCAGCTTCCGCCGTCGCTACCAGCGTTTGTTCGGCAAAGGGCGCATGCTCGTGCGCACGCAGCGCCTTGATGCCGACCGTGCCCTGAGCGAGTTCATCCTCGGTGGCAAAAACGGCAAATTCGGCGCCGGAAGCATCAGCCTTTTTCATCTGGCTCTTGATGCTCGCCTCGCCCGGATGCGTCACCACACGAATGCCGCGGTCGCGCATGGTTTCAGCGAGCAGCATGGCCTTGGCCTGTGACTCGCCGCCGTGGTGGAGCACATAGACGTCGGTCTGCGAGGCCTTTGGCACTTGTCCCACTTCACGCATCAGTTCGATAACGCGTTCCATCCCCATGGCAAAACCCACCCCGGGAGCAGGACGGCCGCCGAGCATTTCAACGAGCGGATCGTAACGGCCGCCGCCGCAGATCGTACCCTGAGCGCCGAGCTTATCCGTAATCCACTCAAACACGGTGTGGTTGTAATAATCGAGACCGCGCACCAAACGAGGATTGATCGAGTATTCAATGCCGGCAGAAGACACCAGCTCTTCAAGGCGGCTAAGGAATGCCCGGCTTTCTTCGCCAAGGTAGTCGAGCAGCTTAGGCGCAGCGTCCACGAGCCCCTGCATGTCGGGATTCTTCGTGTCAAGAATGCGCAGCGGATTCGTATAAAGACGACGGAGCGCATCTTCGTCGAGCTGATCCTTATGGGCTTCGAAGTAGGCGATCAGCGCTTCACGGTGCTTTTGACGCTCTTCCTGAGCGCCCAGCGTATTCATTTCGAGCTTCACCGGACCAACGCCAAGCGCCTTCCACATGCGCGCGAGCATCATAATGATTTCGGCATCAATGTCCGGGCCCGCCATGCCGAGCGCTTCAGCGCCGAGCTGATGGAACTGACGGTAGCGGCCGCGCTGCGGGCGTTCATGACGGAACATCGGGCCGCAGTACCAAAGGCGCTGTGTGGTTCCGTAAAGGAGATTGTGTTCATTAACAGCACGAACCACAGCGGAGGTGCATTCCGGACGAAGCGTCAGCTGATCGCCGTTCATGGAGTCGGTGAAGCTGTACATCTCCTTTTCAACGATGTCCGTTACCTCGCCGACGCCGCGGGTAAAAACGCGCGTATTTTCAAGAATCGGCGTACGGATTTCCTGATAACCGTAGGACGACAGCACGTCGACGCAGGTCTTCTGCACGTACTGCCAGATGGGAGCGTCCTGCGGAAGCATGTCATTCATGCCCTTGACGCCGGTGAATTTTTCTTTAGCCATTTGCTCTGTTGCTGCTTGGTATGTCTGAGGCTGCGGCACCGCTGTGCTCTGCCGGCCCCGGATGCGCCGTCATTTTATGGATGAACGACGCACCGCTTTGTGAAAATGCTGTGTAAAAGGCAGAGGTCGCCGCTCAGCTCCCCTGCTTCGCGTAGTTTTCGCGGACGAATTTTTCAATGATATCCTGAAACTGCTTGGCAATGTCCGCGCCTTTGAGCACGCCTGCCTTCTCTCCGCGTATGTAGACGGGTGCGACAGGGCTTTCACCCGATCCCGGAAGGCTTACGCCAATATCGGCTTGCCGGCTTTCCCCCGGACCGTTGACGATGCAGCCCATCACCGCCACCTTCATCGCTTCCGAACCCGGGGCAATACGCCGCCACTCCGGCGCCCGCGCCCGCAGAAACTGCTGTGTCTCCTGCGCCAGACGCTGAAAGAGATCCGACGAGGTGCGGCCGCACCCCGGGCAGCTCGTCACGAGCGGCGTGAAACTGCGCAGCTCCATCGACTGCAGGATTTCCTGTGCCACGATCACTTCTTCCGTGCGCGATGCTCCGGGAGCTGGCGTGAGTGAAACCCGGATGGTGTCGCCGATGCCTTCCTCAAGCAGTACGGCCAGTGCAGCCGTTGACGCCACAATGCCTTTGCTGCCGATGCCCGCTTCCGTCAATCCCAAATGGAGCGCCGCCTTCGTGCGGCGCGAGAGGGTCCGGTAAAGCGCAATAAGTTCCTGAACCTCCGAAACCTTGCAGGAAAGGACAAGGCGATTGGCAGGCAGTCCCAGCGACTGCGCAGCCTCTGCGGATTCCACTGCCGAGCGAACCAGTGCCTCACGGAGCACGGCCTGCGGCGACTCCGGGTGTTCGGACTGACGATTTTCATCCATCAGCCGAGCTAAGAGCGCCTGATCAAGCGACCCGCCGTTCACGCCGATGCGCACCGCTGCGCCCGTACGTTTGGCAACCTCGATCATCATCGCGAAGTTCTCTTCGGCCTTGGTGCCTTTGCCGACATTGCCCGGATTGATGCGGTACTTCGATAAGCAGTCAGCACATTCAGGGATTTCCGTGAGGAGTTTGTGCCCGTTGTAATGGAAGTCGCCCACCAGCGGCACATGAATTCCCGCCGCATCGAGTTTTTCGCGGATAGCCACGACCGCCCGCGCCGCATCGGGCGTATTCACCGTGAGCCGCACGAGTTCGCTGCCCGCCTCGGCGAGTTCGGCCGTCTGTCGATAGGACGCCTCTGCATCTGCCGTTGCCGTATTGGTCATCGACTGCACGACTACTGGCCGGCCGCCGCCGATCGTAACGGTCGTCGAACCCCAAATCACATCAACAGGCGTGGTCCAATGACGGTTGAGACCGCAAGCATTCACTGTTGGCATCTCGTTGCTCTTTTTTAACTGAAACCGCAGAAATCAGAAAAGGCGCCTTAGCTCGACGTATCGAGCGGCGAGCGCCTTTTTGGACTCTCCGGCATGCCCGAAGGTGCCGGGCGATTATTCGATGGTAAAGCGGGCGATGCCGTTTCGTACGACGCCGTCCAACGGATAAACCTCACCGTCGATCGTGAGCGAGACGACGCCGGCATTGCCTATCGTGAAGCGCGAACCCTTCGGAATCTCATAGGCCTGCACAGACTGCGGACGCATTTCGCTTGCTACTACATTGCGGCCATTGGGTGCGATAACCTGAACCCAGCTGGCCCCAGCTCCCAGACGGAATTCCACCTTGTGGAGCACCGGTGCGGCAGCGGGCGGCTGAGCGGAAGCAGCGGGCGCCGGTTGCGCCGGCGCGGCTGACGCGGTCTGCGCAGCAGGAGCCGGCGCGGCCGACGGTGTCGGCTGAGCTGCCGGAGCAGCAGCAGGCTGAGCTTGCGCTGCGGCGGGAGCTGACGGCTGAGCAGGCTGAGTCTCAGGAGCAGCATCCGAAGGCGCAGCAGCGCTTTCTGCCGGCTCAGCGGCCGGTGTCTTAGTCTCTTTAGCCTCGTTGGCACCGGACTCAACCTTCTGCGCTTCGCTCGAGGTGTGCAGACTGGCAAACTGATCGGTATAGACTGCCCAGATGCCGCCGCCAACAAACGCCGCCAACACCACGAAGAGCACGGCCTTCAAGGTGCGGTTTTTCGGCGGTTCATGGAAAACCGCTTCCCTAGAGGGAGAACGGTTCGGGAGCTGCCCCACCTCCACGGCAGCGCCGCGGCGCCCGCAGCGCATCATGTAGTCGTCAACCAAAGGCGCCGGATCAATCTTAAGCGCATGCGCATACCCGCGAATGAAAGCACGCACATAGACGGGTTCGGGCAAATTCTCAAGGCGCTCCTCTTCGAGCGCGCGAATCTGTGTCACGGCAAGACGGCACTGTACGGCCATATCGCCCACAGAAATGCCTTCGGCCTCTCGAGCAGCTCGAAGCACCGCACCAAACCCCTTAGGGGCAGCCGACGCTTCCTCACGTACGGGAATAGTCGGTTCTGCCTGCATCTGGGCAGTTTCGCCCTGCAGCGTGTTGAGACTCGGCTCGAGCTTCTCGGACGCCGAGCCGCTCGAGCGGTCTGCAGCATTTTTTTGCTCTGGGGTCGTGAAATTGCTCTCAGCCATGGATGCGCCTCAATGAAAACGACGGTTTCAAGAATGCTGCGGGCGATACAGAATCACCGCAGCCTCAGCCTTCTGCTGTGCGAGACGTTCCGCTCGACGCGTACGATCGCGCACTTCACCGGCGAGCTGACCGCACGCAGCGTCGATGTCGTCGCCGCGGGTCTTGCGCACCGTTGTCACGTAACCGAGCTCGTTGAGCCGGCGACAGAAGGCGAGCACCTTCTCCCGGTCAGGCTTTTCAAGGTCTGACTGCGGAAAAGGATTGAAGGGAATCAGATTGAACTTGCAAGGCACGTGCTCGCGGCGAACCAAAGCCGCAAGATGATCGGCATCGGCGAGTGAATCGTTGATGCCGCCGAGCATTACGTATTCAAACGTAATAAAGTCGCGCGGAGCCACACGCAGGTAGCGCCGGCAGGCGGCCATCAGATCGCCGAGCGGATGCTTTTTATTGATGGGCATGAGCTTGTCGCGCAGCCCATCATCGGCAGCATGAAGACTTACAGCAAGCGCCACCGGGGCAGCTTCTGCAAGCTTGTCGATCTGGCGCACAAGTCCAGAGGTAGAAACGGTGACGCGGCGGCGTGAAAGGCCGTACCCGTCATCGTCCAAAAAAATCTTGATCGCGGGAATAACCGCATCGAGGTTCTGCAGCGGTTCACCCATACCCATCAGCACGACATTGCTGATGACGCGGTCATTCGGATCCGTGATGCCGCGGTCGCGGCAGAGCTCGCGCTCGGCCGTCCAAAGCTGGCCCACGATTTCCGCTGTAGTGAGATTGCGGTTGAAACCCTGCTTGCCCGTCGAGCAGAAGAGGCACCCCATGGCGCACCCGGCCTGCGAGGAAATGCAGAGTGTCCCGCGGTCATCTTCAGGGATGAAGACGGCTTCAACAGCATTGCCGTTGCCGACGGCAAAAAGCCACTTGCGCGTACCGTCAGAGGACTTCTTTTCGTGAATGACTTCGGGCGGACGAATTTCCGCAAGCTTGAGGAGCTTGGCCCGAAAGGTCTTCGCGAGATCAGTCATCTCGTTAAAGTCGCAGACAAGATGACGATGCACCCAGCGCGTAAGCTGCCGGGCACGAAAAGGCTTCTCGCCGATCGATTCGCACCAGGCCTTAAGACCGGCCGCATCGAAGTCGAGAAGATTGACGCGTGCAGCCGCCTCCGCAGGAGCAGAAGCGGCCTCTTCGCGCTTGTCAGGGTTGACGAGCGTTTCGGACATTAGCGGCTGTGAATCGCAAGCGTCGGGAAGAAGTAGGCGATTTCAACGGCGGCCGTTTCCGGAGCGTCGGAACCGTGAACAGCATTGGCGTCGATGCTTTCAGCGAAATCGGCGCGGATGGTGCCGGCAGCGGCCTTCTTCGGATCCGTGGCGCCCATGAGTTCGCGATTCTTGAGGATGGCGTTTTCACCTTCGAGAACCTGAATCATGACGGGGCCGGAGGTCATAAACTTGACCAAATCGGCAAAGAAGGGACGTTCGCGATGGACGGCATAGAAGCCTTCGGCTTCAGCCTGGCTCAGCTGGCGCATCTGGGCGGCGACGATCTTGAGGCCGTTCGTTTCAAAGCGGGAATAGATCTTGCCGATGACGTTCTTGGCGACGGCGTCCGGCTTGATGATGGAGAGAGTGCGCTCAATAGCCATTTTCTGCTCTTATCGTTTCGTAATGGAAAAATATATGAAACCCCGTGAGGGTTATTCGCGGATGAGACGACGCCCGTTTATGCATTGGTTGGCGCCTATTTCATCAGGCGCGCAATTTTATCACGAGGCTTTGATTTCTCTCGGCTCTTAAACCCCTCAAACTTGCGAGGATGTGTTGCCGTCCGATTCAGGAGCATCCTTCAAGCTCATCACATCTGCGCGCTCGGCGCGTTCGGTCTGAATGAGATTGAGCATCCTGCCGCTTTCCTTCATAAAGGCAGGCGCCAAATCACCGAAATAGAGCCGTACGCGCTCAAACCGCCGAATGAATTCATCGCGGTCACGCGCCTCTATCATTGCGAGCTCCGGCGCAAGACTTTCAACGTAGCCGCGGATGAGCTGCGTATTTCGGGGATTGGCGAGAATAATGTCAGCATAAAGACGCGGATCCTGAGCAAAGAGGCGCCCTACCATTTCCAGTTCCAATCGGTAGATGGGCGACGAGAGCTGCAGGATGACTGACAGATCCGGATTGAGCTTCGAGAGAAACACGCCGTAGGCAAAGGTCGTGAAGTGCCTCAGCGCCTGAATAATGCCCATCGAGCGGTCATGCTCTTCGGCCGAACAAGTCACTACCTTCGCGCCCCAGCGGCGAATCTGCTCTAAAAGCGGTTCGGCCGCTGCAGCATCCCGGCCGGGCGCATAAACGAAGACCTGACCGGCAAAACTCGCCACATCGGGGCCGAACATCGGATGAAGCCCCGCAACCGGTCCGCGGTGCACGCGCATCATCGCCTCAACCGGTCCTGCCTTCACCGACGTCACATCGCAAAGCAGCGCCTCTCGCGGAAGAAGTCCGGTGAGCGCCTCGATGACGCTGATGGTCTTATCAATCGGCACCGATACCACCACCGTACCGGCACCCTTGAGAATCTCCGCTGCCTGTGGCCAATCCCCTTGCTCAAGAATGCGAACCGGCCAGCCCGAGCGCTCGAACGCTCGATGGAGCTGCCGCCCCATGCCGCCCGCGCCGCCCACAATCACAACCGGTTTGTGCTGCGGTGTCTTTGCCGAGTCCGCAGCCTCCGGTTCGGCAGCTTTGACAAGCCGGCCGGCTTCTCGGGCAATGCGTCCGAGAATAATGTCCGCCAGCGCCTCTGACTGTCCGGGTTCGGCCGCTGCGCCGAGGAGGATCAGCCGCTCGCCGATCAGGCGGCGAAGTTCGGCCTCATTGTCATAAAGCGCCTCCGTCGAACCCTCGAGTAATCCAACTGTCGTCATAACCATCCCGTTCTGTTTGGTTCTTTTCTCTAGTGCGTATGCGCCGCACCTAATACGGTTCGAGCAGTTTGCACGATTCTTGACCCGAACGGGCGCCGTTCAGTTGTCTTTGTTTAGAATGCGGCTCGATGCTTGAGCGCAAAGACTCGACACTTGCTCATGAAAAGCTGGCCAAAAAAGTAGAAGAACCAAAACATCAAAAGAACACCAAAAGGAAGGACACGCATGGCAGCCAATCTCACCATCGACAAGATTTTTGCCGACAACCTCGGCACAGCATTTGGCGGCTGTGTGAGAGATCAGTCGCTCAACCTTTTTTCACCGGAAATCGCTCGTTCGGCCGGTGCCAATTGGAATCCCCTGCCCTTTTTCGGACGCGCTGAGAAAGTGCGTTTTCGCGCCCGCTGGGCAGCCCTTCTGCAGGGCATCGGACTCTGGGCGGCATTGGTCGTCATTCCCGAACTGAAAGCTGATCCCAAGCTCTCGCGCAAGATCACTTCACAGATGGAAGCCTATACGGATGCACTCCTCAAGGCGCCGATCCTTGACCATCTGTCGCCCGACGAAATCCGTGATTACACATTGCTTCGCCAGCGCTTCATGCGTCTTGGCGCTGCGGCAAGCACCGTCCCTGACAAGGATGCTTTTGCGCGCGCATTTCTTTCAGCACTGACCGGTAAAGCGCCCAACGAAGCTGCGCCGGCACGCGTCTCAGCCATGGCTCTGCACGTCGGTCTTGCCTACGGTCTTTTTGCAAAGCTCGCCGAGATCTCCCGCAACGAACCGCTCTCCTACCAGCGAGATCCTAAGAAGCGCTGAAACGACCCGTATAAAAAATCGGCAGACATCCCTTCAGGTGCCTGCCGATTTTCATTCGAGCGGAAATGATTCCCGATGGATTAGCCTTCTGATCCGTCGGTCAAGGTCATCTTGACATTATCTTCATGCTGCGCGGCGATTCGCGCCTCGATTCGTTCGGCTTCTTCATCGAGCTTCTCAGGCTTTGGCCCCGGTTCGAGCACTGCGATCGATTCAACGTGTCCCGTATGCGGGAACATATTCATGATGCCGGCCGCACGAATGTGCCAGCCGCCTTCATGCTGCAAAATTGCGCAGTCACGTGCAAGCGTAGCCGGATTGCAGGAAACGTAGACCACGCGGGCCGGACGTTTTTCAGTTGCTGCCAACACGCGGGCCAGCGCCAAGGCGCCTTCGCGCGGCGGATCGATCAGCACGCGGTCGATGCCGCCCATGGTCTGCCAGAGCTCTTCCCAGTCCTGTTCGCTCCACGTAAAAAGATTCCGCGCACGGAAGGTTGTTTTCTCAGCCAATCCGTTTTCAGCTGCCCCTTGACGAGCGCGGGCAACCAAGCCTTCGGATCCCTCAATACCGATCACCCGCTGGGAGCAGCGGGCGAGCGGCAGCGTAAAGTTGCCCAGGCCGCAGAAGAAATCGGCCACCTTGTGATCCGGCTCGAGTCCCAGGAGACGCACTGCGCGGCCGACCATCGTTTCGTTGAGCGCATGGTTGACCTGCGTGAAGTCTGTGGGCTTAAAAGCGATGCGTACACCGAATTCCGTCAATTCCAGCCCGAGCTTTTTTTCATCCTCCGGATTGACCGCATGAGCGGTTTCCGGTCCTTTTGGCTGAAGCCAAATATCCGCGCCGTGTGCTCGGCCAAAAGCCAGCAGCTTTTCCATATCCTCGGGCGACACCGGATCCAGATGACGGAAAACGAGCGCTGTGCGGCCGTCGCCGCCGACAGCGACTTCTATTTGAGGCATCCGCTGGCGCATATCGAGCACAGAGATCAGCTCACGAAGCGGATCAATCATGTCGGAAACGTTCTGCGTCAGAATCGGGCAGGCATGCATATCGCACACATAACTCGAAGCCTTTTCGTGGAATCCCACCAAAACACCGCCCTTTTTGGCAACATCTCGAACCGTCAGGCGTGCACGATGGCGGTAATTCCAAAAAGGTCCGCGAATGGGCGGCAGAACGTTTTCCGGTTTGACCTTGCCAATGTGCCAGAGCGTGTCCATCAGAATGCGCTCCTTGAAGGCCACCTGCGCATTGGGTTCAATATGCTGCATCGTGCAGCCGCCGCAGGATCCCGGCCCGAAACCGAACTTGGGGCAGCGGGGAGCGACGCGCGCCCAGCTTTGCGTGAGCACCGCCGATGTGCGGCCGATATCAAAACTCGATTTCGAACGCAGACGCTCATAGGTCACGCGTTCGCCGGGAAGCGCCCCCTGAATAAAGACCACCTTGCCGTCGAGATGCGCTATGCCGCGTCCTTCCTGATCAAGACGCTCCACGTCGACAGTGAAGTATTCGGGCGTCCGTTCTTTTGAGCGTCCTCTGCGGCCCATGATGATCTCCTAAGAAAAACTGTTTGGGGTCTGACTTGTATTGGTATTAACCGGTCCGGGAACTTTGCGCCGGCCGACCGCCTTGACCCGATGAATAAAAAAGAAGAAAGGCGCCGTTCAGCTTGCTTGAGCCGACGGCGCCTCGGGTCTTGGTGCAGCGCCCTTTCAAAGCGCTGCTTCCCGGCGGGATGAGGAATTTACCGCAAAGGAGCGCTTAGTTGCGCAGCGGCGGCAGGAATTTCATCGGATCGACGGGTTGTCCTCTGTCGCGCACTTCAAAGCGCAGCATCGGACGTTCGGCCTCTGTATTGCCGCTTTCAGCAATCTTCTGTCCGGCCTTCACTTTGTCACCCGTCTGAACGACGATCTTCGAATTGTGTCCGTAGGCGGTCACCAGCGTCGGCGTGTGGCGCACGATCACCAGCTGACCATATCCCTTGACACCTGATCCCACGAAGATCACCTCGCCTGCGCCGGCGCTCACCACAACGCTGCCCGCAGCAGCGCCAATGTCGAGCCCCTTGCCGTTCTTCGCAAAATCCGAGAGTACTGTCCCGCGCACGGGCCAAATCATGCGAGTGCCGGGAACGACTGCCGCGGCCGGCTTTTCTGCGGCTTTTGCTGCCGGGGCCGGTTCGGCCGCAGGCGCGGCTGCCGCTGACGTCGGAGCAGTCGGAGTCGGCACTGAGCCGGTACTCGTCCGATCGCCGGACGAGCTGCTGCCGGCGGCCGGCGAAACGGCTGCGGCCTCAATCGGAGCGACATGCTCGATGCGGTTGACGCGCACGCCTTCTGGCATCGTCACCTCACGCGGCGCGGCCGTTGATTCCGGAATATGAAGCACACGGCCGATAGCGAGCTGCGTCGGATCCGTGACGGCATTGAGCTGCATCAGTGCCGAAGGCGTCACGCCGTAACGCACGGAAATGTTGTAGATGGTATCGCCGACCGTCACCGTATGCGTACGGCCGGAATCGCGCACGTCGCCGAGCGGCGCAAAGCTCGAGCTCTGCGAACCGGCAGTGGTGTGTTCGCCGCTCGTAGGCACTGACCGATCAACGATGGGAACGTCTCCGAGGGGCAGCGACGAGCAGCCCCCAAGGAGTACGGCAGCACCGACGGCCATGCCGCATGCGCGAAGAGGAAACGCCTTCATCTTAAAAACTCCTTGCACTCACATCAAAGGTCTGCCTGTGCAGCAAATGCACCGCCTACCCAACGGCTGGCCGCCTCTACCTGCTTAAAGCTGGTGAGGTCAACCTGCAGCGGCGTCACGGAAACATAACCGTGCGACGTTGCCCAGAAATCAGTTCCTTCTGCGGCGTCAATCGGTTTGCCGGCTGCGCCGAGCCAATAGATTGGAAATCCGCGCGGACTCATTTCAGCGATAACCGGCTCTGCACTCGAGCGCCGGCCGAGGCGAGTGCCGAGAATGCCGCGAAGTGACTCAAACGGCATGTTCGGAATATTAACGTTGAGCAGCACGGGTTCGTCTGCCGTCTTGCCCGCTTCAATCTCTGCATCCCTGCGTTCGATGAAGCGCTCGACCACGGCCGAAGCAACCTTTGCCGCACTCTCAAGCTCTGCCCAGCCTTTGTCAATCTGCGAAAAGGCAATGGATGGAACGCCGAAGAGATAGCCTTCAATCGCCGCAGCAACCGTTCCCGAATACATCGTGTCGTCACCCATATTGGCGCCGCAGTTGATGCCGGAAACGACTAAATCCGGTTTTTCATCGAGCAGCCCCGTCAGCGCCACATGCACGCAGTCTGAGGGCGTCCCGGAAAGCACATAGAGATCTGTTCCCTGCATGTGCTCAACGGTAAGCGGTCGATTAAGCGTCAATGAGTTGGAAGCGCCGGAATGATTGTGGTCGGGCGCCACGATCGTAACGCGCCCAAAACGGCGCATTGCGCGCGCCAAGGCTTCAATGCCGGGGGCGCGGTAGCCGTCGTCGTTAGAGATGAGAATGTTCATGCAGGTCAAAAAAGCAGCCGGCGCCCGACTGAGCGATGGGTTTATCGCTCAGCGCACGGGCGCAACAGCGGACACAGCGGACTTTGGAATTTTTGGATTGTAGCCCACTGCCGCAGTCGATCTTGGTCTGAGCGTGCGACTGAAGTTTTTCTTTGCAGAAATCTGCTGCAAGCCCCCTATGCCGCTGCCGCCCGCAGCTTTCTCAAACGCTTTCGTCGTCAAAAATCCGCGACTTCGGGAAGACCATCGAAAAGGTCGAACCTTTGCCGGGCGTTGATTCAATTTTGAGCTGTCCCCCGGCGCTGCGGCAGACATGCTTGACAATGGCAAGCCCCAGTCCTGTGCCGCCGGTGCTTCTGGAGCGCCCCTTATCGACGCGGTAAAAGCGCTCGGTAAGCCGCGGAATGTGCTTTTCCTCAATGCCGATGCCCGTATCCTTCACGGAAAGCACAGCACCGCTCGATGTGCGGAACCACCGCACATCAATGCGGCCGCCTTCAGGCGTATAACGCACGGCATTGGAAACGAGATTCATCGCGGCGCTGCGAATATCAGAGGGCTCGCCGACGAGCGACGCACGGCAGGCTTCCAAAGTGATCACATGGCGGCCGAGTGAAAGCGCCCGTCCCTCGTTGACCACATCTTCGAGAAGCTTCGTCATGCTGATGACTTCAGCATCATCGCTGTCGGTTTCGTCGCGATTTTCAAGTCCCGAAAGAAGCAGCAGATCGTCCAGAAGCGACTGCATGCGTCTGGCCTGATCAAGCATCAGTTCACGGTGCTTTTGCATGACGTTTGCAGGCACTTTTCCCTGAGACTCAATATCCAGAAATCCGCTGATGACGGTGAGCGGCGTACGCAGTTCATGCGAAACATTGGCGACAAAGTCGCGGCGCATTTCATCAATGCGCAGACGTTCAGTCACGTCATGCGTGACGATCATCATGTGGCGAGAGTCCGGCGCCACCACAGAGACGTCAAGATCCAGACCCGCCTTCGAGGTGTAATTGCAGCGCCCGGCAAAATTGCGCTCAAAGAGCCAGTGACGCAAACGTTCATCGGTGACGACATCGAAAAACGACCGGCCGATCATCTCCGGCGCAATACCGAAGTGTTCGGCGCCGCGAGCATTCACCCAGTCGATACGCCAGCCTTCGCCGAGAATAGCAACCCCTTCGGGCAGCAAGGCAAGGGTTTTTCGATAACGAACATCGCGGTCGCGGATGCGCTTGGCCTTCTTTTCATCTTCACGCACAAGCGCCAGCCACAAGCGAACGGAAAGAATGAATATGCCGACCGTGCCGACGACCCACATCCAGAAGATCACGGCGCGAGAGACGTCGTTCATCCAGACAACCATCATGAAGACAAAGAGGAAGACAAACGCCGCAGCAAGCCATGCACTCTGACGGCGCAGCCGCGCTATGCGTTCCTCGGGCCCATTGGGGTCAGCAGGGCGCACGCCGGAGCCGTTTCCAGTTCCGCCGACAGCACTCTCCGGTGCCGGCAGGTCGCCCGCTTCATAAGCCTCTTTAAGAGGCGTCTCATAGGTTTTGGCAGCGCTCTTCGCCTCTTCGGCTTTAGGCGCGGCGATGCCGCCCAGCGCGTCTTCAGTCTTTTCTGCCATTGAATAAACCCTCCTGCTATTCGCTGGCAGGAGTGTTCAGTGCCGTCTGCGGATCACGAAATCGATAGCCCACGCCGCGCACGGTTTCGATCATGTCTTCTGCGGCGCTTCCGGCCAAAGCTTTTCTCAAACGCAGCATGTGCACGTCCACCGTGCGTTCGTCAACAAAAGCGCTCTGCCACACTGCATCAAGCAGATTTGCACGCGAAAAGACGCGCCCAGGCTTGGCCGCAAAAAGGGAGAGGAGCTTAAATTCTTTGGCAGAAAGCTTGAGCGGTTTGCCTGCAGCTGTCGCCTCAAAACGCGCTTCGTTGAGTTTTAACGGTCCGCAGACAATCACACGCTCTTCGTCGGCCGTGCTGGCCGTCTCCTCCGAGGGCATCGGACTCAGGCGGCCGGCAATGACAGCCGCACCACGGCGGCGAAGCACCGCACGCACTCGAGCAGTCAGCTCTCGCGGCAAAAAGGGCTTCACCACATAATCGTCCGCGCCGGCATCCAGACCCGCCACACGATCCGACTCATTGCCGCGGGCCGTGAGAATGATGACCGGCACATCGGCCGTCTTGGTGTCTGAGCGCAGCTCTCGAAGCCACTCTTCACCCGGACGATCCGGGAGCATACGATCGAGCAGAATCAAATCGGGACGCTCGGCGGCGAGCGCCGAGCGAGCCTCGGCAATGCTCCCTGCACGGGTCGTGCGAAAGCCTTCGGCTTCGCAGACAAAAACGATGAGCTCCTGAATAGCGAGCTCGTCCTCAACGATAAGCAGCAGCGGCGCGGACATGTCTGGTGAAGTATTCCGACGAGTTTGTGATGCGTCAGATTGTACTTTCCGTGACTGTCCGCGACTTGCTCTGCGTGCATTTTCTGCATCGGAGCGCTGCATTGCCGGAACTTCCTGCCCAGAGGTTTTGGACATTTCGAAATGTTTTCAGTTTTGCTGAGGCTGAGTTTTCCCAGCGTGACGAATGTCCACGCCTTCTGTCATGAAAACTACAGTCTCACCGACGTTTTGCATATGCGCGGCCACGCGTTCAAGCGAGCGGTTAATACGGATGAATTCCAATCCGTCAGCGAGCTTGAGCTCTCCGGTCTTCAGGCGCTCCACCGTGTCGCTGAGCGCTTCATCGACTTCTGCGGACACAATCGTGCGCCGAGCGACCAACGCTCGTGCACGCTCCGGATCAAGCAGACGTACGCAGGCAATCATGTCGTCGCCCATTACGCGCAAGAGCGCGTGCAGACTAAAGAGCGTCGAGACATTGGCCAGAGCGGGCTCAGACAAAGGCTTGACGAGCTCGCTGAGCTTGCGAACACCCTTGGCGGCATTGCGGATTTCGTCGCCCATGCGCTCAAAGTCAGTCGTCATGCGGTAGTAGCCGAGGAGCAGACGCAGGTCCACCGCCTGAGGCTGACGCCGAGAAATGATGGTTTCCAGATAATCGTCGAGTTCAGCTTCCCAGGAATTGATGACATGATCTTCCGCCATCACTTTGGCGGCTTCATCTGCATTCAGATTCACGAGCGCATCGCCCAATCTGCCGAGCTGCTCCTCGACAGCGCTGGCCATCTTAACAACGTTGTTGTTGAGTTCTTCGAGCTCAGCGTCAAAGCGCTTCACCGTATGTGCCTTGGTTTCCATTTGGTTGTCTTCCCAGTTGGTTGAGTTCTTGGTCAAACTTCCATAACGATCAGCCGAAACGGCCGGTGATGAAGTCTTCCGTCGCTTTCTTTTGAGGATGCGTGAAGATCGTTTTCGTGTCGCCAAACTCAATCAGCTCGCCCAGATACATGAATGCGGTGTACTCGGAAATGCGAGCAGCCTGCTGCATGCTGTGACTGACGATAACGACCGTGTAGTCTTTCTTGAGTTCGTCAATCAGCTCTTCAATGCGGGCGGTGGCAATCGGGTCAAGCGCCGAGCAAGGTTCGTCAAGCAGCAGTACCTCAGGCTTCACGGCGATGCCGCGAGCAATGCACAGACGCTGCTGCTGGCCGCCGGAGAGCGAGGTGCCGGGCTGAGTGAGCTTATCCTTCACATCGTCCCAGAGCGCCGCCTTGCGCAGCGCCCATTCAACGCGCTCATCCAGATCGGCTTTGGCGATCTTTTCGCGCAGACGCACACCGTACGCCACATTGTCGTAAATCGACATGGGGAACGGCGTCGGACGCTGAAAAACCATGCCCACGCGGCTGCGCAGCGCCGTCACGTCGATCGAAGGATCCAGAATTTCAAGATCACCCATGCGGATGGAGCCTTCGGCTCGCTGCTCCGGATACAGATCCTGCATACGGTTCAAACTCCGCAGAAGCGTCGATTTGCCGCAGCCGGACGGTCCGATGAAGGCCGTTACGCACCCCTTGGGAATGGGCAGCGAAACGTTCTTCAGCGCGTGAAAGTTGCCGTAGTAGACGTTAAGGTCGGAGATCAGGATCTTGGGTTCGGGCATTTCACGAACGGCAAGCTGATCGAGATGTTCGGGATGAATCAAAGGCATTTGAAGCTCTTCAATATGTTCTGTTCACTGGAGGATCGTCCGCATCAGCGGCGACGGCGTTCGCGGATGACAATGGCAGCCGAGCTCATGAGGAGCACGAGAATCAAGAGCACCAGTGCGGTGCCGTACTGCAGCGGCCGCGTCGCTTCGATGCTGGTGCCGGAAGTCGCCAGCACATAGATGTGGTAGGGCAGCGCCATTACCGGGTCGAACAGCGAAACACCTTCCTTTGGCGTAAAGAAAACGCTGCCGGTGTACATGATCGCGGCCGTTTCGCCGGCGGCGCGGGCAAGCGCAAGAATCGAACCGGTCAGAATGCCGGGCAGCGCGTTCGGCAGCACCACCTTGAGCGTGGTTTCACGCTGCGAGGCGCCGAGCGCGAGACTGGCCTCGCGCCAGTCCTGCGGGATCTGTGAGAGTGCTGCTTCGGTCGTGTTGATGATGATCGGCAAAGACAGCACAGCCAGCGTCAGGATGCCCGAAAGCAGGCTCACGCCGAAGCCGCAGAAAACGACGAAGAACGTGAGGCCAAAGAGACCGAAGACGATGGAAGGGACGCCCGCAAGATTAGCAATCGAAAGACGCGTCAACGTCACCCAGACGGACGGCTGACTGTATTCCTTGAGGTACACCGCACTGGCCACGCCGAGCGGGAGAGCGATGACCAAAGCACCCAGCGCCAGGCAGAATGTGCCGATAATGCAGGGCAGAATGCCGCCCTTCGTCATCAGATCTCGCGGAGGTTCCGTCAGAAATTCCCACGTCATCGCCGGCCAGGCATTGACGACAATGAGTCCGATGATGCCGAGCAGTGCGGCAATGTTGATGAGGACTGCGGCGCGCATCACCGTGAAGCCCGTGGCTTCATAGAAGCGCCGCAAAGCTGCTGACTTCATTTATTTCTTCTCCAGTCCGAAGCGGCGAGCCGCATACCAGGCGCAGAGGTTGAAGGCAAATGTAATGATGAAGAGCACGAGACCCGTCGCATAGAGCGCGTGATAGTGCTCGCCGCCGACGGCTGCTTCTGCCATTTCTGCAGCAATCGACGAGGTCATCGGGCGCACCGGGTCGAAAATCGACTCAGGAATAATGGCTGCGCCGCCGGCCACCATGAGTACAACCATGGTTTCACCGATAACGCGGGAAATACCGAGCATCACGGCTGTGGCGATACCGCCCATAGCCCAGCGGAGCTCAACCTTGAGAAGCGTTTCCCAGCGGGTTGCTCCAAGCGCCAGACTCGCTTCGCGCAGTCCTGACGGGACATTGCGCAGCGCATCCTCAGAAATGGAAGCGATGGTCGGCACGCACATGAAGGCGAGCATGATGGAGGCATTGAACAGATTCAGACCGGTCGCAATGCCGAACATGTCCTGCAGCCAGGGAGCCAGAATAATCATGCCGATAAAGCCGATGACGACCGACGGAAGCGCCGCCATGAGTTCAATCAGCGGCTTCACAATGCGGGTGAGCGCCGGAGGCATGCCTGCATGAATAGCGCAGGCTGTCAGAACACCGAACGGCACCGCAATCAGCGTCGTCAGCGCAGCACAGGCCAAAGAACCTGCAATCAGCGCCCCAATGCCGAAAACTGGCGGATCATCCGTCGGATACCACTCTGTTGAGAAAAGAAAATCTTTGAGGGAGACGTGAGCAAAGATCGGCAGCGCCTGGCTGAGGAGAAAGATGACGATAGCAGCCAACGCAAGAACGCTCACGCCGGCAGCGGCAGCAAGACCGCGGCGAAAGTTCACGTCAGCCTGAAGTTTGGCAGGCAGAGCCATAGTGAAGGAATCCGGATAGTCACACTAAAATCACAGAAGCTCGACGCCCTAAGCGCCGAGCTTCCCGAGGGCTAAAACCGTCTTACTTGGCGGCAACCGGCACGAAACCAGCCTTTTCAACGTCCTTTTGACCTTCAGCGGAGAGCATGAAGTCAATCAGCTTCTTCGCCTCGGCCTTCACGTTGTCAGCCGTGAAGAGGTAAAGATCCCTGGCGATCGGCCAGGTCTTATCCTTGGCGGATTCAATGCCCGGCTTCACGTTGTTCATCGTGAGCGGATGCGTCTGCTTATCCATGTAACCGACGCCGATGTAGCCGATGGCATTCGGGTTCTGAGCAATGGCTTGCACGACACCGCCGTTCGAAGCCTGAATCAGAGCGCGGGGCGACACACGGGTCTTGCCCATCACCAATTCTTGGAAGCACTCAAAGGTACCGGAAGAGGAGTCGCGGCCAACCACAACGATCGGAGCCTTGGCACCGCCGACTTCATCCCAGGAACGGATCTTGCCAGCGAAGATGTCCTTGAGCTGAGCCATCGTCAGGCCCTTGACGGCATTGTTCGGATTGACGACCGGAATGATGGCGTCATGGGCAACCGTGTAACGCACGGTCTTGATGTTGTGATCGGCGAAGTCCTTGACTTCCTTATCCTTCATGTCGCGCGAAGCCATCGCAACGTCGGTCATGCCGTCGCGCAGCGCCTTAATGCCGTTGCCCGATCCGGTACCAGAGATCGTCACGGTGATGTTCGGATTGGCCTTCATGAAGCCCTCCGCCGTGAGCTGCATAGCGGGCAGAACCGTCGTCGAGCCGTTAACCGTAACGGTTTCCGCGTGAACGGCGGCGGCAGCGGCAAAACCAGCGAGAGCGCCGAGAACGGCAATCATGTTTTTAGTCATTTCCAACTTCCAACTTCTAGAGATGTATTCGGTGTGCGTTTTCTTTTCCGCACGGGTCGAAGTATGAAAGTCGGCTTTGACTCAGCCGTGAATCTCTTATGAATATTGTGTGACAGCGCAGAATGTCCGTCATCAAAACGTCACATTCTGCCTAGCGGCGACCGCCTGCTGTTGGAGTCTTGCTGTTCTGAGTCGCTGTTCGCTAGTTGATGTACTCATTGTCCTAATCAAAGCACCATTCACCAGAAAAGTTGATCAAGAACGAACATCTCAATGTGTGGGCCCTGTAAGTACTTCAGAACGATCCCACCATTCTTAATATTTCAGGCAAATATCGAATCCAAACATTACCCCACAAGACCACTGATCAGTAGATGTTCCCTGCCATTTAGACTGCGATTCTAGGTATAAGCTGATTGTTGCTCCCAAAAAATCCGAACGAATCTATCGTTTAAGTTCTCCCTTGTTTTTATGGGAGCTTAAATGGGAGCATTTGCCGCGAGCTAGAGACACTTCGATGAGGACTTTAATACGCCAATAAGCAGCGTCTTAATATCGCGTCATCCTTAGAGAATCAAGGAATGCGAGACGATGACGCAATAAAAAAGGCCATCTTGCGATGACCTCATTTTGGTTTTCTGGTCGGCGGCGGGATTCATATATGCCTGTTACAGAGGTAAATTAAAAGACCATATCAAATAATGGGAGCTTCTATGGGAGCATCCGCCAAGTGCTTACTTGATATTAGTGGACACTAAGGCGTCGTGAACTGCGGCGTTTCTAAGAAGTAGGCTGCGACCTTCTTCGATAAGTCCGACGCTTTCTCTGAGAAGTTTTTCGCATCGGGCAACTGCTGCCTGCTCAGCGTTACAGGCAGCGGCGCTGGCTTTTCGCAGACGACTTTCATATGCCCTGCGCATCCTGTCAGTATCACTGCGAATACGCTCAATGTCAACATCAGCAGCAACGACTTGATCCACTGCGGAAACCAGTTTTGCATAATCTTTTCTCCCCTGCTCAGCACGCGCTACGGCGGCTTCGAGCTGATACGACTTGAGAGCCGCATCCCCGCGCGCAGAAGCCAGCTGATAGCCCGCCGCAAACACCACGAATACAAGAATCGTGACAGCGGCATATTTCAACCAATTTGTCATTTAAGAGCATCCCGCCAAGCCTTAACTACTTTCGCCGCCAAGAGCAATGCAAAGAGGATGCCGAAAGCGATTAGAACGCTATAAACGCACACCGCTTGCCACGTAAAATCCTGCTCCATCATGACTTCACCGCTTGTGCAATCTGAATTAGGTAGTTGATAAGAGCCACAAGCCCCGCCACGCCAATCACGGCTGCAGCAAAACCGCTAGCAAACCCTTTCCAGAACGTGATCGTTTTATCGAGTTTCATCAATTGCTCTTTGGATTTCATGTTGGTGCTCGTGGGGCGCTATGAGCATACTCACCCCTGGCGCATCAACTCGGCCTCTCTGCGACGACGAGCGACAAGCCCCGCCAGCCCTCCATTGGTGACGTCCAAAAACTCATCAGCTGCTGTTTCGTAATCGCCAGCATTGAGCGCGCGCAGCATCTTGGGGCACTTTTGAACAACGCCCTCAGCGCCCATGTTGTATGCCAAGCTCAGCAGCGCAATGAACTGATTTGCTGAAACAGGGACGTTGATGTACTTTGCAAGGCCGGTTTGTGCAGACTGCAAGTCACTGCGAATCCACACATCGGCCTGCGCCTTGGTGCAGGTGTCTCCCTCTTTGACGTCTCCGGTATGCCCCCAACCTATAGTCCAAACCCCCTTCGGACACTTGTATGCTTTGAGGCGCAATGTCTCTTCAGCCTTAACGAAATGCATAGCTAGTTCGTAGCTATAACTATCAAAATTCATTTTTTATCTTCCTTGTCTTCAAGACCAACAGCGTCGAGTTTCTTATCGACTGCATTGGTCAGTCTTTCTTCCAGCGTCATAAAGATCTTTCTTAAAGCGGGCGGCAACGCGTCGCCGTATCCAGCACGCTCGATGTTTTCCACGATCGACCCAAACTCGCCGCAGCAGTACGCGCAGAGCGTGACCGACTGAAAGACAGGAAGATCTTTGAGCACATACCAAAAACTCACGTCGAGCCCATGTGCCAATATGATGATGAAAAAGGCAATCCCTTTCTTCACCATGCCGGAATACAACGTCTTCGAAGAAAAGCCGGTAGTTTTAATTCCTGCCCACACGCCCGTGATGAGGTCAGCGATCACAAAGATCGCAAACCACCACGCAAGGGGAGCGACGTTCTGAAGTGTTGCGCTCCAAATCAGACCTAGCCAACCGCCTAGTACTGCCAGCGCACCTTCGACAGTTTTTGGGAGTAGATCGTGGAGCATGAATTACCCCACAAAAGCGTGGAGGTACCATCCCGCGATGCAACATAGAGCCGACGACACAATGCAGACAGCCCCCCAGAACATGCGACACTTTCTCCGTGTCTCCGTATCAAGTGAGGTTTTCTGGTCGTCAAGCCACGCCTGCGCTCGATAAAGCGCAGCATCCTTCAGCTCTTCAGCGCTCACGCCGAGCGAAGCGAGCATCTTTTTCAAGTCTTCAGAAATCATCTTTCGTGTCCAATAAAAAAACCCGCAGGGTTTTGGCCTGCGGGCTCGTGTTAAAAGGGCTGCGTCTGCCCGCCGAGTTTGGCTAATGCATTTGCAATCTGCGCTTGATTTTGAGTGAGCTCCGTGACCGCAGTTTCCAAAGCATTTATGCGATCTGCATAGTTAGAGCCAGATGAGATCTCTGATCGCACTGTCTTGAACTCAGCTGCGATGCGCTCGACTGCTAGATTGATTTCTTCAGAAGTCGAGCCGAGCGCCCGTGCGGCAGCCATGAAGGCCGCCGCTTTGACGAGCAGATCGCCGGCATCGTATGCGGCGTCTGTCATTACATCCCCTACTTCAATGCAGCCTCAAAGGTCGCAACAAAATCAGTCGAAGCTCCAAGAGCGGTCCTAAGCGTCGCGATGTCTGAAGCATTTGCCTGGATTGCTGCTGTGTTCGTGCCGACCTGATTTTCGATAGTCGAGAGTTTTGACGTGTGACCATCAACAGTTGTCTTCACGCTTGCGATTGTCGATGCGTTGGTCGCAGCAGCTGTCTGTGCAGCATCGGCAGTCGACTTGACGTTGTTGAGCTCTGTCTTCGTGGCGTATCCCGAGAGATCGGGCTGGGCGCCAATCTCAGAAAAGTCAGTCCACGTAATCGATTCCGGCGTATCACCAGCCGCGGCAGTGATCGTGCCAATTCGGCCGTACAGCTGATACCGACTGTCATCTATACCACCGACGAGCTGGACGATAACAGAACCTTTACGTCGAACGCTCACAAGAAGCGGATCAGCGCTGAAATTCGTCGGGCGTTCGGTGGGCGAGGTAACGATGTACTCACCTTCCGCCGTCAGCGACGAAAGTGCGACCTTTTCACCTTCTGCAGCAGGCGCCTTAAGCACTGTAGCATCAAGCTTCGAAGCAAGACCGGTCACCAAGTCACTATCGGAGGCAGCGCCGACGTTATCGCGTGCTTGCTTCTTCTGAGCGTCTGTGATTGTCTGAGCTTGATCGTAGCGGATGTGAGCGCCAGCCACCTCATTGAGCGCAGTAATTGCATCTTTATTAGTTGTGATTGCGTCTTGAAGTTCTTTCAGAGTATCGAACTTATCACCCGCGCCATCGAGCAACTCGTCCTTTACGGCCTGCTTCGCAGCCGTGATCGCGTCTTCAATCTTTGTACTTGAGTATGTTGCCGTCGCAGAGGTATCCGCGTCGTTGATCTCAACTTTCTTCGCTAGTGCATTTTCAGCTGCAGCGATCTTACCTTCTGCTGTTTCGACCCGCTTCGTGAGCGCCGTCACTGCTGTTCCGCCGCCGTCTGCTTTTTCAGCAATTTCGTCCAAAACGACATCCAACCGCCGCCCATCGGAATGATCGATGTCGACAGTATCAGCCATGCCGAATGTGCCGTTGTTTTTCGGTTTGATTTTGTCGATGAGATAGACTGCCATTTTTAAAGATCCCCCTTCAATTTAATTAAGCAATGACAACCTTCGTTGCGCCAAGATTCGCATTCGTCGACTTGTAGACGTCGTAGGACTCGGTATAGCCTGCCGGATTTTCGTAGTCGAAGGTCTTAAGCAGACTAAAACCACCTTCAAACCCACCAACCGTAAACGATGGCGTGCCAAGACGATGAGGAATGGCGTAGTAGATAAACTCACCTTCTCCAGCTGTGACATCGATCGTGCGGGCACGTGAGCCCGAAAGTACCTTCGTAAGGCCTGCGACGAATGCTTTATCAGCGCCATCAACGTCAACTGTGCCCACACCGTAGTAGCAGCCATTGAGAAAGCTGATTGACGTGGTCTTAGTGGCTTTGGCGTCTCGATCGTCGGTGGCGGTCAAGGTGTAAGTCTTGTTCGCAGTGATCGTCAGCCCAGTAAGTACTTGCTTCGTAGAAGCAACATCAATTGCAGTGCCATCAAGTGTGAGGCTCTTTGCCGTCTTGTTGAAGCTGTAGCTCAGCGTCACGTCAGTGACTGTCGATCCCATTTCGACGGTACCAACGTCATTAGTGAACGAATTAATCGCGATCGCTTTGTAGTTCAGATCGTCGAGCGCTTGCTGTACGGTCTTATCACCGTACGAAACCTTATCGGCAGACGTTGCCTGACCGCCTGCTACGATTTCGGCGCGGACAGACTTAAACTCCGCACCAACCCGGGCAAAGCCCTCGTTTGTACGCGTGTCAATTGACTTAACTTCATCAGCCATTGTTTATTTTCTCCATAAAGTTTGACTCGGATAGAGCAGCTTCAAAAGTCTGGACAAAGTCGTGAGGTTCACCGAAATGCGCCGCAAGCTTCGCACCAGACCACGTTGTGTCGGGACCATCCCTTTCATCATCAATCTGCACACCTACTGTGCCGACAACTTCACCGACGGTGAAAGTCGACTCCGAGACGGCGGTAATGAGAAAAAGTTGCCCCGATGAGTTGACAACCTGATCGCCCGCTTGGGCTCCGACCGCAGGTTGTAGATTTGTGAGCGACGCTGTCTGCTCCGGGTCGAGGGAACTGCAGAAGCGACAAGAAAAACCCTGAGACCCTTTTTGGCCAGGGGGGCCTTGGAGGCCGGGAACACTTACACGAACGATTCGACGACCAAAATTTGGCTGGCAGCACTCCCCGAGCGGTGGGATCATGCAGTTTCCGGATAAGGCCATCTGGTCACCTCCTTCGAGACAATTAAGCGGCCGCAGAGCACTCGAGTCACCTCACCGCCAGACGTAACGAGCTCGAGGTCATAAACCCAAGCGCCTTCAGGAAGGGCTTCAGTTACGGCATGCGGCCAGTACACTGTGAGAGATGATCCGCGGATAGTGATGCGCCCGTTCTCGGTTGTGAGCAAATCGACCACTCTCTCACTTGATGCAGATGGACGCACCTCCATGCGCGCTGTGCACCCAGTCAAATCGAGTTCTGAGTAGTCGTCCAAAAAACACAAAGGGCACCGACAGTCGGTGCCCTGATCGATGTGAAAATCGAGCTTCACAGTCATCTCTCCCCCCTCATACTTGGCGGAAGTTGACGTCGCTCAAGCTCGCTTTCGTAGCTGGTTCGGCAATGATCCTTGTCAAAAAAAAGTAGCCCGTCGATCAGTCGGCGCGGCCACGCGATGCCCTTTTCCTTCTCAAAGCGAAAGCAATGAGAGCTCAAACTTTCATCGCTCCAAGGTCGCCACGGCTCATTTTTTGCAAATAGGAAGATCAAGCAATTGATCGTCTGATCCGCCGCTATCAAAAGCTGTTTACCGTTACGAATAAATGTTTTTGCCATGCTAAATTTTGACGCGTTTCCACGTATAACCCCCGTAAATTGATTTAATACATGCAACTGTTACGCCGAATTTTTCAGCAACTGCCTTTCTAGGCATGGTTCCGCGAAGCAGTTTGATTTCACGAACTTTATCTTCTGTCAATTTTGCAGAGTTGTTTTTCTCCCCTTGATTCATGGTCGAATAACGCTCTCTTTCAGCATCGGTATAAACGCGGCTTCCCGATCTGCCTTTCTGCGAGCGGTCGTGATTGTTGTCCGCCCATGTCCCTAAAAACATGTGCTCGACATTCACGCACTTCCGGTTATCACACTTGTGACAAATGCACATATTCTTAGGTACGTTCCCGTGCGCTCTAAACCACGCATAACGGTGCGCCTGAACAATCTTGCGCGGCTCCCCGTTGATTGATGCCCTAAGCACACCATAGCTCTGATTGTTTACATTTCCTTGCCACTCAATACAGCCAGAAGGTTGCGGCTTGCAACGTGCTAGAAACGAGCACTCGTCCGAGCAATACTTTTGTTTGACCGAGACGCAATGAAAGGTTTTTCCACAGTGGGCGCATTTTGCCGTCCATCCTGAGCCGAGACCTGAAGTGTTTTTCATATCAACTCCTAGTTTGTTTTACGAGTTGATGTTATATCAGCCTAGCCGTCCGCGTATCCGCACAAAAGCGCGTTCAGCACCTGATCCAACGCAATCAAAACCTGCTTCCAATAAGCCCAACTCATGCCGAAGCCGACTCGCTAAAGTCGACGGGATGAAACGCGATTTCAATCACGTCAAGCTCGTCTTTAGTTTTTGCAGATTCGATAGCGTCGCGCAGCTTCCACTTCTCCTGATAAGCAGCGTTACCGGCCGCAATGATTTCGAGCTGAAGCGTCTTGAGATCTGAGAGCGTTACTTTGTGAGCTTCATTGTTGGCATCCATAAAGAGCAGACCAGTCTCGGCGAACGTAGTACTGGCTTCTGCCGCTACGATGAGACCCGTAACGTCTTGCATCGCTCTGCTATCGCTGTCAACTTCAAAGCCGAGTGAACTTACAAGCGTTGCACCATCGGTATACCAAGTTGTAAATATCGAATCGAGTTGAGCTGTTTTTTCAGCTTTGACATCTTCGAACGTCTTTTTGGGAATTTTCTCGACCCGCCAAGAAAGGTTGTCACCTCTCACAACGTGGTACTCACTCGATCCTTCGGTCAGTTTCTGGAAAAGTTCGCGCAACTCACTGCAGTGAGCCGTCTGCGATTCATGCGAGATAACACCACAAGCGACGCATTCTGCAGCTGTTGTTGGCTTCGGTTCTGCCTCAAAACCGTCACGCGGCGCGTTTAACTTGTAAAAGAAATGTTCCGTGTCTTCGGGCACGGCAGCTTCTGCAACATTGACTGGGAGGCTGATCCCGTCTCCCATCTGCACCGAGCAGACGCCTGCAAAATAGCCGTCCTCGTCGACAAAAGGGAGGTCTTTGAACTGATTGGATGGCATGAATGCGCTCCTCCTTATCTTCAAAAAAAATTGCGGCCTTAAAGCCGCGTGAAAAACGATTCGCAGTGGCTGACGGCCACGGTTTGTGTTTGCGTGTCTATCCTTCTGGCGTTAAAAGTTGGTACCTGCGCATCTCATATTCAGGCCGCGTGACAGACATCGCACTCGGTCGATGGCCAGAAATCAGCTTGATGCAAGCTCGACAGGAAGCTCGCAGGCGACGAAAAACACTTGGTCTTGAACCACCGAGAGGCTATGTCTTAAATGATGCCTTCAAACTTTGGTGTGGTCTAAAGAAAGGCCGCATCGTGAGTTACGCCGACGAACGTCGACGATTGGAGCGCTATCTCATCAAACCCCTCGGAAGACGCCAGATTGACGAAATCTCTGCACCACTCGTCATTACAACCGTTAAGCACATCGAGGCAGAGGGGCATCAAGCAACACTGAAGCGCGTTCTCATGCGAACACGTGAAATACTTGACCTCGCCGTGTGTGCGGGCTACATCCATCACAATCCTTGCGAGCGTTTGAGCCGTGTCTTTGCAGCTCCCGTTGTTACGCCCATGCCGGCACCGGAGTGGCATGAACTACCAAACATCATGCAGGTGATGAAATCCGCTCCCGTACGTATGCGAATTCTTTTCCTTTTCTCGACCTGCTCAATGCTGCGTCCTGGGGAAAACGCAAAGCTCAAGCGTTCATGGATTGATGGCGACATCCTCACGATCCCCGCCAAAGAGATGAAAATGGGGCGTATGCACCGTGTTCCGCTCACTGTCTTCATGAAGCAACTCCTTGAAGCTGAGCTACGCCTTTCTCCCCATCCCAGAGGAGATGTCATCTTCGCTGCCAAACAAGCAGGCAAACATATCAGCACTCAAACGCTTGCTAAGTATCTGCATTCAACGCAACTCTCCGGGAAGCTCGTGGCCTACGGTCTACGTTCGATGGCACGATCGTGGATGGCAGATCAAGAGATTTCTTTTGAAGTCGCTGAAGCATGCCTTTCACATGTTGCTGGCTCTTCTGTATCGCGGGCCTACCAAAGAAGCGACTTTCTCACAGCACGCGTTCTAGTTATGACGCGCTGGAGTACCTTCATCAAGCGCTGTGCCCGAGAAGCCGATATGCTCGATGGAATCCTTGAAACCGAGCGGGACAAGATCTGATCTAATCACCCAATATGACATGTGCCTAGCCCTGCGTTTAGAAGCTACAGACCGCAGGGCTAGAAACGTGCTTTTGATGACCGAATATCAGTGGATCTCCCGGGGATCTTGTTGGCTATACAAACGCTACGGCTTCAGGAGCCTTTTCACTCTCTAAAAACGCCAATGCAGAACTCTCCTCGGGCTATGGTGTAACTACAGCCTCTCTGACTTTTTCAGCTCGTTCTTCTTCGTCAGCTTATGGAGGATCGTCAGGTGTTCAGCCGCCATCAATAAGCCTTCTGCCTTGCATCAAAACTTGATGCAAGGGAGTAGTGCGAGGCTTGGGGGCTGTACGGAAGAACCTCCATAGATCGAGTTTGATCTTGATGCAGATATGTTTACCACACCATTGTTGCTACTTAAATCGCCGCCAGATGAGCCAATACATGCAAAGTACGTTCCGGCTGAAACATAGAGAGCACCAGAATTGGACACTCTTGAGCTACTTACAGAGCTGTATCCCGCTCCCTCTTTGCCAATGCCGTTGACCTCCCAAGACGTCGATCCACTGATATTCGGTAACCCAGCGCTTTTAAACGTTCCGGCTGACCCAATTGAGGTTGTACCCTCGACGAAACGATTCGCTAAATTTGGCAAGTTAAAAGTTGTACTTCCATCACCACTGCCATGTTTTGTACCAATAACTGCGAAAAGCGCTGCGTATGTCGATCGACTCACAGCTGCACCGTTGCAGAGAAGCCAGCCATCAGGAACTGAATAGAAGTGTCCAAGCATTCCTGTTGGCATGCTCAACGGCTTTAGCTTAGGGAGTAGATCATTCAATGCCTGAGAAATTTGAGTAAGAGTTGCCATGCCAACCTCTTCAGATGTCAGATGTTCACAGTTTCACCACCCAGCTTGGCAACAGCCTGGGTCAACTGAGTGACAATTATTTTTAAAGATTCAACTTCTTGTGCAGTTGTGCCGCCAATCGGTCGTCCGCCTGGCGTAGCGCCATCACCCGCATAAAGTGTCCATGTTTCTGTATTCAGTACAACTTCTCGATCTGCAGGAGTTATTTGAGCTAGTTCAGCAGTCGTGTAGCCTTTAATTTGGATAGCTACACCGCCTACCTGAAAATCGAGAGGTGTTGCGAGTTTCTTTGCTGTCACTGCTCGCTCAGCAAGATGCAGCTCTTTCACTGATCCTGCCTTGAGCGCAGCACCATCAAGAGCCCCATCTTTAGTCCATTTGAAAGACTGTAACGCCTCAAGAAACTGTGTGATGCTCGGCGGCTCGACTTGCGTCATGCCGCATGCATCAATCACCGAGATGCGCATCTGATCTATCAAATAGAACCACGCAGCCCCTGGTTTGGTTGCGGGAGTCCCGGTTTTTGGATTGCCGGACGTTGGATAACCCTTTGAACTCAAAGTGCTTAGCGACGGCGGCGAATCGATCGCGGACGCCTGCCAATAACCTGCTGTCATGCTTCTTCCTCATAGATGAAAATTACGTATACGTGTGCAGGTGCAAGCGCACGTATCATGCACTCGAGAAGTGCATTACCCCATCGGGCAAGATGCTCATCAACACCCCACGTCACATCGAAATACTCGGCGTTTCCGTCGGACCTGATAGTGATGCCAAGAGTCATCACCGTCGTCCATTGTTCGTCCCAGAGCGCGTCGTCAACTGTGCTGTCGACTGTGTGCTCCGTGAATGTCGTCACTTTTGCCTGATAGCCGAGAGTGCCGGCGAGCGACTCGAAAAATGCAGCCGTCAATCCCAAATTTGAAGTGATCTTTGCGAGCAGTTCCTGCCGCATTTGTTCACGAGATGGATCAGCAATCGCTGCGAGACACTCTGACGGGATACCCCACTCGTCGAACCATCGTTCAAGCTCCTCTATTGAGGAGCGCGGATCAGCCTCTTCAAGTACAGCATTTGCACGCTCGTCAACTCTTGCAGCCTCTCGAGCTAAGGCATACAGAATTGCGTCAAGCATGCCGCCCTGCCGACGATGCCAGATCGAGCCCCGCGGAAGCAGAGCCTCAACTTGATGCGCATAATGTTTTTCCGTCAGTGCCATATCACACCCATGTGATCGTGCCAGGAACGTAGATCTCTCCTACGACCGTACTCACATCATCTGTTGGCGTCACAATGCGATAACTCTTCATCTCCGAGACACCGCTAATTGCTCGATCTATTGAGGTTCGCAAAACGGCGCCGCCTGGGACAGCTTCAGCGAGCACAACGCTCTCGATCGCAGACTCGATCTTGGCCTTTACGGCTTCATCGTCCGGGAGTATGTCGAGCGTGATGTCGAGCGGTTTCGGGACTGGCGCGACTACGTGCAATATTGCCGTCACCGGCATTTGTGAAGTGATGTACTCATCGACGCGTTTCACCATCGTCTCTGTCGGTATCCCGTTTGACGTCATGCCGTCTGTCATAAAACGCACCGTCACATGACCTTGACCGAGCTCCTGGGGATAGCACCACGCTCGAGTGACACCTGAGACCGCAAGCGTCCAAGCAACGTAATCCGCCCTTGTCCCAGCTTTGGGCGGGCTTTTCTGGCGCTGAAGCAAGCGCTCGCGCAAGCTCTCATCGTCCTCTGCCTCTGCGCCGCCAGTAAGTTCGTCTGCAGTCGCTATGCTCATGATCCCCGCTATAGGACTGACGAGCGTAAGTTCCATGCCGGCTTCTGAATTGCCCGAGGCACCTGCCACTGCAGCTTCGATAGGAGCTTTACCATCGATGCTTGCTGCGGTAGTTACGTAGACGCTGCCATCTTCAGCTTGAAGCTGTGTACCGACCGGCACGGTGCCAGCGCCGATGAAGGAGACTTTACCTGTCGCAGCTGAAGCGGCTTTGCGGTAGATACCGTATTCGGACGCACGGCGCTCAAGATACGCACCTTCTGCTGTCGTCGTGAAGCACTGTCGCAACACGAAGGCGATAAATCCATGCAAACCATGCGAAACGCCTGAGATAACTCGCACTAGCACAGGTACGAGCGACCAGCGCATAGCCTTCTTTCCCATGCGGCTCTCGGCATCTGCCTGCACACGTTTAATGATCTGCGAAAGAGTTGGTCTTTCAAAAGACATGTCAGCTCCAAACGTTTTGGAAACGAGCGGCAAGCGCTTGCGTGTCGTCAGGCTTGAAACAAACGACTGTGAGCGTCAATTGATCTATATCGCTACGCTCAGCAGTCACCTCGATGCGAGCGACAACGGCATCTTCAGTGAGCCATTTAAGCGCCTCTTTGGCGTAGGCCTCAGCGCGTCTGAGCATCTGCGGAAGCATCTTCTGACGCTGCAGCAACCACAGCCGCGATCCGATCCGGTCACCAGTTTCCTGAGCAAATGTGTCGCCCCACCAACCCTGGCGGTATGGCGCTACCGGACCATCATCTGCAGCCGATTTACGCCATGAAAAAAGGCTGATAAGTACAGCTTGCGCTAGCTCATCAGCCTCAAAATCGGAAAGGTCAGCATCCTTTCCATTGAGAATTAATTCCATGACCGTTTCCTCATGCAAACCATTCGATCAGCAGATGAAGGACATAACCGGCCAATCCCACCAAGGTAATCAGCGAGGCCAAGCACAACGTGGCCCGCAAAATTCTGACCGTGAGAATCGGATGGGGATCTTTCAGCAAAATCATGGCTAATGCCCCTATACCTTTTGTTAAAATTTCTTCCATCTGAAGTCATCCGTTCAGATAAAAAAATCCCGCACGGACGCCACATCCATGCGGGATTGCTTTTTGTCAGGTTCGCCTATTGCGGTTTCCCCGTCGTTCCTGAGCCGCCCTGCACACCGCCATGAGTGTGGTTTTGCAGGCTGATACCGTCAGCAGTAACGTCACCGCCGGACACCTTGATGTCGCCGGTAACGGCCGCGCCACTGCCGCCGGAGATAGCCATGCCGCCGGTGCCGGTGATAAGTTTTGCCACTTTTAGTGCGCCGGTGAGTTCAACCGTTGGAGCATCGATCTTCACTGAAGCCGCTTTGAGAGTCGCAGCACCGCTCACTGTTGCGGTCAGTGTGCCGCCGACGGTCGCCTCGAGCTGTTTGTCTGTGTGGACCACAATTCCATCGCGCGTGAGATGCACCTTCTGTCCTTGGTCGTCATAGAGTGCAACTTCACCGGCTTTCAATTTCGTCAGCCGATAGCGCCGGTCAGCGATACAAAAAACTATGCCGTGGCTGCGATCGCCGCTGAAGAATGCCGCAAAAGCTTCCGGCTGTTCATCGTCGAGCGGCTCAGATGTAAACCCATAAGGCTCAACATGCTCAAGATCGTCGCGTACTTCATCTGCAAGCAGCCTCACCTGCACCACGCGCATCTTTTTTGTGCCGTCTGCCGCGGATACCGTCCCGCGGGCAAGCACGTCATCCAATCTGCCCATAAAAAAACGGCCACATCTCTGCGACCGTCCTCATTCGTATATTCGTATGTGACTGGTTCAGTGCATGCGAACCCACTCACCTTTTGACGACTCGTGCCACTCTTCTTCCTGTCCGTCGCGCCCGTAGCGTTCGACAAAGACCCGATCATCTTGCACCTGTATTCGCTTGATATCTCCGTCTTTATGAGGCGTCACAATATTAGGATTCAGCTCGCTGTGATAAACGCAATTTCTGTCACTCAACAGACCGTACTTGTTGATGTATTTCTCACAGACAAACGCACCGGCAAAGCTCGTCTGAGCCATCGCAATTAAGCTTAATGCCGCAACGAATCGCCTCATTTCACACCTTTCCAAGCATTCTTAGTTACCACGTTACTTTGAGATGATACATCTCGCTTAAATGCCGACGGCAAACTAACTTCCAGAGTTGTAATCATTCCGCTCGCAGAAAGCTGAAAGATAATTTTTGTCACCAACATCAAATCGCTGCGCTTCAGAATTTCGTCTTCAACACGAATAAATTGATTAGGACGCCACAGAGTGCCGTCGCTTTGACGCCATCCTTGTATTGTGTATGACGCTTTCAAAGACACTCCACGGCGATATGCGGCTTCAAAGTTAGCTCTCGCAGCACACATCTGCCCGCCACTCTGACCAGAATCCTTCAAAACCAGAAGTCGGAAGCGGCCTACATCAGAATCTGTTGCTGTACCTTTGTCTTCCGCTGCAGATCGACCAAAGTCAGTATCAATTCCTGCGTGTTGACCAACAGCGATGTAATGCGAATAACGCTTTGAGAAATCAAATGCCGAACTGCCAGCAAGTATATTGACGCCCAATTCAAGCGCGTCCGCCGCTTGTCCGGCGCTCCCCGGCTCTGTGATCACGAGATTTCCTTGTTCGTCATCCATGACGACTAAGTTCTCTTTCGTAATCAAGCGGTTAATTGACTCAAATACCTTTTCGCCGGGATTTACTGTGTGATTTGTGAGCGTCTTACCTATGCCGACTTCATCTTTCACAGTTACACCGTAAGGCTTCGCTAAATCCGCAATGATTTGGGAAACGGACTGATTTTTCCATGAAGTTGCGGGATTCGTACTCGTCGTTGTTATCGCTGTGCCACTTTTGCCCTTTACACCAACCCAAGCGTTCTTCGATCCCGCTGCCGCATATGCGGCTGATGGAGGACAACACTCCACCAAATCGACCGTTCTCGACTTTCCTTGTATCTGCACCTTAACAGACTTCCCGTCATACTGGATTGGTGTCGAGGAGATCCATCCGGTGCAAACCAAATCATCGCCGATGTAAACCTGCACTAAATCTCCGTTTCGAAAAAAACCGAAGTCGGTACTGCCCGGGAATTTCTCTGTCACCTCCAGCGCGAACGCGCGAGATAGCTGCTCGATGCCCGTTTCGATTCTTACAGATTTCCAACCACCAAAGCGGCGGCCACCAATACGAACCTCAACTCTGTTGTCAGTCATTCACTCAAAATCCTTAACGGAGACGCGGGACAGAAGCCTTCATGACGAACCCCATTTCGGAGTGCTATTTCCGAATCGCGAGTTGCATCATCGTGATAGTCGTAGGCAAGCACCACAGCTGGAACAACATCCGTTGGCGTCACAGTGATTAAGCGCTGCTGCAAATCTGCACGTGATGTAAGTACCTCAAAGACTGCGACGCGGGCATCTTCGATCTTTTTGTACATCTCATCATTGGTCTCGAGCAGAAGCTCCGTATCGAGTGCCTCTGTAAGCACCGTACGAGTTTCAATGAGTTCATCGTAGCTCCTGACATGAACTGTCATTTCGGAAAGATCGTCCCTAGTCGTGAGCGTCGTGCCTGGCGCCGAAGAGTCTTTGTCAGAGCCCACGAGAGCGCTCACGCCGACCATCTGCGCGATAAGAAGCTGACGCGTCAGCGTTTCTACCGCCGCACGATTCTTCATCACAGTCTTCTGCACATCCGAGAGTGTCGTCCCTTCCTCAACGACCTTTCTGTAAGCTTTAGTGCCTGACGAAAGTTTGTCGTGCCCGACCAAATTTTCGAGCTGCTTCGCCACACCGCGCCACGCAGAAACAGTTGTTGCCCACCGCGAAAGTCCTAGCGCACCGACGAGCTTCGTCGCGAAGATCTTCGGATCAGTTGAAAGCAGTGACATGGCCTTCGACGCAGTCTCAGCTACTCCCTCAGCAAAATCGAAGATTTTGGAGAGTTCCGAGTTACTTATGATCCCTAGACAGTCAAGAATGTCACCCTGAAGCGCAGAGTCGATGTACTCGTTGATCGTCTTAAGATCAATTGACGTCACAAACCGATCAATAGCCGACTCTTCGACAGCATCTGCAACATCGAATGCTTCACTCTCAGCGTCCACCGAAATCGTCGGAAATTCGAGAATGCCGGCCTCTGTCGCGGTGATCACCACCGACGCAACTCCGAGTGCTGCATCAAATTTGAGCTCTGAGATAGAGGTAATCGTCACCTCCATCTCGCCCAGCCAAGGGTGTATGAGCGTGCCAGACCCAGGAGCCTCCAGCTCTGCCATTAAGGATTGAGCCTGAGCGATATAGTCATCACCAATAACGAACGCAGTGAGAGTGATCTGTCGCGTCGCTCGCCCTAAATCTTCAACAAATGGCTGATCCTTTTGAGGATATTCGTGGACCACCGTACGGCGCCCAATTTTCAAACCTGACGCAGTCACCTCAAAGGGTATACCTCTAAAGCTTGCCGGCTGAAGCTGATCAGAGAACTTACTCATCCAAAACCTCAGTATGAGTAACGGTCGGCATAACCGACGGAGCCAAGAATGTCGAGGCCGCCACTGCCTTGAGCGTCAGTGATCGCCGCCGATGCGCCGCCGGTCGCAGTTACGTCGACCGCGACGCGGCCACTCACCTGCTGCGATGCAGTTAAGTTCACTGGCTCGACCTGCTGCACGGTTGCGGACTGTGTGCTGCCCGATGTTTTCGAGTCGCTCGAGAACCAGCTCTTCACGAAGTCAGGCACGAGGGAGGCGAAGTCGAAGTTTGCGAAGAAGTCACGGATGATTCGACCAACATTTTGTACGCTTTTCTTGACACTCTCATACCAACCAGTACAAGCCTTCGCCCACGAATCTGGAAGCAAGTTGAACACGCTCTTGATGACATCATCAATACTGCGGAGCACCGCTGGAAAATCTCCGCGGAAAACTGCTTTAGCCGTTGAAAGTATCGAAGAACCTACTGCCCCAAATCGGTCGGTGAGACGATCCCATGCTGCGGCGACAAAATCGACACAGGCCTGAGCACCTTCCTTGATTGCTGGCCAGATGCGATCCCAGTTCGCGATCACAAGCCCCGCAGCAATTGCAACGGCGCTGATCACGAAGCCGACGGGGCCGAGTGCACCAGCCATAGTGACCCCGACTGTGCGGGCGATAGTCGCAAGCGTGCTGAATGTCTGAATCATCGTCATCACACTCGAGCCGAGAGCGACGACAGCCATAATCCGTCTTTCCTGCCATAATCGCGCCCATCGTATACAAGACTGTATTGAACCCACCTACAGCATTGAAGGCACGAATCGCGTAATCCGCAAAAGCCAGGATCCCACTCACGATTCCTTCGAAATCAATACTCTCAAGCGATTGCGCGAAGCGCTCAGCAACTTGAGCGAACTTCTCAGAGAAAGCCTCCCGATTTGCGACGATCATGGTCTGGATACGCCCAGTCATGTGTGTGATTGTCGGCGCTAATGATGAAGCTATTGTGTTGCCCACTGAAGCCACAACAAGGTGTAAGTTTGTGAACCCCGTGCTCAGATCAGAAGCTGATTTCACTGCATCCCGACTCATTACGATGCCAAGTCGATGAGCTTCGGCACTCATATCGTCGAGCCCTGCAGCTCCAGCAGTCAGCATCGGTAAGAGCTTGCGACCGCCCTCACCGAAGACGGCCATTGCCATCGAGGCTCGCAACGTCGGATCCTCGTTTCTTTGTATTGCGTCGGCAAAGTCACGGAAAACGTCTTCAACCGAGCGCATGTTTCCGGCAGCATCTTTCATCTTGATGCCAAGAGCGTCGAAGAGCGTTGCTGCTTTCGATGTCGTGTCCATCCCCGTTGCGATTTCAGTCATGTGCTTGCCGAAATCCTTGAGCGCATCTTCAAGCGTTTCCTGAGAAGCGCCAGCCTGCACAGCCGCGTAGCCCCACTCTTGCAGGCGTTCGACACCCACTCCGACGCGCTGACTCATCTTGTCGAGTCCATCGCCTGTTGCTGTGAAACTCGAGACCGCCTGTTGCATACTAAAGCCGACAGATCCAGCTGCCGCGGCAAGAGGACCGCCGACAATACTGCCGAGGTTTTTTGCGTTCTCGGCAACGTCCATCACAGACCGATTGAAGAGTCTTAACTGCTTCTGGAGACCCGTGAATTTCGTCGACTGAATGACTTTGGCAAGTCCAACCCATCGGGCGGAGAACGCTTTGACCACTGGCGATGCAACGTCTCTGATCGCAAGAACGGCAGTCAATCTAAAGTCTTTACCCGCCATCTGTTCTCTCCATTGCGATGCGATTCCATTGAGCCACGTAAAGATCCTGTTCCGAAAAGGACATCTTCATAGTCTTCGAAGGAGCGAGCCTCCACACATACGCGAGATCAAAGCATCGTGCCAGGATGTCTTCTACTCGGCCCCTTCCCCGAAAAAACCCATCACCATCCAACACAGCACATTGAAGTCTTTGAGTGCAAGTATCTCAATTATCGAAGGCGGCAGCCCTGCGAGTTTTGAGATGTAAGCTGCGCACACAGCAGTGTTGAGATGAGGCATGCCGTCAAGATCTACTGTGTATGGCATACCAAGCTGTTTGCACATCTTTGTAGTCGGCTCCTTCAGATCGAGCTCGCTAATCTTCTCGCCAGCGTGTTCAATCGGATGCTTCAATTCGTACTTCATGCCAAATCTCCATCCAGTCCTTCAAACCGAAGGCTGATCGTTCCGTCTACAGGCTTAAAGGCTGCGTCACCTACAAGCCACGCATCACTAAGTGTGTAAACCATACCGTTTGCACATTCAGCAGTGATCGTCATGGATTCACTTTCCATGAGCGTTTCAGTAGGAAAGTCAGAAGTCACAATGAAGTCGCCTGCGATATAGGGCGTAGCGATCGTCTCCTTGAAGCCAACTGGACCACCCGTCGAAGCCATCGTCTCACGAGTGACTTTTGCCATTGGGAACTCTAGGTTCCCCTGCAGTTCGAGCTGCTGACCGTCCACTTTGAAATAGCAGGTACCTGCTAGTCGCTTACCCATTTGTTATTCCTCCGCGTACTGAAGACGGAACTGGTTGAGAAGTGCGAAAACACGCAGCTGATTTACATAGTCGGGCGGGAACAGCACATCGAGACGATTTGGATTGTCCGCATTGCGTTCGACGATGAGGTACTTCTTAAAAAGGTCCCTGTTCTCACAAATGCCTGAGGTCTCTAGACGTGCATATTCAGCTACGAGTTCGCCGCGGATCACAGACGGTGTAACTATTGCCTGACCTGCGCCGTAGCGAGTTCCGTCGCTCGCGAGCTTATGGCGCGCGTACTTCGACGTGATGATTGATTTGAGTCGGCGCAGCACGTAGGCAGACGTATGCAGCGTCTCAGAGTCGAGGTAGGACGCATCGGCGTCACCCATAGAGTTCCTCTGATACGTCGTGATCGCCCTTTCGATCTGCACCGTGCCGCTCACAGTCGTGAGCGTGGCGATGCCGTTCTCCAACAGTGTCTGGCGCTCCGTGAGAATGAACCGATTCTGCGTCGGCGAGGCCATGACGCCGGTAAGAGCTCCAGTCTGCGTCGGACGGGCCGGATCGGCCGAGATGAAGACAGCAGTGCGCGCGACGTAGGCCGCGAGCACCTCTTCAACCGCAGTCGGCATCGAAGGCTCGACGCCGACGATCGTCATGTGCTGGTCGTTGCGAGCCGCGCCGAAGGTCTTGAGCTCTTCGAGCGTACCGCGCTTCGCGGTATACACGTGGCCGTAGATTTGGCGGAAAGGAGACCAACGGCCCGATGTGTCGTTCATCTCTGTCTTGAACGCATCGAGCACGACGGCGTCCGAGTAGGGACAACCGATGAAATCGTACTGTTCGTCGCCCATAGCTTCGATTGCCTGATCAATCTCAGGATCAACCGTTCCGCCAGACATCGGCGTGATTGTCACGCTGATACCGGAAGGTGTCGCCTCGCCATTGATGAGACCACGAAGGTTGAGTGCAAGCTGAATGCCATTTCCGATCGTACCCTTCGTCCGTGCTGCAATCGTGCAGATTCCGTCAGCGGCACCTGCCGTAACCGGCAGATCCTTTGAAAGAGAGATTGAGTCTGATAGTGCAATCGCGATTTGAGCACCCGTGTCACCTTCTTTCACGGCCACCTGCAGGCGTTCGCCTCCAATGTAGAAGGAGAGCGTACCGGCCTCGAGGGCAGTTCCTGTAATCTCGACCTTGCCTGCTGCCGCACCTGCAGACTGACCATCGACTAATGGGATACACACCAGCTGACCGAAGCTGTCGACGGTACGATAGGCATCTACCATACGTGTGAGCATCGAACCGCGACCGAAGAGTTTCTTCGCCATCGCTACAGTCGAAACTGTCACCGGCACACCCTTTTCGGCCGTTCCCGACTCAAGCTTCTGACCAATCAATAAACTCTGAGAAGTATTAGTCGGCGTGTAAGCCGCAGAATTATCCATCTCAGCATAAAAAAGCGGCACTCGAATGCCGCTCGGAATGGTATTGAAAGAAATACTCATAGATCCACCTTGATATGTCCTTCGAGCCGGCCATCCGGCTGATCTTTCTGCATCGACGGATCAATGCAGTCCACATCGACATCCATGCCATCGAACGGCGACAGGGCATCGAGCTCGACCTTCTGGTAAGTGTCAGAAGTATCGATGTAGGTCTCAAAAGAAAACTCAAACTGATAGGCCGCACGTGCCGCGTCGATGTAGATGAGAACTCCGCCTTCGTAGACGATCTCACTGAACTCATCCTTGGGCTTCATGTGCCACGAAAGAATCGCTCGAAAGATCTCTGGACGCAGTACTTCAAGCCACCGACCGGCATCCTGCCCACGTTCGTCTGCACAGTTCGGCACGACTACGATCACCCCGAAGGTATTCGTAATCACCTGGTAATACCCGTTATTGGACTCCTGCGCTCCAGCATCCTCACGAAGCGGAGCAACGTAGGCAAAAGGCACGGGCGCATTCTCAGCGCGCTCAAGGCCTGCCCACTGCGCTGCGCCGCCAACCCTCTGGTGAAAGGAAGGGCAACGCTCCCGCAATGCGCTAATGATTGGATCCAGCTTCATACAATCCCCGGCTTAATGGCATTTGCTAGCGCGTTTGCCATCGTTTCATGAAATGTTCCTGAATACTGCTCGGCCGCTGCTGGAACAAAGTTCTTACGCGGCTTCGCTACCTTCTCACCGGGTCGTTTTTTGTGACGCCGCGATTGCTCCAGCGTTTCTGATCCTGGCCCACGATGCCCATAAACGACAAATGCCGGGTAATAAACCGGCATTCGCTGAGTCTTCGTCGGATAAACCGCGACGGAGTAGCCTGATCGGGACACTTTGACGCGTAGAGAGCGTTGCATTTCACCAGAGTCGCGGCCCGGAAAGTCACCAGCCTCGGAAACAGACCGTCGCGAAATCAACTTTCTGGCAAGTTTACGAACGTCATTACCTGCTTTCCGGAGTGGCTTACGCAACTCTTTCGAGTCGTAATCAATCGTTCGAACTCCAGGATCGACGCGTGTTTGAACCAACATTTGCTTTCTCCTCGACGTCAAGCACAGTGAAACGGTTGACCTCGCCAAGATCAGCAACGCGCTGCACGCGGTAGCGGATGCCGTCAACCTCAAGCTCAACCACCCCGGCGAAGTCCTGCGGGCGAGTGCGACCTTTAATGCGACGTACCGTGATGCGGTGCGTCACGCCGGAATCGACCTGCTTCGCGCCCCAGTAGATAGTCGCGCCCACGGGTTCGATCTTCCCCCAGACCTCATCCTCGTGAGCTGTCGCCTTCGAGAAGCCTAGGCGCTCATCCGGGAGATGGACGGTGAAGAAGATCTTCACGCGGCGGTTAAGCTCTCCAATCTGCGGAAGATTCATAGCCACACCCTGTAGGGATCAAGCAGCGCATTAACGAATGGCAAGGGCTTGAGCTCTCCGGCAGTTGCGGCCTGGCGCTGTTCGTAGAAGTGTGCAACCTGAACCAAGATCCACTGTCGGATGCTAGCTGGGATGTCTTCAGCATTGGTGCCGAATCCTTTGACTCCATCACGAGTGATTAGACCACGTTGAAGCTCGTGTTCAGCCATCTGCGTAGCAGCTAGCACGAGACTGCGGATGAGATCATCGTCCCCGTGCCAGTCCACGCGAAGGTGCTCCTTTGCGGCCTCGAGGCTCACTGCCCCGACGGCCGTTGAGGTGTCGATCGTCATCCGCATCTCCGTTTACTTCGTCGAGACTGGAAGTACGAGATCTCCACCACAGAGAGCTTTAGGACGCTCGACGCCAAAGCCAAGACGACGCTCTGCACGGATCGTAACCAAATTCTTCTGTACGTTATCCATGTCCTGTTCGAACATCTCGACAGTCATGCCCTGGCGCGGCCAAAGCGTGGCGGCCTGCGTGAAGTCGCCAACGAGGAACTTCTTCTGCGGGATTGCCGGCGTCGGCCAGATCGGCAGGCCCCAGAGAGCCTTCGGAGCAATTGAGGCTGGATGACCGAGATAGTAGTCGCCCGAGCTGTTCTTCTCCATCTGCAGCCGCGACCAGTCGACCGGATTCAGAAGAATCACGTTCGGGCGATAGAAGGCCTGTTCAACCTTCGTCTTCGCGTGAAGGATAAGATCAAACAGCGTCGCACTTTTCGCGGGAAGATCATCGGTCGTCGCGTCATGCGGCGTGTACTGTCCGGCGGCAAAAATGCCAAGCAAGTGATTCGTCGAGCCGTCGCCGGAAACAAGTTCGTCTTCGACGACTAGATCAACACCGTAAACAAGTCGCTGATTGATGTACGCGGCGAGCGCGGGTCCGTCAGCCATCAGCTGCTTCGAAACGCGAGCCATATGCGCGATCGTCTGGATCGTGCCCTGCTTGAGGGCGTACCCAGTCGAGCCGAAGGGCTTCTGACCACCTTCAGGGACGAAGGCCGCGCCATTTACGAGTTTCGTCTCGTCTTCCATCACGTACTCGTACGCATTGGTGGTGATCGGAATCGTCGGGAAGAGCGATTCGATTGTGAGCGGACGGTACGCACCGGCAAGAATTCCGGGGCGGCGGTAAGCCTGAACGACGCCGCCGGCCGGGGTGGTGATCGGATTCTGTGCCTCAGCCTTCGTATCAACCTGTTCGTCAAGATCAAATCGAGCACGGCCAGCACGACCAGTAACCATCGCCTTAAAGTTCTCACTTTCGACGAACATTTCACCAGCCGACTTCATACGGACGGCCTCTTGCACCTTAACGCCCTTCTGTTGCACGTCAAGCAACTGTCGCGCAAGCTTCGTCTGTTCTTCACCGAGACGCTTGAGCTCAGCTTTGTTCGATTCGGAGGTAGCTGCCATCTTTTCTTCGATGCGGTCGATGGCCTCCATGATGTCCTTCGTTTCCATTTTCGGTTCCTTGCTAGATGGATTCCTCGAGCTTCTTGAGTCGCTCGAGTAGGTCTTTGGATGCCTTCTCTTCGGCCTCAGCCTCCCGCTGATCCAAGAAAAGTTTCCGGGATTTAGCGACGATTGCCGTCGCCATCGACTTCGAGAAACCGCCTGCATCCCGCAGGAAGTTCTCTAGATTTCGAATAGAGTCAATTTCGTCGAGGTCTTCGGACCTAACATCAGTGATGCGCGCCGCATCGTCTGCGGGGTAGCTCACGATCGATATTTCGAGGAGCCGCCCGATCGACTTATACTCACGACCGCCACCATCAAGCTCTCGGCACTCAGCACCACGAGAAGAGAAGCCAACAGAAAGTCCATCGACAGTTCCATGCTTGAGAGCTGCGAGCACGGCATCAGACTGTGGATTGCCAGGCGTAAGCTCACCCTCGACGAGAAGGCCTTTTTCATCCTCGGCCGCAAACGTCCACTTGCCGATCGGCAAGTCCCACCGATGTCCGAAGAACATCTTCGGCATACCGTAGGTCTCAAGAGACTTCTTATAGGCACCGGGAAGAATCACGTCGCCATAACTATCCTTGCCGTTGAAAACAGAAGCGTAGCCACGGAACTTTCTCGTGCTCCCTTCTATCATCTTTAGCTCAACATCCTGAAGCGGGATGCTTTTGTACTGCACTGCCATCACTGCCTCACAGGTTCGCCATTTACAGGCGAATTGGCCGGTTGCACCTTTCCAAGTCGATGCAGCGGCACCAAGTTACTCTGAGCTGTGAGATCGTCACCGCCCGGAACAGGCGGGAGATTCTCCAGCTTCCGAATCTCGTTACGGCTCATCACGCCGTTTTGGGCCATCTGAGAGTAGAAAGCCGCACGTGTCTGTTGATCTGTGCGAAGGAAGGCGTCAGTCTTGAACTCGATTGTGAGTTCTGTTTGATCGACTCCGATCAACCGACGCTCAAGAGCCTGCTCGAGCTGCTTACAGAGCGGTCCAATGGTGTATGTGTGAAAACCTTTCGTGATCTGCTCGATCCCAGAGCCCCACGTGGTTACACCGCTTGCTCCTACAAGCACACTCGGTACGCCAAACCAACGGCAGATTTCCTCTACCGAAAAACGTCTCGTCTCAAGAAGCTGAGCGTCCGCCGGCGAAAGCGACATCTGCGTGTACTTCAGACCGCGATCAGCGATGATCAGGCCGCCTGTGCTCGATGTCATCTGCACCTTGAAGCGACTCATCAGATTCTTCAGCTGATTCTCGTTGAGAGCACTGTCGGTATACAACACGCCCGTCGGCTTGCTGCCTTTTCCAAAGAGTGCATTTGCGTTCTCTTGTGCATGCACAGCTTCGTTCATCGAAGCTCGCATGAACTCGAGCTTCGAGAGCCCCATGAACCCGTTGCCAATACCCTTCCAATGAATGACGTTTTCAGGCGCCCAGACCGAAATCGCGCCGTCCTGATAGTAGGTGTAGACCTCACCTCCCCCCACGACAGAAACTTCCATCTGATCTGGAGACACCGGAATGAGCGCAATGGGTTCTCCGGAACTGTCACGCTCAATACGTGCGTATGCATTTCCTCTCAGCAAACGGTTAACAGTCATCGCAGAGTAGAACTCAGATGGTGTCATCCATGCATTTGGACGCTCATGAAGGAGCATCCATAGGCGACTGCTGCGAGCCGGTACACGACCTCCACCTTCGTCTGCGTAGACAAAGAGTGGCAACGTCCCAATTGTGTTCGCCAAAAGCTCAACACACGCATACACCGCAGAAATTTGCAGTGCAACATCTGACGGAATCTCTCGCGTCTGATCAATCACCGGCGCGAGAGGTAGCGGCACCTGCATCCCTGATGCAGTCCCGAGCGGACCTCCCCAACTCGTGATCCAGTTGACCAACCGGCGAACGAACATCTAAGTCACCATGAAAAAAAGGTTTGATCGGACGACTCTACAAAGCCAGCCCATCGGTCGTTGTCATCAACGATTGCGTTGCCGAGTCCCATAATTAGTGCGACCACACCATCGATCTTCTCTTCGTAGCGCTCCTTGCGCGGGAAGATGTTGTCCTTCGCGTCAACCTTCGCAACAACGTTGCCCATCATCCAAGTGAGCACAGGGTTACCGTCGTGGCAAATACGGTGATCGAGAACAAGTGCTTCGAGTGATTTCATCGGGTCCGACATGTTCTGCACGGTATTCCGGCACTCGATCATCGGCGCATCGTCCTCTGCGAGCGATGTAGCAAGCTGTGTTGCCTGCCACGGGTCATAAACAATGGCACTGACCTCATATCGAGAGAGATCAAGTCGCAAATCCTCCTCAACCACGTTGAAGTCGGTCATCGCACCTTCTGTAACGATCAGATAACCCTCTTCAGCCCACCCCACGTACTGAGAGTTTGTGGACTGTTCAACTGCGCGACGCGGCAAATAACACTGACAGAAGACGGCGTAGGTCGTACGGCCCTCATCATCTTCGCCGGGGAAAATCAAGACCTTCGCAGTCAAGTCAGATTTCGAGCCAAGGTCAAGGCCGATAAAGCACTTACGCCCCTCGAAGTCCGTGATGGACATCTCTGGCACTTCACAGCGTTTCCACGCCTGCATATCCATCCATGCTGTTGAAGCGGAGCACCATACATTGAGATGCTTTGTTTTGAAGTTGTTCATCGCCGATGGCAGCGCTATTGCTTTCTTTTGCAGCGACAGAACCATTTCTGGCATTACTGAGACGCCCCAATTCGGGTTCGCCTTCATGAGCGCTTCCTCAGTAGTCCAATCGTCACCGTCATCAAGACCATAGATGATTCCAAACTGAGTCTCATCACTGATCTCTTTTCCTAGCACTCGTGTGACCATCATGCGCACTTCGTAGCAGATACCCGAAGTATCAAAGCCGGCAGTCGTAATGACCCAAAGCAACGAGTTCAGGCGCTTGCCTAAGGACGTTTCCACTACGTCATAGACATCACGTGTCTTGTGAGCATGCAACTCATCAATGACCGCCAAGTGAGTGTTTAAGCCGTCCAGCGTTGATCCTTCCGCACTCTTGGCTTGAAAAGTAGAGTTTGTCGATGGTACATAAAGGGCATTGGCCAAAACTTCCAAACCGAAGCGTTGGCGCAGCGGCTCGTTTTGTTTGGCCATCTGCTTCGCGTCACCGAAGACGATCTTCGCCTGATCACGCGTTGTCGCGAAACTGTAGACCTCTGCACCAGGTTCTTTATCGGCAACAAGACAATAGAGGCCCACTCCACTTGACAGACTGGATTTGCCGTTCCCCCGTGGCACTTCAATGTAGACGCGCCGAAATCGACGACCGCCATCAGCACGTCGACGCCATCCGAAACTTGTCGTCAGGATGAAGATCTGCCAAGGCTCGAGCACGATTCTTTTCCCAGCGAGCGCACCCTTAGTGTGTGTCAGGAGCTCAATGAACCGACAAACTTCGTTTCCCTTAGCTTCATTGAAAATGTAAAGACCTGAAGCTGCGAATCGCTCCAGGTCTTCTTTTTGGCGTTGACACGCAAGCTTGACCCACTCGCATGCAACGATCACTCCAGAAAGCACGCCCTCCATGTACTGGCGAGCGATACCACAGTAATTCTTAGAAACCATCGAATTCGTTCACTGGTTCATCTTTTGTCGCAATGTTCACGCGCGCGCGCGAAGAAGGCGTAAAACCGAGCTCCCTTTCGCAAGCAAGTAAGACTGTCTGAATCTGAATAAGTAGCTTTGCATCAGGATTCAATTCACGCCGCACGGTACCGTCAGTTTTCTCTGTGACGATCGTCGTGCCGTCGTGGTCAACAGCTTTAGCGAGCTTGCGATAGAGCGCGTAATTTCGCGCCCATCTTTCGAGTACGGTGAAATCGGTAACCGCCAATAGACCTTTCGGCGCATTTTCGACAGCGATCCTCCACGCCTCACGTGCTTCCTTCGTCAAACATTTCGGTGGTTGAGAAGAAAGTTCCGTGTTCGTTTTGGCTTGCACTTCTAGTGAACGACACGGCTGAAAAGTTCCGAGCGCTTTTTTCTCGGCGTCCGGTTTCCTCGGTCGTCCCATAGCTGAAACCTATCGATTTTGCATGCGTAAAAATTTAGGTAGGGGCGCGGTCTACAATCAAATGTGTTGAAACTTTTGACCCGCCCCTCCCCTGACTTGGAGAAAAGCATGGTTCTCGACCGCCAATACCAAAATGAACTTCTCAATTTCCTTTTGCAGGATTACCCCGAATACGAACATGCCCATGAGCATTGCCAGAAGCTATACATGACCGACGGTCCAAAGTACATCGGGAACGTTGACTACCTTCAGCAACATGGTCTGCTAAGAGACGGAGTCCTATTAAGTCACGGCGTGGATGGCACAACTTCTGTTGGTGTTATTCCCTTCCCGAAAATCACAGAAAAGGGAATAGATTTCGTAGCGCAGGACGGTGGCCTAAGCGCCATCCTGAATGTTCAGACCGTCAAAATCCACCCAGACACGATTAAGGCATTGGTTGAGGCGCGCCTGCTTTCTTCTTCTCTCGATCCCCAACAAAAAACTTCCTTGGTCGATCAACTGAAGAAGCTTCCAGAAGAGTCCGCCAAACGCCTACTAGACAAACTTTTGGATATGGGAATCCAGGCAACGCTGTCTTCTGCATCTGGTCTTTTTGGACTTCTGTAAATATCCGGATGAGCTGATTGCCACTCACGAGGGCAACTCCGGTTTCCGTAAAGACGACATCATGCCCGGCGATGGAAGCTATAAAGCCATTGCCGGGCATGTCGGTCCATACCTCCATCACCGTGTGGCCGGCTTTGACCATGAATTGGATGCACTGCGGCGTTACCAGCTGAATCATTCCTTCCTCTCATTCCCAAAGCCTCCATCCTCAGAAGCCGTCTTTCGCGAGTGACAAGCGTGGCAGAGGGCTTGCAGGTTTTCCTCATCAAAGAGAAGGATCGGATCGCCACGGTGTGGCTTGATGTGATCGATATCCGTTGCAATTGTGAGGCGCCCTTGCTTCATGCACTGCTCGCAGAAAGGGTGCTGCGCAATAAAGCGATTACGAAGCTTCTGCCATCGATAGCCATACCCCCGTTTTGCAGAAGAACCCTTAAAAGCGGTCCTACGCGCCTCTCGAGCTTTACGAGCTGCAGCGGCATGCTTTTCAGCATCGCTTTTATGCTGTCCACAAAAATCAACACCACGCGGTACAGAGCGCCGACAACCGGGGTGTTTGCAAAACGTCATGAGAGGCATTACATGGAAGGCATCAAAGATTTAGCCAAAACCCAAATAGCAAAAAGCCCGCACTCAATCTCAATCGAGCCGGGCTTTCTTCTACTTTCTCTGGGCGCAAAAAGACCGCTCCTCCAGAGCAAGTCTTTCGCGTCTGAGACGGTATATAAATTTTGAGCAATTATAGAGGACGATGCAGAATTTTTTCAAGTCGGTTGCGAATGACCGTGCGTCCACGTGTAAGAAAGTTATCCACGTCACGATAGCGCATGCGTAGTTTGAAATGGCGCCATATCAAGGACAGCATATGCTCTCGGGAGACTGGGTATGCATAGAGCGCAGCTATGAGCGCCTTAATGCACCTGTCAGAATGCGTAGTGCACGGCATTCCTTGCCAGGCACGATTGACTTGAACTGCCTTAGCGATATCAACGGGAGAGTCACTTTCGAAAATGCCGCTCATAGCACCGGCCTCAGCCATTAGGCGAGCCATAGGGGATCTTCCAGGACCTCTGCTTTCTCGACTCCATCTCCCCCAGTTGACTAAATAGTCTTCAAGTTCGTCGTCAGTCATTCTTCCTCCCAGTCAATTGCGATCACAATCGTTCCCGGCTTCTTAGGATTCAGCCATACCTGTTCTCGATGGTGGAAAAGACAATCGTCAAATCCAAGTGCATCGGCGATTCCGTCGTAGAACGACTTGCAACGTTCAACCATGTTCGACTCGTCACGGCGCCGGCGATCGGGAGGTTGAATGATCAGCTGCACGTTCAGCCGAGTTCCGCTCTTGAGCGTTGCAGGTTGTCCCATGAGCTCCTGTTTAGCTTTGACGAATGCTTCCTGCCGCGCAGCCTTCACTAAAGCCGCTTTTGCCGACCAATGACTTCGGCCGTTCTGTGAAAGCTTGACTCCCGGCCAAGGAAGGTCTTTGACCAACAGCGTCCTTTTCATGAATCCCCCCGAAACTTTCTTCCGTAGTAATCGAGTGCTTTGAGGCGCTGTTTCTTGACTTCATCTGGCGCCTCGTCGAAGTTCTTGCATTGCCTCGGCGAATCAATGCGCTGCAGCACATTCCAGTCACCCTTTTTGATACGAAGCGAGCAATAGCCTGACTTTTTTGCTAACAGGAAGCCTCCTTGGTCATAAGCCGCTCCAGCAAAGTGAACGCAGCTGAGACACACAACCGGACACGGGCCATAGACCTTTAGAGCAGAAAAGAGATCTGTCATTTGGTCCTCCATCGGTAGTCTTCCCAGTCGAACGCAAAGCACTGCCCACCATCAGATAGACGACTGATGGCGGCATCTCCAAGAACGGTTCGAAGTGAAGCATCCTGGATATCCTTGCCGACGAGAGGCAAATTTGAGATTGCTATGGTCGGTCGGCACTGCTTGTAGCGACCGTCGATGATTTCGAAAAGTCGGTCAGCCCCGTGGGAAGAAATGGGACTGCGACCTATCTCATCGATCACAAGCACATCCAGATCAATGTAGGCACGGATGAGTTTTGCAGCTTCACCTTTCGCACGTCCGGCATCATCTTTGCCGTACGTCTCATAAATCTCAGAGAGCAACAGGCTACAGTCGACGATCTTTGCGACGAAGCCTTTGCGCAGGGCTCCCATGACAATTGCTGCGCCTAGATGTGTTTTGCCAGTGCCAGTCTTACCGACAAAAATGAGCGATTTTCCGCGGTTAACACTTGTCTCAATGTCTTCCCCCCAGGCTAGAACTGCGCTCTTGACCTCTTCCATCTTTGCGTTGAAGGTCTGCCAGGAAGTCACAGTCATGCCTTGGAATCGCGGAGGGATTTCAAGTGAAAAGTGCTGCGCGAGAAATCTTTGCCGAGAGCACTCTGGACAAGACGAAAAATGGAACGTGCAGGAGTCGTCGACCCAATACGAACGATACCTACCATGCCGAGAGCACTCATCCCACCGCACCTCGAACCGGGAGTCCGTAGTTATAGTCGATTTCTGCTGTGTTTCTTGCGCCGAAGCCCGCATAGCCTTGATGCGGCCGATCAGCTCTGTGATTCCCTGCATAGTGTCCAAATCCTTTCTTTTCTCTGCCGATCCAGCCGAGGAATTGAGTCTTCCACTGCCGCATGGTCTTGGTTGTCGTGTTGTTTGCGCCTAGCCAGCAACGCATCTTGGTGAAAGTTGCTTGAGCATCAATCTCAGGCCTGAGCTTCTGAGCGTCGACCCGCCAGTCCTCCGGAATGTCTTCTGGAAATCGCACGCGAGGAGTTCGCTCTTTGCGCGGTTGCTTCGGTTTAGAACAGGCCTCAGATTTACGCGTTACGGCATCCTGAGCCTCCGAAGGGTCATCACCAAAAACCGAATTAAATTGCGTGTCGCGCTGTTTACTGATGCTCTCGCATGGTGTTTGACCGTCAGGAGAGAAAACGTCCTCCGGCATCGAGTCAGCTTCGAGAGCAGCTCGCGCGGTCAGGTCGTTCCACTCAGCCTCGGCTTCGTCATCGAACCCCTGAGGCGGTGCGACGGTGCTCGCGCATGCATGCGCAACCCTTCCCTGTTCTATTCCCTGTTCTATTCCCTGTTCTATTCCCTGTTCGGGTTGAGGTTCCTCAAGGGGTCCCCTTAACTTTCCTAAAGGGGTCCCCTTAACTTTCCTCAAGGGGTTCGGCTCACAAACGTTAAGGGGTTGAGGTTCCTCAAGGGGTTCACATTCCTCAAGGGGTTCACATTCCTCAAGGGGGTTACATTCGTCCACCACTTTGGGAATCTTCTCTAGATGGAGCACAAAGTGGCGAGGACAGCCGGGCTCCTGAGTGCACGACACAAGGCCGCACTCTTCGAGCGCCCGAATAGTTTTGCGCACAAGGTTTGCGTTTACGCGAGAGACGCGGGCGAGCGCGTCCGTCGACGGGAAACACATCCCCGTCTTCGAGTTTTGAAAAAAGGCGAGCGCCTCTAGCACGTCGACCTGCGTTCGGTCGGTCATGCCTGATGCGCGCACGACGAACATCTCCCGATAGCCCATGGCACACCTCAATCGCGGAAATCGGGACTGAGAAGCGCTTTGGGAATGCCGGTCACGCGGGACACTTCGGCGACGCGCCCCAAAGGGATTCGACCGTTTCGAATCCACAGCGCAATCGCCTGCCGCGTGAGGCTTCCGCCGAGCTTCTGGGCGAGCTTCTCCTGAGAGCCAGCGGCCATCACCGCGAGCACCGCAGGATTCGGCTTTTCAGACTTGCTTGACATAAAACCCTCATTTAGCAAGATTCACTTGACATCGAGAGTATATCGCAAGTAATGGTTGCGTTGCGTCTTCGCAAGTTTTGATTGCACACTCTGTGCTAGGAGAACACGAATGAACACTCGCAAAAACAGCATCGCCCGACTCATTCGAGAGAAGGGACTAACACAGGACGACGTCGCCAAGCAGATCGGCGTTACGCGACAGGCCGTGCAGCAGTGGGCTTCCGGCAAGACTTTGCGACAGGAAAACCTGTCGAAGCTCGCTGAGATCCTCGACACGTCGATCGACCAACTTCTCGCCGAAGACGGTGTCTCGGTCGTTCCCTATCGCGCACCAGTCGACGACATTCCCGAGGAAGGGTGGGTGCGTGTCCCCGTCTATGCTATCGAAGGTTCGTGCCACGACGGCGTTTGCGAGAACCAATCCAACTCCCTAGACATCGTTCGATCAATCGAGTTCCGTGAATCCTTCCTTCGCTCATTGCCGGGCGTCATCGGATCGAAGAACTTTCACATCGTCACCGCCGACGGTGATTCGATGGAACCAACCATTCCAAACCGCTCACTCTGCATCGTCGACGGATCGCAGAGCACGATCCGCCGTGACGGCATTTTCGTCCTTCAGGCGAGCGGCCAAATCTTCATCAAGCGCGTGCAGCGCAACCTTGACGCCACATTTACGCTCCTCTCGGACAACTCCGCCTACCGTCCTATGAAGCTGGATCCCACCACGATGGAAAGCGTCCGGGTCGTCGGTTGCGTCGTGTACGTCTTCTCCGGCAAGGAGTGCTAATTCAAGGAGAATTCATGCAAGCAAACAGCGTAATGACTAACACGCCGCCGGCGACTATCGAAGAGATCTTTAAGTTTCTCGGTCAGTTTGAGCCGAGAAAATGCGACTTCTGTGGCTGCAATGAGTGGACTGTGATGCTCAATGCGCACGGGCAACCGTCCGTCGTCGACCACAACCAGTACAATATTATCAAGGAAGGCGATGCATATGTTTACATAGCTTTCCTCCACGGAACCACCGAGAAGTGCATCCTCGTTCGTTGCAAAAAATGCGGGCAGGTCAAACAGTTCTCGTATAGTGCGCTCATGGAATGGGTCATCAATCGACGCAAACAGCTGGAGGGCCCAAAAGCATGACCCAGGGCTTCGATACAGCTGAATCATCCAGCAAGTTCGAGGAAAAAGTGATGGACCACGGAGAGCGGCTCGCTGTGCTTGAAGAGCGAACAAAACACCTCGCCTCAAAAGAAGACCTCCAGAAAGCCATGAACGCCCAGACATGGAAAATCATCTGCGCTATTGGATTGCTCGTTTCCGCTGTCGTGTGGATCACCCAAAACGTGCTGAAGTAAGCGGCTCACAAGTTCCTAGCCCCTGCCACCTGCGGGGGCTTTTTTTATTGCCCGTGCATCGGCCGCAACACTCATTTGCTTTCTCGGGTTTCCACTAGGCAAGAATTGCTTGCAATTTACCCTTGTCAAAGCTAATATGCTCTTACCGAACGCAAGTGGGACTTGCTTCAATCCTCCTCCCCGCCCCAAAAGGGCAGGCGAGCACCGGGCGGTGAAGAGCCGAACGGGTGAGGCTAGAGCCAGAAGAAGGTGCGGGTAGAAACGCGACCGAGCGGCAAGACGCAAAGGCTCGAACTTCGCAGTGTGGCGCCGAAGGACAGAGAGCGAAAGCCGTCCGCGAGCGCCGAAAAGGCCAACTACTGCGCCTGCCTCACGGGCGCAGTTGTAGGTCTTTTCAAGACATCCCATATTTAACGAGGAAAGGGAACTGGGAAATGAGTGAACTCAAAAATCATCAAAAGATGATTGATTCTTTTAAGAAACAGATCATCGAAATAGATCGTGAGATAGATCGCAAGATGGATCAAGATGTTGAGATGAATCAATTACCTCGGCTAGCTCTATTGGCTACAGCGATTACTAATTTATACGCCGCTGGAGCGGTGCTTGAGTACATCGACGGAAAAATTTCCGTTTCATCATTGATTAATACGTTGGACACTAGTGTTAGCGGTGATCTGATTGCCATCACTTGCTTAAAGAAAGCAACTCAGGAAAATGAAATAAATTGAAATTAACGCCCTCCGAAGCAGATTGATGAAATATCAATCTGGGGATGTAAGAGCGACGCGGTTTTAGAAGCTCTTGCTCGTAGCAATGGCGATTAAGCGTCGCGACGGGCGACGTCATTGCAACCCGCCACCAACCACTGGCCTAGACGCTGAAAAAAGCGCCGGGGCTTTTTTTGACACACGCCTCCAGATCGAGTACTCTTCCCGTGTCAGCGCGAAAGCGGCGCTGATCGGGATTGGCGTCCCGAACTACTCATACGGTGCATAGCCGCCTTGAAGCTCGCAAAAGCGGCTTTTTTGTTGTCTATGCGAAGGGTGTAAGCCATCCCTACACCCTTGCAAGCCTCCTATTATGGGCAGGCTTGTGGGCTCCTTCGGGAGGCCGCTTCCGTATGAGTGGTACGCCAACCTGCAAGCCTGCCCACCATTCAAGCAAATAGGTTTTATGTCCATCAAGCTACACCCGGATCAAGGAGAAATCCTTATTTGCGATTTTTCGGGAACCATTCCTCCTGAGATCTGTAAAAAACGGCCTGTAGTTGTATTGACGCCTCGGTTGCGAAGAGTCAATCGTCTTCTAACGGTTGTTCCTCTGAGCACCACCGCCCCTAGTCCCGTACAACTCTGGCACACTCGGGTTGTAGTAAATTTGCCAAGCCCCTATAACTCGCCTCTTGTTTGGGTTAAGGGGGACTCACTAATGACTGTCTCGTACGACAGACTCTCGCCATTGCGCGCAGGAAAAGATCAATACGGTAAACGTATTTATCCTCGTGTTGTGTTAGATACCGATTCCATGCACAAAGTTTGGGACTGCGTTTTGCACGGTTTGGGGCGAACAGATCTTGTTCGTCTCCAAGAATCGCAGGATAAAGAAAAGCCGCAACGAGAAAACCTTGGTGCAAAAGCCTCTGATTGACAGATATCCGATCTTTGAGTAGAGTACTAATCGTCTCCCGCTCTGAGCTTTTTGCTCATCGGGCTCAAGTCCATTCTCTTAAATGAGATGGCCTCTGCGGAGTCGAGATTGCAATCGCCCGCAGCGATATTTCAGCCCCGTTGGTGAAAGCCTTCGGGGCTTTGCTTTTTGACACGCGCCTCCAGATCGAGTACTCTTCCCGTGTCAGCGCGAAATCGGCGCTGATCGGGATTGGCGTCCCGAAATGCATAGGCGCTCAGCGCCGATCGTTCTTACGAGCGGCTTTTTTATTGAGCGCAAAGGGTGTAACTCGCGGTTACCCCCTTGCAAGCCTCTGATTTACGGCGGGGCTTGCGGGCCTCTCACGAGGGCCGGCTCCTATGCATCGGTACGCCAACCCGCAAGCTCTGCCGCCACGATTGGCGTCGTGCGGCAGGTCCACAACCTGCATAGGAGGCTTTCATGCAAGCCCTCAGCTTCTCGTTCGAGAACAACGCCGTGCGCACGCTCGGCACACCCGAAACCCCGCTTTTCGTCGCTCTGGACGTTTGCGGCGCCCTCGGTCACACCAATCCGCGAAAGGCCATCAAGGACCACGTCGACCCCGAAGACCTGATCAAGGTCGAAATCGAAACCAACGGCGGACGCCAGACGGTCAACGCCGTGAATGAAAGTGGCCTCTACGCCCTGATCTTCGGATCAAAGCTCGATACCGCCAAGCGCTTCAAGCGCTGGGTCACTTCTGAAGTCCTTCCGGCGATTCGCCGCACGGGACGATACGAAACAGACCAGTCCGCGCTGATCTCTACTACGGAGCAGTACGAGATCCGAAAGGCCATCAAGTCGCGCGCAAAGAACTCATCTGTTCACTATCAGACGGTCTACAACGCTCTTTACGACTACTTCAAGATTGCGAGCTACAAAGACCTAAGACACGATCAGATGAAAGCAGCACTCGCACTCATCGAGACATGCACACTTAAGCCGCAGCTTTCGGCTCCGGCAATTCCCGAAGGGTCAATCGTGATCGACGAGGCTATGGCCGAGAAAATCGTTGTCTTTATCTATTACTGGCGATATCTCTTTCGAGACGATCTGAATCTCTTTTTAGCGCTCTTGCGCCGCGTGAAATCCCCTCTCGCAGCTCATTTTTGGGAAGCAGTTAATGATCTGGGACTTGGCTTTATGGAAGATGCTCTAGCCAAGCAGGGATACTCGGTGAAAGATCTCTCGTGCTACCAACACTGGGCTTCGCAACAGCCCAAGCGCTTAACCGCGTAATCACCTAATTTTCTTAATAGGCCTCGGCACTCACCTGCCGGGGCCTTTCTTTTTTCCGAGAACGACATGACGTTGAAAAAACTTCTCGGCCACAACGAACGTACTGGGTTCAGCGATACCGCAATCATCTTCTGCGCCTTTCTGACTGGCGCCGGTATCAGCGCTCTCGGTATCTCACTCTGCCTGCTCATGCAGTGGGCAGTTCTTAATGGTTACGTACTTTTTTAGGAGTTCAGCCAATGAACGTCAAAGTCATCACCACCGCGCTGCAACACTTAGTTGGCGGCGCCGCTTTGAATGTTGCTCTGGGCGCAAGACTCGAATTAGCGACCCAAGAAGCAATCGCAGCCCGCGGACGTGAGGCAATTATCGTTTACCAATGGTACAGCCGCTGCGTCAAAGATCCTTCACTTGAGGATTTTGAATCGTGGCTAAGTAAAAAAATCAGCAAGACCAAGGAATTCAGCCAACTCGTTCAGGATTGGCACAATTTCTACAAGTCCCGCGGGGCGTAATGAGGAGCCTGCATGATGAGTATTCCCTCCCACCCACATCGGCGCCCTAAGCACGAATTGAGTCGTGATGCACGTAGAGCAATCAAAACGCGGTCAGCACGTGCAAAGAAAGCTAGAAAAGCTGCGCAGCCGCCGACGCATTCAAAGACCTTCATCGCTCGCATCCTCGCTTTCTTTCAAAGGAATGCCGCATGAAGCCCGTCTACTTCTTCGGCACTCGCGCCAAGGAACTGGCCAAGAGACTTCACCCAGTGACGAACACTCGCTGCTTGGATCTCTGGACTGACGGCGCCGAACACTATTACCTGAGAACTATGCGTGCCTGCGGCAATCGGTGGCGACTTCACTCCTTCCTTCTATTGCCTGATTGGCGCATCAAAGCTAAGAACAACCATGCTCAGAAACCTCATCACCTGGATTCTCTTTGCCTTCATCGGAGCGCACCGTGACTAATCGGATTGAATGGCTTAAGGCTCGACAAAAAGGTATCGGTGGATCTGATGTTGCTGCAATTCTCGGTATCAATCCATACCGCACTCCTCTTGACATCTACAGAGAGAAGACCACAGAAATCACCGAGGACCGAGCACCTAGCGAGGCTGCTTACTGGGGGACTCAACTTGAGAGCATCGTGGCTCAAGAATTTTCAAAACGAACTGGATTCATGATTCAGCGCGTCTACCACCAGCTTGCTTCTAACCTCGATCACTACATAGGTACTAGCACTCCAACTCAGTGGGCGCTAGCAAACATCGACAGAGCAGTGATCAATCACCGGATTTCTGCCGATGTTCGCCTCACAAATCCTGCGTCAATCTGGAACGTCCAAAAATTGATGCTGACAACAGACACCTTGCTCGAATGCAAGACTGCGAATGCCTTGATGGCTGAACACTGGGGACTTTCGCAAGAAGCAGAGATCATCAAGAGGGAGATCACCTCCAAACACAAGATCCCGCTCTATTACGAAACACAAGTTCAGTGGTACATGGCAGTCACTGCCGCAAAGCTTTGTTATGTCGCTGTATTGATCGGCGGCCAAGACTTTCGCATCTACGCAGTCGACCGGAATGAATCGATCATTCAAATGATCGCTACTCGGTGCTTCGACTTTTGGATGAAGCATGTCCGAGCAGGCGTACCCCCAGAACCAATCATTGATGATGACGTCAAAAACCTCCTTCAGAAATATTTAGACGTCTGATCGTACCGCTTTTCCTGCCCTGCACTCTGAGGCGAACGTAATGACTTCCTAGGGTGTAGGGCAGGAAACTATACGGAGATTTTTAAAGTGAGTAGCAACTACCCCCTCTCATCGTTGAGAGCCCTAACGCAGTATGCAAAAGACGCTGAGACAAGCCAGTCTGATGCATTGCGTGAATACATGTACGCAATGCTGTTGGTGACGGAATTTAGTGTCTTGCAAATGAAAGCTGCGGTGCGAGGAAAAAAGACTGCCGATACCGGCCTCTGGACGATCCTTGCAGAGATGCTCACTCGAATGGCGATCTTCATCCATGAAGGAGATCACCGGCGTGAGGTTTCCCGAAAGAGCTGCGCACGTTCTATCGCAATCGCTGCAACCGAGTCTATCGGCGTGAGATTGATAGAAAGCGCGGAAACAAGAAGAAACCTGAGCTTTGAAGAAATAGTCGGAGAAGAACGATGGACTTTAATGATCTCACCATCGACGAGCTGAGAGAACAAGCAAGCAGGCTACGTTTGTGCCTGCCTTACTCGGACATCGAGGCATGTAGAGAACGGGCTGAAGAACTGATCGAAGAAGGCGAAGCCCTTCAAAACACCATTGCATTCATCGTGTTAATTGAAAGACGAATCAAAGAGCTCGAAGATGAGGGCACTGAAAGCTCATCTTGCTGCTACGAACAAAAGGAGATCACAAAATGAGAGCTAGGAATACTACTGACATATCTCCCATTGGGGTATTGATGCTTGATGTCAAACAAGTAGCAGCCTCCTGTGGGATCGGAACATCAACCGTCTGGAAACTAGTAAAGCTGGGCACCTTCCCGCGACCGGTTTACTTTGGTCCTAAGGTTGCTCGATTCAAAGCTGAAGACATCCAAAAGTGGGTTGCAAACCTTGAACCCGCCACCACTCCACTGATAGGCAACCATACGGAGCAAGTGAAAGAAACTGCGTAAGCAAAACCCCGCTCAGCGTCGTGCTGGCGGGGTTATTGCGGTTAAACTACAGGGACTCTAACCTTAAACGGCCAAGCCTTGTAGCCATAATCAGAAGCTCGCATTAACTTCCCTGTACGCCAATGACGATAAACAGTGCAAAACACGAGCTTCATTACGCCCTTTCGGGCCTTCTTCGTGGGATGAGCCATATGGCAAATCTCCACGAGCGAGCTATGAGCTTGACATCGTTCTCCACCGAACTCATAATGATGGAGTCTTGAAACCGACATCAATGGGTGACTCGCTCGCGACCACCCTCCAGGCGTTGAAGAATTGCAATTTCTTCAACGCCTTTCTCATATCCGTTTTAATTGCTTTAATCTGATTCTCGCTGCCTCAAACGAAACTCCGAATCTTTCTGTTAGTTCTTCAGGCAAAATCAAACCCTCTGCTTCAATGATGGCAAACGGCATCAAGAGCTCACCAGCAAAAGTATTGGCCTGCCACTCCGAGTCCTCATATGCCTTGTGCTCTTGCGACTCTTCTCGACTGAAAGATCGTTCATGTCCCAAAATCAGATGCCCGAATTCGTGCCAGAATGTAAACATTGAACGTGTTCGAGTTCCTAAAATGCACGCCTCATAATCACAATCTCGAAGACGAATGCATTTGTCTTCAGGAATGTACACAGCTTCAACACCTCTAGCAAGGCGAGGATCGTCGTTTGGCACAACGTCGAGAGTTCCGCTATAAAGCAACTCTTCGAGAATCTGCCCCATGGCGTTTTTCGGGTCACCCACTACCTCTCGAACATGCTCTGCGATTTGTCGGATGTTTAGGATCGATCGCGGAGGAACTTTATAACCCCGACAGAAATTCATTCACGCCCCCTTTGCTTTGATCCAGCCAAAAGCTGGGCAAATTCTTCAAGCTTTTCTTGTGACATATCTACGCGGGCAAAACCTGCAACAAGGAATTGTTGAGCTGTCGACAGGCCTTCAAGAGACACTGATCGATTTGAAACGTCTGCCGCCTCATGAAGACCTGAAATAGTCATCCCCCGTGTAGCGAAGAATTTTTCAACCTTCTCGAGAAAATTCGGAGATATTTTCTTCGAACCAACTTCCGTAGCACTGAGATACGAAGGAGCAACACCAATGCTTCGAGCCATATCGAGCATGGTGACACCAGCGTCTATCCGAGCTTTTCGGACAAGCTTTCCATACTCACTAATCTTCATTACGTACTCCTGTTCTGAACTGGTATTTCACCAATTCAGTGAAATTATAACTAATAATAAGAAACTTGCAAGAGAGAAGTACAAAAATTCCCCCATGCTTCATATACATCTCTCATGTCTCCTAGCGCCTGCTCACGATCGTATGCGCACTGATAGCTTTCATTCCGATGATCAAGGCAGCTTTCTCGCAGATCGCGAGGAAAAGCTTTGTGTCCGTATCCTCTGGCATCTTTAGCCCACGTATTGAAAGTTGCTCGCGCAAGCCCATGAAGCGTCACTATGCGTGGTTGACCATCACGCGTTTTCTGATCTGGATCGACCCACCCAATACCATCAACCTTTCTCTGCTTAACGTGCATTCGTTTGAGAAGCGCCCGGACAGAATCCCGTGAAAATGCAGACAAGTTGCCCTTATTGATATTGGGAAACACAAACCCTTTTTCGTCATTCGGAAAGCGTGGAGCTGTATCGAGCAACGCTTTCGCTTGGTTGCTCAAAGGTGTTTTTCTATCGAATGGGATCTTGTCCGACTTCATCTTCATGCGATCACGAGGAATGACATGCAGCCAATGGCCGTCATCGTCCTGCTGAATTTCGTCCCAAGTTGCTTCACGTGCCGTGGTGTTCCGCGCTGATGTAAGAATGGCAAAAGCAAGGCAACGTGCAGTCTGGCTTTGCGGCACCAGCTTCATAAGCTCGGCAAAAAAAGCTGGCATTCTCTTCGGATGAAGAGCTGGTTCGTGACCACCCTCCGGTCGATCAAGCGCGAGAAGGTCACCGAGCTTTCCATTTTTCACCTGACACGGATTGAGCATGGCCGGGATCATCTCCTGTCTCATAGCCCAGTCATAAGCATTGCGCATATCGGACAAGATCCGTTCTGGCGTGTCTATCATCGTTCGCCACTTCTCTCCGATTTCCTCATGTACTCGTTCGGCAGTCAAATCCTTCGCCGACATGGAGAGCAGTGATGCAGATAAGTGATTTCGGCAGTAACCATCCCAGACAAGCTCTTTTGGCTTTAAGGCATTCTTCCACCGTCCACGTTCTTCATTGAACCGGATCCAGCTGTAGACAACATCTTTAACTGAAGGTTCTCGCGGAGACTCTAGCAGCCTTGTAAGCTGCTCTGCTTTTTGCTTCTTGACTTCTGAAGGATCTATTCCATCATCCAGCATCCGCCGCCAATCCGCAGCCATCATAAAAGCTTCACTTAAGCTCAGCTGAGGGTAAGAGCCAAGATTAAAGCACCGTTTAGTGCGACGATCCCGCAGAACGAAATATTTGACAATCGAACCGTCACTCCTACTGCGTGGACGGACATACAGACCAGGAACTACCCCACAAGCCGTTTCGGAAGTAACGCTTCGGAGTTTTTTATCGGTCATTTTGACTGCGACTCTAGGCATAAGCTAATCGTTGCTCCCAAAAAATCCGAGTGATATTTCCATTTTATGCTCCCACGTGTTTTTATGGGAGCTTAAATGGGAGCATTAGCCGCGAGCTAGAGACACTTCGATGCGGACTTTAATACGCCAATAAGCAGCATCTTAATATCGCGTCATCCTTAGAGAATCAAGGAATGCGAGACGATGACGCAACAAAAAAGGCCATCTTACGATGACCTTCTTTTGTTGATCTGGTCGGGGCGGCGGGATTCGAACTCGCGACCCCTTGCACCCCATGCAAGTGCGCTACCAGGCTGCGCTACGCCCCGAACAGAAGGGAGAGTTTATATGACCCTCCCTAAAAAGTCAAATCAATCTTCGCCGCCGGCGATCAGATTCGTTGTCACTCGGCTGTTGAGCGTTCCCGACGGATGGAACGTGACGACTCGGCGTTCGGTGATAGTCACCGTTTCGCCGGTCTTCAGGTTGCGGCCCGGGCGAGCCACCTTGTCGCGAACCGAGAAGTTGCCGAGACCCGGGATCTTCACCGTATCACCCTTTTCCAGATGCTCGGCGACGAGTTCAAAGAAGGTCTCAACGATAAGTTTGGCATGAGGACGATCAAGTCCTGCGACATGATCGACCAATGCTTCTGCCAGGCTTGCCTTATTGAGCGTGTAGATCTCAGCGGCGGTCAGTTCAAATTCTTCAGTCATATTCACTAGCGGTCAATTGAGAATTATGTCTTTCGAAGGGAATCATGCAACTCCCTTCGAAATAGTTCAAGGTCAATCACGCGCGCAGATGCGCTCCCACGCCCTCGAGCGCTTCGAGAATCGCTCGCACAGCGCCGTCAGCTTGTTCGTCGGTGAGCGCTTCTTCGGTACGGCTTGAAAGTTCAATGGCGAAGGCCAGTGACTTCTCAGCAACTGTATCCACTGCGTCCTGCGGACGGTAGAGGTCAAAGAGCTTGAAGTTGGCGAGCGGCGCCAGACGAAGATCTTTCTTCTTAGCCGCAGCAACCGCATCAAAGAGCTTCTCGACTTCCATTTCCGCAGGCACGACGACGGCCAAGTCGCGGGTAACGGACTGGAACTTGCTCACCGGTACGTAGTTCGGAAGCGGACGATCCAGAAGTGCCGGCACCTCGACTTCGAAAACCACCGGGGCATGCGGCAGCTCATACGCCTGTGCAGCCTTCGGGTGAAGTTCGCCAATAAAGCCGATGCGCTTGCTGCCTAAGTACACAGCTGCCGAACGTCCCGGATGCAGTGCCGGGAACGCTTCCTTGACGAAGCGCAGCTTCATCGGAGCTGCTAAGCGTTCGAGATCGCCTTTGACGTCATAGAAGTCGACGCGGCGAGCGGGTTTTCCCCACTGTTTGTCATCGGCATCACCATAGGCGAGACCCGCAATGTGCTGCGGCTGGCGAACGCCCTTCACCGTCCACGGACCTTCTTCAATCGAAGGATCGGGGAAGAAGACGCGCCCCAGCTCAAACACGCGCACGCGCTCGGCACGGCGGTTGAGATTGTATTTGAGAATATCCACCAAACCGCCGATAAGCTGCGTACGCATCACCGAAAGCTGCGACGCGATTGGATTCAGCAGACGAATGGGGCTGTCGTTTCCTGCGAAAACGCGTTCCCAGTCTTCCGGCACAAAGGAGAAGTTGATGAGCTCCTGGTACCCCTGCTCGGCCATTTCACGGCGAAGCGCATGCTGATCACGTCGCTCTTCGCGGCTCGGCTTCATCGCGCTGCGGGCCAGCGGCGGACGATCCGGGAGTTTTTCGAGTCCGTAGAGGCGGGCCACTTCCTCAATCAAATCCTCTTCGATTTCAATATCAAAGCGGAACGACGGCGGAACGACGGTAAAGACGCCGTCGTCATAGGTGAAATCGAAGCCGAGACGCTTGAAGCTTGTCTCCATCGATTCGACAGGGATTTCCACTCCGACCACCTTGCGGCAGCGATCAACGCGCATCTTCACGGGAGCACGCGTCGGCAGAGCCGTCTGAACATCCGCAACGGGACCTACCGTCGTTTCGGGCGTACCGCAAATGTCGAGCACGAGCCGTGTGATGTATTCAAGATGTTCGGCCGTTGAAGCGAAATCGACGCCGCGTTCATAGCGGTAGGCCGCATCGGTCGAGAAATTAAGTTTGCGGCAGCGGCCCTGAATCGCTTTCGGGAACCAGAAGGCGGACTCAATAAAGAGGTCTGTCGTTTCCGTACTGATGGAAGACGACTCCCCGCCCATGATGCCTGCCAGACACTCAGGCTCATCGCCCGCGCAGATAACGCCGTACCAAGGATCAAGAGCAACGGTTTCACCGTTGAGCAGCTGAACGGACTCGCCTTCGCGTGCCCAACGCACCGTCAAACGATCCGCAGGGATCTTCTTCAGATCATAAAAGTGCGTCGGACGGCCCAGCTCGAGCATGACATAGTTGGAAATATCGACCAAAGCCGAGATCGAACGCATACCGCAGCGCTCCAAGCGCGCCTTCATCCAATCCGGCGTCGGAGCGGCAGCATTCAGGCCGCGAAGAATTCGGCTCGTAAAGCGGCCGCAAAGGTCGGGCGCCTGAACATCCACCGGAAGCGTGCAGGAGCAAGTGGCAGCAACCGGATCCATCGCCGGCAGCGTGAGCGGCGCACCGGTAATCGCATGCACATCGCGTGCGACGCCGACCACGGAGAGCGCATCGCCGCGATTGGGGGTGAGCTTGAGTTCGATCTTGGCATCGTCAAGACGTGCGTACTGACGGATATCGACGCCCACCGGCGCATCATCGGGCAGGATCCAAATACCATTGTGATCTTCGTTGATGCCGAGTTCGCGCGTCGAACAGAGCATGCCCATCGAAACCACACCGCGCAGCTTGCTCTTTTTGATGCGGAAGTCGCCGGGGAGCACGGCACCGATCGTAGCGCAGGCGACTTTGATGCCGGCACGGACATTCGGTGCGCCGCAGACGATCTGCAGCGTTTCGCCGGTACCGGCATTGACTTCGCAGACGTGCAGATGGTCCGAATTCTCATGATCGCGGCAAGAGAGCACCTCACCCACTACGACGCCGGAAAAGGCCGGCGCAATGGTACGAACCTCTTCAACCTCAAGACCCGCCATCGTCAGGGCATCGGCCAGCTCATCCGTGCCGAGCGCCGGATTGACATACTGGCGCAGCCATTCTTCAGTGAAAATCATTTATGCCTCGGGGGATTAGTTGAACTGACGCAGGAAGCGAAGGTCGCCTTCAAAGAAAAGACGCAGATCGTCGACGCCGTAGCGAAGCATCGTCAGGCGTTCAAGGCCGGAGCCGAACGCAAAACCGATGTATTTCTCGGGATCCAGGCCGTAATTGCGCACCACATTGGGATGCACTTCACCGGCGCCCGAAATCTCGAGCCACTTGCCCTTTCGCGGTCCGCTGGTGAACATCATGTCGACTTCGACCGAAGGTTCAGTGAACGGGAAGTAGGACGGACGGAAGCGGACTACGAGATCATTCGTCTCAAAGAAGCAGCGCAGGAAGTCGCTGTACACGCCCTTCAAATCGGTAAAACTGATATCGGTATCGAGCCACAGGCCTTCGACTTGATGGAACATGGGCGAATGCGTCGCGTCGCTGTCAACGCGATAGGTACGGCCCGGACTAATGACCTTGATCGGCGGCTGATGCGTACGGGCGTAGCGCACCTGCATGGGCGAGGTGTGCGGACGCAGCGGCAGCGGGCGGCCTTCGTCATCATTGCGGTCCACATAAAACGTATCCTGCATTGAGCGGGCCGGATGATTGGGCGGGTTATTCAAAGCAGTGAAGCTAAACCAGTCGCTCTCGATTTCAGGACCATCGGCCACATCAAAGCCGATCGAACGGAAAATTTCCTCAATTCGCATCCACGTGCGCATGACGGGATGGATTCCGCCCTTGGTGTCCATGCGCCCGGGGAGCGTCACGTCAATGGACTCCTGGGCGAGTTTGGCAGCGAGCGCTTCTTCAGCGAGCGCTTCGCGTCGTGCATTGAGAGCGGCCTCAACCTGCTGCTTGGCGCGGTTGATTTCCTGACCGCGAGCGCGGCGCTCTTCGGGAGCGAGACGGCCGAGCTCCTTCATGAGCATCGTAAGGCTGCCCGTTTTGCCGAGGTAGCGTGCCTTGGCGTCCTCGAGAGCGGCAGCGGCATTCGCCTCAGCGAATTCACGCTGCGCGGACTCGATGAGTTCGGAAAGTTCCTGCATTTTGAATTCCAAAACTTGAAAAATCTGGCGGACGCCATCGAATGTCGGTGCAGGACCTGCGGCGAGAAAAAGAGAGACTGAGTATCGAGGGATGTAAAAAAGACGCATTGCTGCGTCGTTCCTTCTTTTCCCTGCTCAAAGCCTCTTGAGAGCCCTTCAGGCTCAGATTCCCGTCTCACAGCGCCTCCCGACAGGGAGTCGTCCGTTTTCGCATCTGCAGTTTTCAGCCGCAGCAGTTGAACCGCCCAAGGCCGAAAACGTAAACGCGAAGAACGGCTTCAGATCGATGAGCGCGTCCTAATAGTGACCGCACCCTCCGCAGAAGCCGTCGGAGAAGTTAGGAATTCTACAAGCAATTCTCTGAGAATGCTCGAAAAAAAGCTCCGTGACCCTCGCGGATCCGGAGCTTTCTTCAGCCTTTCTTTGCGCAGAATCAGGCGTTCTTGACCTGAGCAACGAGGGCGGCAAAACCGTCCTTGTCATTCACAGCCATGTCGGCGAGAACCTTGCGGTCGAGGGCGATGCCGGCCTTCTTCAGACCGTTCATGAACACCGAGTAGCTCAGGCCGTTGGCGCGGCTGCCGGCGTTGATACGAGCGATCCACAGACGGCGGAACACATGCTTCTTGTCGCGGCGGTCACGATAAGCATACTGACCGGCACGCATGACAGCCTGCTTGGCAACACGGAAAACGTTGTTGCGGCGCAGACGGTAGCCCTTCGAAAGGGTGAAAATCTTCTTATGACGAGCACGGGCCGTCACACCACGCTTCACACGAGGCATCTTTAACTCCTTTCTTCTGAATTAGGCGTAGGGGAGCATGCGCTTGACGGACTTGATGTCCGACTCATGCACCGTGACCATACCGCGCAGATGACGCTTGTTCTTCGTCGTGCGGTGGGAAAGGATATGACGCTTCGTAGCGTGGGCGCGCTTGATCGAGCCGCTGGCACGCGGCTTGAACCGCTTCGCAGCGGCGCGCTTGGTCTTCATCTTCGGCATTTGGCCGTTACCTCTTATTGGATGAACCGCGGGCGTCCGTTCAGATCTTGAACGGCTCTTGTCTGGCCTGAGGCTCACTTATAGAAAACTCGAGGCCGGCAAAACCTTCCGGCCTCTCGTCAAGGAACGCGATTCTACATCAATGCAAAACCGCGTGTGTGAAATCAGCGCTTCTTTTTGGGAGCGAGGACCATGATCATCTGACGGCCTTCGAGCTTGGGCGCATGCTCGACCTGAGCAATATCGACAAGCTCCTCACGGACGCGGTCCATGAGCTGAGTGCCGAACTGCTGGTGAGCCATTTCGCGTCCGCGGAAGCGCAGCGTGATCTTGGCCTTGTCGCCGTCCTCAAGGAAGCGCTTCAGGCTGCGCAGTTTCGTCTGGAAGTCGTTCTCATCCGTGGCCGGACGGAACTTGACTTCCTTGATCTGGACGACTTTCTGCTTGGCCTTGGCTTCCTGAGCCTTCTTCTGCTCCTGATAGCGGAACTTGCCGTAATCCATCAGACGGCAGACCGGCGGGACTGCGTTGGGCGCAACCTCGACCAAATCCACCCCTGCATCCTCAGCCATGCGGAGGGCTTCGGATGTGCGGACGATCCCGATCTGGGCGCCATCGACGCCGGTCAGTCGGACTTCAGGAACTAGGATCTCACCATTGATCCGATGCTTGCGATCTTGAGCTATGGCTCTTCTCCCAAAAATTAAGCGTTGTGCGCGCTAAAACACCCGATCAGCGGGTGCGTTCGCGGTTTTCCGTTGAAATGCGTTCGATGAAGGCGTCGAGCGACATCACCCCGAGGTTCTCGCCTCCGCGGGCGCGCACGGAAACCGTTCCCGTCTGTGCTTCCTTTTCACCCACTACGAGGATGTAAGGAAGTTTTTGCAGACTAAGCTCGCGAATTTTATAGTTGATCTTTTCGCTGCGCAAATCCGTCTGAACCCGGAGACCGGCAGCATGGAGTTTTGCAGCAACATCTTTGGCGTAAGCGCCCTGATTGTCGGTAATCGACGTCACAGCGCACTGAATCGGAGCAAGCCACACCGGGAAGGCGCCGGCAAACTCTTCAATCAGCATACCGATCCAGCGCTCGAGCGAGCCCAGAATGGCGCGGTGAAGCATCACCGGAATCTTGCGGGAGTTGTCTTCGGCAACATACTCAGCGCCAAGACGACCCGGCATCTGGAAGTCCACCTGCACGGTGCCGCACTGCCAGGACCGGCCGAGGCAGTCCTTCAGGTGATATTCAATCTTGGGGCCGTAGAAGGCGCCTTCGCCGACGAGCACTTCGTACTTGATGCCGAGCGCATCAAGGCTCGCCATCAGAGCATGTTCGGCCTTGTCCCACACGGCATCTTCACCAATGCGCATCGCCGGGCGAGTCGCCACCTTGTAGGCGATGTCAGTGAAGCCGAAGGTCTTGTAGACCTTCTGCACGAGCGCGGTACAAGCTTCGCATTCGGCAAGAATCTGATCTTCCGTGCAGAAAATGTGACCGTCGTCCTGAGTGAAGCCGCGCACACGCATGAGGCCATGGAGCGAACCCGAAGACTCATTGCGGTGGCACTGACCGAATTCACCAATGCGCAGCGGCAGATCACGGTAGCTGCGAAGCTTCGAATTGAAGATCTGGATGTGGCCGGGGCAGTTCATCGGCTTGAGCGCGTAGTAGCGGTTCTCCGACTCCGTCGTGAACATATTGTCGCGGTACTTCGCCCAGTGACCGGAACGCTCCCACAGAGAGCGGTCAAGCAGCTGGGGAGCTTTCACTTCTTCGTAGCCATTATCCTGATAGACGCGGCGCATGAACTGCTCGATCACCTGCCAGAGCGCCCAGCCTTTGGCATGCCAGAAGACCATGCCCGGCGCTTCATCCTGCAGATGGAAGAGATCGAGTTCGCGACCAAGGCGGCGGTGATCACGCTTTTCGGCCTCAGCGAGCATCTCGAGATAAGCCTTCTGCTCATCCTTCGTCGCCCAGGCCGTACCGTAGATGCGCTGGAGCATTTCGTTCTTGCTGTCGCCGCGCCAGTAGGCGCCCGCCACCTTCATCAGGTGATGCACCTTGAGGCAGCCCGTTGACGGCACGTGAGGGCCGCGGCAAAGATCCACGAAGTCGCCCTGACGATAGAGCGAAATCACTTCACCCGCAGGAATCGAAGAGATGATTTCAGCCTTGTAGTGTTCGCCCAAAGCCTTGAAGAAGTCGATGGCTTCTTCACGCGGCATTTCTTCGCGCACGATCGGAATATTTTTCTTGACGAGCTCATCCATACGAGCTTCGATCGCCTTCAAATCTTCGGGCGTAAAAGCGCGGGTGTAGGAAAAGTCGTAGTAAAAGCCGTTTTCGATCGCCGGTCCGATCGTGACCTGTGCCTCGGGAAAGAGCTCCTTGACGGCCTGAGCCATCAGGTGAGCAGTCGAGTGACGAATAATCTCAAGCCCTTCGGGGTCGCGTGCCGTGATGATCGCAACCGCAGCATCGCCGTCAATCACGTGCGAGAGATCCACCAACTTGCCGTCCACACGTCCGGCTAAAGCTGCCTTAGCGAGTCCGGCACCGATCGATGCGGCAACCTGGGCCACCGTGACGGGACCTTCGTACTCGCGTTTGGAGCCGTCGGGAAGAGTGACTGAAGCCATTTCGAAATCCTCACAAAAATTCTGGGAATAAAAAAAAGTGCGGCCTGAGCCGCACTTCTTTCATGTCGAACAGTGACAATACTGCGCTCACGCCCTGTTAATAATAACGGGGCGCTGTTGTTCGAAATTCATTCGCCAACATCCGCATCGTCGCTGTCCGAAAAAAATTTTGGTAGGCACAATTGGATTCGAACCAACGACCCCCACCATGTCAAGGTGATGCTCTAACCAACTGAGCTATGTGCCTGAGCGTTCACAATCAGTGAGGCACGAATTATACCTAGGTGAATGCTCACAGCAAGCACTTTTTAGAAGGATAGCGCAAATGCGGTATTCACCTAGGCACCTCTCAGTCTTCAGAGACGGCGTGCCGAAAGAACGCCGTGCACGGCGCGCAGCCCTTTGAGCAGCACCTGCATAGCATTGCCGCCCTTGACCTCGAGCGAAAACCGCATGTGCTGATCGCCCTTGAGAATCTGTGTGTTGAGCGCCGTCACGTGCACCTTTTCGCGCTGCATCACTTCCGTCACATCCTTCATGATGCCGGACCGGTCGGAGGCGATCACGAGCACGTCGGCGGGATAGAGCGCATCATCACCGGCGCGCCCCCAACTCACTTCAATCAACCGGTCATGATCCTGATCGACCATGTTCTTGAGGTTAGGACAGTCTGCACGGTGAATCATCACGCCTCGGCCGCGTGTAACGTAGCCCACAATTTCGTCGGGCGGCACCGGATGACAGCAGCGGGCAAGCTGTGTGAGAAGGGAATCCATGCCGACCACGAGCACCTTGCCCTTACTCGCCGCGCTCGAAGCTCCGCGCAGCACCAAATCATGCTCAGGAGCAGGCGCCGGAGCGGGTTTGGGCGGCTGTACGGCCTGTGCGAGCGCTGTCAGCGTGATTTCTTCCTTGGCAAAAGCCACACAGAGCTCATCAACGGTGCCAAAGCCCAGGCGTTTCGCAAGATCATCGAGCTTAACCGCGGTTTTTCCCAAACGCGCGAGTTCTTTATCCAGGCGGTCACGGCCCTCGGCGATCTGCTGCGCGAGCTGCTCAGCATTGAACCACTGCCGCACCTTGTTGCGGGTACGGGGACTCGCGGCATAGCCGAGTTCGGGATTGAGCCAGTCGCGGCTCGGCTGACCGACTTTTGCCGCAATGATTTCGACGGTCTGTCCGGTCTTAAGCTTGGTATTGAGCGGCACCATCATCCCGTCGACTTTTGCTCCGCGGCAGCGGTGACCAAGCTGAGTATGGATTTGGTACGCAAAATCCACCGGGGTAGCACCGGCGGGAAGCTCAACGATGCGGCCTTGCGGCGTTAGACAGTAGACATGGTCGTCTTCCACGGCCGGCGCTGCCGGCTGCCCCTTCTGCCCCGCCTCTGCATTGGGTGCTTGAGCGCTCTGCTCGGCAGCGCCCCCGCCCACATCACTCCTCCAGGCCAGGAGCTGACGCAGCCACGCCACGCGCTGCTCCTCAGCAATGGAGGCGCCGTTGGAATTGCCCGCCTCTTTGTAGCGCCAATGCGCAGCAACACCGAGTTCGGCAAATTCATGCATGGCTCGAGTGCGGATCTGAATTTCAATCGGCCGGCCGAGCTGATCGGTAATGACGGTATGGAGCGACTGATAACCATTGGGCTTGGGATTGGCAATATAGTCGTCATACTCCTTCGACAAAACTGTGAAGTGCTCCTGCACAATCGAGAGCGCTTCATAGCACTGCTCGACGGTGTCGACGATGATTCGAACCGCACGGACGTCAAAGAGCTGATCAAAGCGCAGGTGCTTGCGCTGCATCTTTTTCCAAATGGAATAGATATGCTTCGGGCGGCCCGACACCTCAGCCTGAATACCGTGAGAAATCATCAGCGCCTGGATCTTCTTCACCGCCAAAGCCATGAATTCCAAACGTTCCTCACGAGACTCATCGAGTTCAGCAGCAATCTGGTGATATTCGGCCGGATGCGTAAAGCGAAGCGAGAGGTCTTCGAGCTCCCACTTGATCTGCCAAATACCGAGTCGATTAGCCAAGGGCGCATAAACGGCGAGCGTTTCCTCACCGAATTCCACTGCGCCCGGCGCCTGTGAAGAGACAAACCAGCGCAGCGTCTGCAGGCGGCTTGCCAATTTGAGCAGTACGACGCGCAGATCCTGACTCATCGCCAGGAACATGCGGCGAAGCGCCTCGGGCTGCACCGCCGCACTGGATTCTTTGTTTTCCGAGCGTGCGCGCTTGGAGAGATCATTCATCTTCCCGAGCTCGCGCACAAGCCCTGCCACATTCTCCCCAAAGCTCTTTTCAATCCATTCATCGGGCTTCTGCACGAGCGTGGGCACGCTGAAAAGATACGCCGCAGAAATGAGCTCCGGATCGTTTCGAATGGCCCGCAGAATGTTGGCAACACCGTCGGCATGCGCCATGACCGACTCGCCCGTAGAAAGCGTCCTGCCGTAATAAAGCGGTTCCACCGAGCTGCGTGCAGCAGCCGGATCAGCGGTTTTCGTGAGTTGGGTGGCATCCATCGCCGCCTCCAAAATCTTTTTCTTCTTTTGGCTGCTCGGGTTGGTTCCAAACCCGCACAGCACCGTAATGGATTATTGGCCGCAGGCAAACGTCATCCGCACAAGGACTCTTTAAACCTCATACAGCTTCCGTCGCTACTCGGTGAATTGTAGGTAAGCAGAAGCGCCTTGCGCAGAAAGCGGACTGAAAGGAATCAAATCCTTACCGACTGGCCGCTGAAATAGCACAGCCGGAAGGATTAGGGTTTTCACTGTGTTTGCGTAAATTAGAGCAGGTTCAGCCGCCAGGACATCTTCACGGAACCCCCTGCAGAGCGAACGCTGGATCCGGCGCGTGAAGCAAAACCGGAAAAATCCAATCTGGAATCCCGCCATTCAATGCCGGCAGCGAGTTTGGCATTCCATTGGAAGCGTTCGGGCTCAGCAGCCGTCATGACGGTTGCTGACGATGTCGAGCCCCCGGCGGGCCCTTGAACCATCACATCGCGGTCGCCGCCGACCGTACTGTTCAACGCTGCAGTCAACGACACATCCAAGCGCCTCGGCTTCACCTGCCCCCAATATCCGGCTCCCGGCGCAAAATGAAGCGCCCCCGTTATGACGCCGCCCGCCGTTGCCGCCACAGCCTGCGCGGAAGCTTCACGAATGGTGAGCACAGCTCCTGCCGGTGAGCGCCATGTTCCTTCAGCCGTATCCACCCGCAGATACCGCAGTCCGGCAAAGCCCGAAATCACCCATGAGCGGTCAGGCCCGCTGCCCGACAACGCGCTGCCGGCGAAAAGCGGCTGCTCATAAAGAAAGCCGCTGGAATAAATGCGCCGCTTGAGTTTTTCCATCTCAAGATACTCACGGGCCGCCCCCATGCGATAACGGTCGTCAGCCTCAAGCCACGTCAAATCTACCGTTCCCCAGCCGTTGCCGAGCCGACGGCGCACAAAGAATGATGCGGAAGCTTCGTCGGATTCGCTGTCTACCCCGAGTTCCGCTGCTGCTCCCTGTTTATAAAGCGTATCCAGACTTCTTGTTGTAAAGCTCCCCATCAAGCCGACACGCCAATCCTCCCGCCCGAAAATGACAGCGGCGTCAAAAGTGGTGTCTTCGCTTTTGACCGTAAAGGGTTTAGAGACCGGCGTCGATACATCAACCTTAGTGCTGCCGGCTGAAGCGCCGATAAAAACAGGCACATCCTGCACTACCGCCGGCAGATGCTCCTGCAGGTTCGTGCGCCAGGCTTTCAGTCGTTCCGTCCAGTCAGGATCGGCCTTTTCCGAATCTGCGGAAGCCTTTCGGCTAGCCGCCTTTTGCGCTTCAAGCGAACGAATTTCTGCAGCACGCGCCGCCTGCGCCTCCGCCATTCTTGCCGCCGAAGCCAGCCGCATGGAGGTCGAGACGGCGTTTTGCATCAGTCGCTCATTGGTACCCGTTGAAGAGGCGGCCGTAGCAACAGCCATCATCGTGCCTTCAACCACGTCGGACGTATTAGTAAAAAGCGTGCGGTAAAAGCTGGGCACAAGGAGCGATGTTCGGTTTTCATAAAGCTCTTGAAGCATTGCCGCGAGCGGCCCCTCAAACGTTGGGCTGTCCAACACCCCGACCACCGCGCCTGACGCATCGAAATAAAGTCCTCCTGTTTCCAGAAGCCCCTCTACTTTCAGCGTCAGATTTTCCAGTCCGGAGACCTCAGCGCGGCTCAAATCAAGCCCTTCAACTTTAAAGGTCGTCCCCGCCGCCGGAACGCCGGATGCGGCTTTGCGGTCAGCCAATTGGGATGATGCCGGTAAATCGGCTCCGTCTTCAGCGTCCTGAAGAGTGTCGTCTTCATCCGTGCGGGTGAGTGAAGACAAAAGAAGCGTTGAACCCGCCTCAAAGCGAGCCTTCGTACCATCCTCGAGCGTCAGTGTGGTGTGTTCGCCCTCGATAGAGAGCACGCCGCCGCTACCTACCCAGAGATTCCAACTATTGGAGGCTGCCTCCCGATCCGCGCTGCTCCCGCCCACCGCAATCGACATCCCGCGCGTGAGTGAAGCCTTCTTTTGGACGCGAACCGCACCCTGCGGCGCCGCGGCGGGCGTAAAAAAGAAATTTTCGATTGGATCCGTTCCGGCCTCGTTGCCATCATCAAATGCCGCATGAGACCAAACGAAAGCGCCGCCCGAACCCACACGAATGTCAAGATGACCGCCGCCGCTCACAGAGAGCTCTTCAATCATCAAGGTTGAAAACTGATCCGCCTGAGCATTGTCTTCGCCCACCGTCACCAACGTGCATTCCGTATCCGCCGTCAGTTTTTGAATATGTACTTCTGCGTTTGACGTGAATTCAGACGCCTCCGTTGCCGTAGCGCTGAGAATCAGTGACCCGCCGCGGCTGACAACCTCCCAAAGCTCTGCATAACCGTTGACTTCGACCTGCAGGCGGGCGCCGGAGTGAAGCTCAGCCGTCCCGGCAAACTCTCCTTCCGGCCCATCCACATTCTCAAAAATGGCGCCGCTCCCGACAGTCAGCTGACCGCTCACATCAAGATTGGCCGTACAAAAATAGGCATCTGACAACAGCTCGAGATGGCCTGACTGCGTCACGTTCGTTGAGCTGTGATCTGCATAGTCCTCTATAACAACATGATCGGACACCATGTAGGGATCAGAGATATCGCCGTAGACACTATTGGCCAATACCGGCGAAGCGGCCCCGCAGAAAAGAAACCCTGCTGTCATTAAGCTTAGAGACAGAGCGCTCAAACACGGCCGACCGCCCGAGCGCAAGCCGCCGCGGGAAACGAGGCGCACGCCTAAGTGATGAGGGAAGACAAAAGTGGAGTGCACACTGCGGCCCACGCCGCGAGCACACTCGGAAGTGCATTCTGTTGTTTTCATTATTTGAAGAGAATGTAGTTGAGAGGTGCCCGCAAAGGGGCTCAAAGATTCTCGCTGCTCTTCAAAGCTTTTGCTCCAGCGCCTGTGCTCGCAGCCTTTTAGCTAAAGGAAGCCGCATTAATGCATCACGTTTTCAATATTATCACTTTATTAGTTGAAAACTAATTAACAATATACCTCATCACTTTGGAGAAAATATCAATCAAATATTTATGTAAACTTTGAATTGACAGGTTGATACCTGTCAATCGCAATCAAAAGACTATAAATTTTGATTGTGTATTTTTTGAGTATAAAAAATCCCTCCCATGCAAAAAGCATAGAAGGGATCGCGTTATCTCCGGTTATGAAGGCGCTGTGACCGCGGTTAGTTGCGCAGACTGTGGATCGGCGCCGGGATGCGGCCGCCAAGCTTCACGAAGCCCGACGCATCGCCGCCCGGAACGCGGATGATGGACGCTTCACCGAGGAGGCCGCCGAAATGAGCAACGTCGCCCACGGTCTTGCCCGGAACTGGAATCACACGGACCGCAGTGGTCTTGCCGTTGATCATGCCGATGGCGGATTCGTCGGCGATCATGCCGGAGATCGTCGAAGCGGGGGTGTCGCCCGGGATGGCGATCATGTCCAGACCCACAGAGCAGACAGAGGTCATGGCTTCGAGCTTTTCGAGCGTCAGGGCGCCCGAGCGCGCTGCGGCTTCAATGGCACTGTCTTCGGACACCGGAATGAAGGCGCCGGAAAGCCCGCCCACGTGCGAAGAGGCAAAAACACCGCCCTTCTTCACCTGGTCATTGAGCATCGCGAGAATGGCCGTCGTGCCGGGAGCACCGATGGAAGAAAGGCCGAGAGACTGGAAGATCTCGCCCACGCTGTCGCCCACTGCCGGCGTCGGGGCAAGCGACAGATCAGCCACGCCGAACGGAAGGTTCAGGCGGTTGGCGACTTCATTGCCGATGATTTCACCCACGCGGGTCACCTTGTAGGCGGTGTGCTTGATGACTTCTGCCGCATCCGTGATGGTCAGATATTCACCCTTGGCCTTAAAGGCACGGTCAAGAGCCTTTTTCACCACGCCCGGGCCGGAAACACCGACGTCGATCACCACATCGGGTTCGCCGACGCCAAGATAGGCACCTGCCATAAATGGCACGTCCTGCGGAATATTGCAGAAGACAACAAGCTTGGCGCAGCCGATTGCGTCGCGGTCACGAGTTGCTTCCGCCACATCCAGAATGCGCTGCCCCATGAGACGTACGGCATCCATGTTGATGCCGGCCTTCGTCGAACCCACATTGATTGAAGAGCAGATACGGTCGGTGACAGCCAGCGCCTCGGGAAGTGCATCAATCAGATTCTTTTCGCCCGGCGTCATCCCTTTTTCAACCAAAGCGCCGAAACCGCCGATAAAGTCAACGCCCACTTCTTTAGCCGACTCATCGAGCACGCGGCAGGCCGCCACCATCTCATCACGGCTGAAGCTCGCGCCGACAGTGCCGATCGGGCTCACGGAAATGCGCTTGTTGACGACGGGGATGCCGTAGCGGTCGCCGACGAGATCACAGGTCTCAACGAGTTTTTCGGCATAGCGGAAAATCTTCGAACGCACTTTGTAGGCGAAAGTATCGAAGTCCGAACTCGCGCAGTCAAAAAGATTGATGCCCATCGTGACGGTGCGGACGTCGAGATGCTCCGAACGAAGCATATTGATGGTGGAAAGTACCTCGCGGTCAGTCAGCATGTTTTGTCTCTGTCTGAAAAAAATTTGGAATGGGTTGCGGTCGCGTGATGGTTGACTTACTCCACCTTGACGCGGTGAATGGCTTCGAAGATGTCGCGGTGCTGCAGATTGCAGCGCAGGTTCATAGCGCGGGCACGATCAATCATGACGCGGTGCAGCGCGCGGCGATCAACATTGAGCGGAATAGAAACTTCAAAGACCTGCAGCGACATGCCGTCCTCAATCGGGAAAGCACGCAGGGATTCGATGTTGATCTTCTGTTCGGCGAAAATGCGCGAAAAATTAGCGATGATGTCGTTGCGGTCCGTACCCCAAACGCTCACCACATAGGGCTCGCTTTCCGGCTGCGGCGTCGGCGCCTTGAAGTCAATCACCATAACGGCCAGATCAAATTTGCGGCGGGCGATTTCGGCTTCAAGCTCCTGCTGGATCTGTTCGTTAGAAAGACCGGCGGGCTTCTGAATGACACACATCAGAGCGAACTGGCCGTGCAAGGCCATCTGGTTCACCTGCTCGAGATTAACGCCGCGGCGAGTGAGCGCATTGGATACAACGGCGACGATGCCCGGGCGATCGAGGCCGAAAACCGCCACATTGGTGCGGTGCAGGCCGTCATTGATTTCAGTTGTCTGAGCAGGTTGAGCTTCAGTCACTTTGTTTCTCCGGAAGGCCGCCGTTTGAAAACATAACGGCGGACGCTGGCACTGGTGCCGGCTTTGCTGTATGGGGATTGGGATGAGTCCATGCCGGAAGTGAAACCCCATCCAAGGGAATCCGGCATGGCGGCAGATTTTATCGAGTGTATCGCGATGGCCGCCGATCATTGGTTGGAATTGAGCTGTGTTGCATCTGATACAGCGCAAAACGCGCCGTAATCAGACCGTATATCACTCGGGCTGCCGCCCAAAGCTTTCTGGCAGACGCAAAAGTGTCTCGAGCCTTGGAAACGCCGCAATCGCAGCAGCCCGAGCACTCGCGGCTGCAGCGGCAAGCGTTATGCCGCGAAGCTGCGCCGCCGTACGAGCGGCTTCCAGAATGTCCGCTGGGCGTGTGTCGAGCGTTGAGTGCCCGAGGGCAAAAGCATCCCGTCGACTCGACGGCGGCATATCAGGCGCGTCGGTTTCAAGCACCCAGGCCCCGTCGGCAAGCTCCGACAAATGCCTGCGAATGCGCTTGCTTCCGTCGTAGGTACAGGCACCGCCGAAACCGAGCACCAGTCCGAACGATAAAAAAGCCTCGCGTTCAGCATCCGAGCCGTTAAAGGCATGGACGGCGCCGCGCACGGGCTGAAACCCCGTTTTGCCCGGCGAACCGTAGACTCTTCGCAGCAGTCCGAGCGTCTTTGAAGCTGTCCGGCGAACATGAATAGAGAGCGGAAGGTCGAGGTCGCGGGCGATCTTAAGTTCTTCGAGAAACACCTGCTCGGCCTTATGCTGATCAAGCCCGGGCTCAAACCCGTCGAGCCCCACCTCTCCGAGACCGATGAAATGCGGATCGTCGAGCAGAGACTCGGCCAGCTCACGCAGCCCGACGAGCTCTGCGGGCGTTGTCGAGTCAAGCCAAAGCGGATGGATGCCAAGCATCGCCCCCAGGCCCCACTCGTGTGCCGTAGAGAGCGTTCGCTCCCAGTCTTCAGGCGCCCCGGCGCAGAGCAGGATATTCTCGAGGCCCGCCTCTCGTGCTTGAGCGAGCCATTGAGCACGATGGCCGTCCAGACGCTCAACCTGCAGATGCGAGTGCGTGTCAATGAATTTGATGGCGCGAGCGGTCATAAGGAACCAACCCGTTAAAAGCGGTCTGCATCCACAATCACGCCGCCCTTGAGCTCTACCGCACGATCGCAGCGGCGCGCGAGCTCTCGGTCATGCGTGACGATTACGACAGCCGTGCCTTGGGTATGCGCCAGTTCAAGAAGCGATGTGAAGACCTGTGACGCGGTTTCGTGATCCAAATTGCCCGTCGGCTCATCCGCCAGCACGCAGGCGGGCTGCGTCACCAACGCACGCGCAATAGCTGTACGCTGACGTTCGCCGCCCGAAAGCTGCGAAGGCAGATGCTCGAGACGATCGCCCAAACCCACGGCTTCCAAAGCCTGCTGAGCTCGAGACAACGCTTCACGCTTAGGCAGACGGCGGATGAAAAGCGGCATAGCCGCATTTTCCAAAGCGGAAAACTCCGGCAGCAGGTGGTGAAACTGATAAACGAACCCGAGGGAGCGGTTGCGCAGACGATCGAGCTCACTCTCTTTGAGCGCGGCGAGGTCCTCGCCGGCAATGGCCACTCGTCCGGCATCCAAACCGTCAAGACCGCCCAGCACATGCAGGAGCGTTGACTTCCCGGAACCCGAAGCGCCGAGTACGGCCACCGCTTCGCCCGCATGAATCCGGAGATTCACATCTTTAAGCACCGGCAGCGCACTCGTCCCCTCGCGATAGCTCTTGACCACATGACTTGCTTCCAGAACAACGGAACGCTGCGGATGATTTTGCGCATTATTCATAGCGAAGAGCCTCCGCGGGGTGAATCTTCGAAGCCCGCCAGCTCGGATAGAGTGTGGCGGCCAGAGAAAGCAGGAAAGAGAGCACCGCAATCGGTACGATGTCGCTCATACGCGGATCGCTCGGCATGCTGCTGATGAAATAAATTTCCTGAGGCAGGAATTCAACCCCGAGCATCGACTCGATGGCCGAGACGATGGCGCCGACGTTTTCGGCAATCAAAAGGCCTGCAGCAACGCCTGACAGAACGCCCACCAACCCAACAATCGTGCCTTCCACCACGAAAATCGACATGATGGAAGCACGCGAAGCGCCGAGCGTACGGAGAATCGCGATGTCAGACTGCTTTTCCTTCACGGTCATCACCAATGTGGAAACGAGCCCGAAAGCGCCGACCAAAACAATAAGAAAGAGGATGATCCCCATCATGCGTTTTTCGACCTGCACGGCTGCGAACCACGTGCGGTTTTGCCGCGACCAGTCCGTCGCATAAAGTCCGGATGGAAGCACCGACACGAGCTTGGCCGCGATCTGCGGCGCACGGTCCATGTCCGTCGTCTTGACGCGCAGTCCCTGAGGACCGCCCGTACGATAGAGTGCAGCTGCATCCTCAATATTGACCAAGGCATAAGTCGAATCGTATTCGTAGTGCCCGCTCGAAAAGTAACCCGCTACCGTGAGCTGCTTCATGCGGGGGATCAGTCCCGCCGGCGTCATATTCCCTTCGGGCACAAGCAGCGCCACTTTGTCGCCGATATGCACGCGCAGCTGCCGCGCCAGCGCCTGGCCGAGAATGACCTGAAAGGCCTTGGGTTTCAGGTCAGAAAGCTCTGCACCGGAAACGCTTTGCGCAAGTTCGCTCACCCCTGGTTCCTTGGCAGGATCAATCCCTTTGACGACTGCGCCGCGCACGACTGCGCCGGAACTAAAGAGCCCCTGACCTTCCACGAAGGGAGCAACGGCGACAACGTCACTTTGCGCCTGAAGTACCTTTTCGACGCCTTCCACGTCGGTGAGTGCACCTTTGCTCGCCCTGATCTCAACGTGAGGAATCACGGAAAGCATGCGGTCGCGCACTTCCTTTTGGAAGCCGTTCATCACCGAGAGCACGATGATGAGCGCGGCAACGCCAAGCGCGATGGACGCCACCGACATGCCTGAGATAAAGGACATGAAGCCGTCTTTGCGTCGGCCTCGCCTCCCGCGCCGGGTGTAGGTGAGGCCGATCATGAATTCAAATGGCGTCTGCATCGTGCTCTTGGAAATCGCTCTTGAGGCGGAATAATTCAACGCTTCGAACACCCTTTCGTTTTGCATCCGGCATGACGAAAGCGTGCGTTCGACAAAAACTGCATTCTAACGGCGCAGGATGCTTCCCCCGCGCCGCAGCAAAAGATCGAAACGGTCGACAGAAGAATGTTAGAAGACACCAACACTCCTCAATGAAGACGAAGCACCTGCAGTCCCCAAGGCTACAATCACGGGCACTATGACAACTTGCTTTTATCTCCTGCCCGGCGCCCGGCTCCCTGAGGCCGCCGCCCGCGAGACTGCGGCCGTGCTTGCAAAGTCCGACCCCGCCTCGCTTGAGGCGTGGACTGCACTCGGGACCGGCCGTGAGCCGCCTGGTCTGCAGCGCCTCGCTGAACCGCTCCACGATCGCTCACCCCATCAGGCCTGGCTCTGGAAGGTGCTCACGCACCGGTCCGGCGCGCCGATCACCGCCCCTTACGAATGGATTGCTTCGGGCGGTCCCGTGCTCGACCAGGAATTCTGGAAGCTCACGCCCTGGCAGCGAAATTCGCTGGGACAGCTCGAAGCCGTCGAGCTTCATGAGTCTGAGATGCCCGCGGCTGCTTGTGCGCTTGATCCTATCGCAGCACACGCCGGCATGCGTCTGATGATTTCTGGAACGACTCTCTTTCTCTGCCGCCGCAAGCCCTGGGCATTCTCAGCCGCACCGTTTAGAGATCTGGCGGACTGCGTCGGTGCAGGAGCGAGCCTCGCCGCCTGCATGACGGGCAGTGATAAGCCTGAAGCAGAAAATCTGCTTGAGGCATTCACCGCTGCCGTTCAAACGGCTGCGGGCAAACTGCCTTCGATTGAGGGCTTTTGGCTTTCGGGCGGCGGAGCATACACTCCCATTTTCCCGCCCTCGACCTACCGTGCTGTAGCCTGTGATGATCCAGTCGTCCGAGCCTGGGCAGCTGCAGCCGGTATTCCCCGCACCGCGCTCATGCCCGTTCGCAGTGGCGAACGCAAAGAGGAACGGTGGGGGAAAGCGTTCGTTGACGCACCGATCGGCGAGCGCATCGTCGTTATTGAGCATCTTCTCGATCCCTGGCGCCGCAGTGACTGGAGCGCCTGGCGGGAAGTGCTCCCCACGGCACTCGGCGAACTCGCACGTTGGCGCAGCCGCGAAAAAGCCGCCGGCATTGACAACGCTGTTTTCGTGCTCTTTGGCAATGCCGGCGCCGCTACGCTTTTGCCGACGCCCAAGAGCTTCAATCCGCTCAAACGCTTCAAACGGTCGGTGCTCCCGCTCGAGAGCTGGTTCATTGACAACTTTGCGGGAGAGGTTCCATGACGCGCATTCTCTCCCGTCCTTACGATCAGCATGCCGCCGATCGTCTGGCCCTTTCGGGTTTTCTGCCGCCCATTGCGCGGGCGCTTGCCGCCCGCGGCATTCAGGTGCCCTCCGATTTAGAGCAGGAATGGGCCGGCATGCTGCCGCCCGCCATGCTCGAAGGTACGCGTGAAGCAGCCGAACGGCTTGCACTCGCTCGCGAGCGGCATCAAGCCGTCACCATCGTCGCCGACTACGACTGCGACGGCGCTACGGCATGTGCCGTCGGTATCCGGGGTCTGCGCATGCTCGGCATCACCGCAAACTACTTCGTGCCGGACCGCGTGCTCCACGGCTACGGGCTCACGCCCAACGTCGTCGATATTGTTGCTGCCAGAACCCCCAAGCCGGATCTCATCGTCACGGTTGACAACGGCATCTCGTCAGCAGCGGCCGTTGACCGCGCTCGGGAGCTCGGCATCGACGTCATCATTACAGACCACCACCTGCCGGGCGCTGAACTGCCGCGGGCACAGGCGATCGTCAACCCCAATTTAACGGGCTCGACCTTCCCGTCGAAAAATCTCGCAGGCGTCGGCGTCATCTACTATGTGCTGCTCGCCCTGCGTTCGCTCCTTCGCGAACGCGGCGTCTTTGACGCTAAGACTCAGCCGCGTCTGGATGCGCTTGTCGACTTTGTGGCCCTTGGAACAGTGGCTGACGTCGTCAAGCTCGACAAAAACAACCGTATTCTGGTTTCGCAAGGCATTCGCCGCATTCGCTGCGGCCGTACGCATGCGGGGCTCGAAGCCCTGTTTGCCATTGCCGGACGCGATATTCGTACTGCGGGGGTACGCGACTTCGGCTTTGCCGTTGCGCCGCGCATCAATGCCGCCGGCCGTCTCGGAACCATGGAAAACGGCATCGAATGTCTCTTGTCGGACGATCCTGCCGCGGCCCTTGCCTTTGCCGAGAGCCTCAACTCCATCAACACCGAACGCCGCGAACTTGAAAGCGAGATGCAGCAGTTGGCTGAGGCCGCTTTATCCAATATTGACTTGGATCATCACGCCACTTTTACGATTTTCAACCCCTCTTTCAATGAGGGTGTTGTGGGATTGGTGGCAGCGCGCCTGAAGGAGCGCATCCACCGTCCAGTCATCGCGTTTGCGCCGACGGAAAACGGAGAACTCAAAGGTTCGGGCCGTTCCATTCCCGGCATACATCTGCGTGATGCACTCGACTTGACCGCCAAAGCACTGCCCGGCGTCGTACTTCGCTTCGGAGGCCATGCCATGGCGGCCGGACTTTCCATCAAACCCGAAGGGTTCAAGGATTTTCAGGCGGCGTTTGAGGAAGTCATCCGCAGCCGATGCGATGCCTCCGTTTTTGAGCGTGTTGTGCTCACCGACGGCGGACTCGCGCCCGACGAGATTACCGAAGCGCTCTGTCAGGAAATCGATGAACAAATCTGGGGACAGGGTTTTGAAGCCCCGCTCTTTGCCAACGAGGTTCACGTGCTCTCACAGACGCTTCTCAAGGGCACGCATCTCAAAATGATGCTCGAGCTCGGCGGCTCGCGTTTTGACGCCATCTTTTTCCGCCGCAAAGAACCTTTAGCGTCGCTCACGAGGATTGCCTACCGGCCGTCAGTCAATGAATTCCGCGGCCGCCGAACCGTGCAGCTGGTGGTGGAGGCGGCCGAATAAGCCGTCAGCGGAAATTCCGCCGCTTTTTCCTATGATTCGGGACGCTCAGCAGCACATGCGGCGTCCCGAAGCCGTCTATAATTTTCGTTTCCCTGTATTTTCAGGGCACGTCGGTGATTTTGTGCTTCAAAAATTCTCGAAGCCCGACGCACTTTTAGTACAACGAATACGCTCTATCCGCATAGGTCAGAAATGGAAGCTGAACGCATCAACCAAATTGAAGCCTCGATCGACGATCTTACCCGTCGGCTCAATGAACTTCGGGGGTATCTTTGACGTCGACCGCAAAGCTCGGCGCCTCGAAGAAGTAAATCGGGAAATTGAGAACCCGGACCTCTGGAATGATCCCAAACACGCCCAGGAAGTAAGCAAAGAAAAGAAGATGCTCGACGATATCGTCGGCAGCTTCAACCGTCTTACGCAGGGCATCGCCGATGCGGGCGAACTCTTTGAACTTTCTCTGGCCGAAGAGGATTTCGATTCCCTCGAAGTCATCGGAGAGGATGTAGACCGCATCGAGCACGAAGTTGCTCAGCTCGAATTTAAGCGCATGTTCAACCAGCCGATGGACTCGGCCAACTGCTATCTGGAAATTCAGTCCGGTGCGGGCGGCACGGAAGCGCAGGACTGGGCAAGCATGCTCGAGCGCATGTATATGCGCTACGCCGAACGCAAGGGCTTTAAGGTCACCCTTGAAGAAGAAACACCGGGTGAAGTCGCCGGCATCAAGTCCTGCACGCTCTTTATTGAGGGCGAGTGGGCGTACGGCACGCTGCGCACCGAGACCGGCATTCATCGTCTGGTGCGTAAGAGCCCCTTTGACGCCAATGCGCGCCGTCACACCTCCTTCACCTCGGTCTACGTCTATCCGGAAGTGGATGATTCCATCGACATTGAAATCAATCCTGCCGATCTTTCCATCGACGTCTTCCGTGCTTCGGGCGCAGGCGGTCAGCACATCCAAAAGACCGAGTCAGCCGTCCGAATTCACCACAAGCCCACCGGCATCATTACGATCTGTCAGGATGACCGCTCGCAGCACCGCAACCGCGAAAAAGCCATGCAGCAGCTCAAGGCTAAGCTCTATGAGCTGGAAATGCGCAAACGCATGGAAGCGCAAACGAAGCTCGAAGAGTCGAAGTCTGACATCGGCTGGGGTCACCAGATCCGCAGCTACGTGCTTGATCAGTCGCGCGTGAAGGACCTGCGTACCGGCGTTGAAACCGGCAACACGGGCGGCGTGCTCGACGGTGATCTTGATCAATTCATCGAAGCGAGCTTGAAGGGCGGCGTGAATGCCGTTCCGGCGGCCGAATAAGCCCCAAGCTCCGAACTACCCTATTCCAGACTCAACGCTTCGGAAAGCCCTGCACTGCACCTTTCCGAAGTGCTCGTTGGATCCCAACATCCGCAAAACACTTTTAGGGGAATCAAATGGCACAAGCCCAGCAGAACCCTCAGACCGTTCAGGCCCCGGCCGAAGACGAAAACCATATCATCGCCGAGCGCCGCGCCAAGCTTGCCGCGCTGCGCGCCGCCGGCGTCGCTTATCCGAACGACTTCAAGCGTACGGATCTCTTCGGCGACCTTACGGCCAAATACGGCGCAATGACGACGGAGGAGCTTGAAGCCGCCGCCCCCGAAGTTGCCTGCTCAGGCCGCATCATGCTCAAGCGCATCATGGGCAAGGCCTCCTTCTGCACGGTGCGCGACTTCACCGGCACGATGCAGTACTTCGTGCAGCAAAATGAAGTTGGCTCCGACGCCTATGCTGCCTTTAAGACGTTCGACCTGGGCGACATCGTTGCTGCCAAGGGCGTGCTTTTCCGCACCCATGCCGGCGACCTCGCCATTCGCGTGAAAGAAATCCGTCTGATGACCAAGAGCATCCGTCCGCTGCCCGATAAGCACAAGGGCCTGCAGGACACGGAGCTTTGCTACCGTCAGCGCTACGTCGACCTCATCATGAATGAGGAATCGCGCAACCGCTTCCTCACCCGCTCGAAGGCCATTGCCGCCATCCGCGCCTTCATGCTCAATCACCGCTTCCTTGAAGTGGAAACGCCGATGCTCCACCCGATCCCGGGCGGCGCCAATGCAAAACCCTTTATCACGCACCACAATGCGCTCGATATGGATATGTACCTGCGAATCGCGCCGGAACTGTATCTGAAGCGCCTCGTGGTCGGCGGTTTTGAACGCGTCTTTGAAATCAACCGCAACTTCCGCAACGAAGGCGTGTCGATTCGCCATAACCCCGAATTCACGATGATGGAGTTCTACGCGACGTATTGGACGTATCGCGATCAGATGGACTTCACCGAAGAGCTCCTGCGCACGGTCGCCAAAGAAGCGACGGGTTCGATGGTTCTCCAGTATCAGGGCCAGGAAATCGATCTCTCCAAACCTTTCCATCGCCTGACGCCGCTTGCCGCCATCAAGAAGTTCGCTCCGAACTACACCGATGAAGAACTCAACAACCCGGACTTCATCCGCGCCGAGCTTAAGCGCCTCGGCGGTGAGATCCCGGTTGACGCCGGCCTGGGCGCTCTGCAGATGGCGCTTTTTGAAGAAACCGCCGAAGCCAAGCTGATCGAACCGACCTTCATCATTGACTACCCGGTTGAAATCTCGCCGCTCGCCCGCGCGTCCGACGCCGATCCTGAAATCACCGAACGTTTTGAGCTTTACATTGCCGGCCGAGAAACCGCCAACGGGTTCTCTGAGCTCAACGATCCGGACGATCAGGCTGCCCGCTTCCGTGCTCAGGCTGACAAGAAGAGCCACGGCGACGACGAAGCGATGTATTACGATGCTGACTACATCCGTGCTCTCGAATACGGTCTGCCCCCGACCGCCGGCTGCGGCATCGGCATTGACCGTTTCATGATGCTGCTCACCGACGCTCCGACGATCCGCGACGTGCTGCTCTTCCCGCACATGCGCCCGGAAAACACGAAGTAATCCATGATGCAGGGTTCCTTTATCCCTGCGTTTGGAAGCTCATCGAGCCGATCCTTCGGGTCGGCTGAATTCAAAGCCCGCCGCGAGGCACTCACGCGAGTCCTCACTGCGGGCTTTGTGCTTCCGGACGCATCCGGCAGCTGGTCAAGCGCAGCGCTCTGCGCGCACCCGGGGCTGATTCCCATTCGCCTTTCAACCGGCGTTCTCATCGGCCGAACGGCTCCCGAATGGGCGGACAAAATCAGCCGCATGCCCGGCATTACTCAGCACAAAACAGGGCTGCGTCTCGATGCAGCACATTTGCTCGACTTCGGCATCGCAATGCGGGCCGCCCACCTTTCTCAGGGATGGCGCGGAGAGCTCCTTGACCTCTTCAGTCTTTCCGAGTCTGCGCAAAAGGGAGCCACTGTGCGCCTCGAGCGAGCGCTCTACCGTCCTCTGGGAGCGCTGACCCGAGCGGTTCATCTCTCGGCTCGTTTGCGCGATCCCGTCGACGAATTCGACCCGGTTTATATCCTCGGGCAGCGAAGCCGCACCAAACGCGTCGGCCCCGGCCTGTGGGACGGCCTCGCCGCTGGGATGGTGGGAGCGGGGGAAACGCCCGCTGAAGCGCTGCTGCGCGAAGCGCATGAAGAGGCCTTGCTCCCGGCAGCGGACGCAAAAAATGCTCGATATTTGGGCAGCTTTTTAATTTCTCGGGCCGTATCGGGCGGCTGGATGTTAGAAGCTTCTTATACCCACGATCTGGTGCTCCCCGCTGGCTTCGAACCCTGCGCGGCAGATCATGAAGTTGAGCGCTTTGCACGCTTTTCGGCACGAGAAGTGCTCGACCTGATTGCAGCACACAAGGTCATGCACGAAGCAGCTTCGTCTCTCCTCTTTTCCATGGCGGCAACGCCCAGCGCTGCGGATTAAGGGCTCTCTTCAAGGCTTCTCAACCGTAAAGCGGTCAATCATCTGCACGCGGCGAGGCTCGGCTTTCTCCAAGCTTCCCGAAACCACATAGACCTCGCCCACGAGTACGCGGCCTTTGACGCAATAGTGAATAAAACTCTGCTCGGAAGCATCGCGCCAATTAGTGTGTTTTTTATGAAAACGGCTCGATCGGTGCGGCTGCATGCCGGTCTCAAAAAGATAACTGTAGCTTTCGAGCTCGTTTTCCGTCATGCTCTTCAACGCCGGCCGTACCTTGCCCAAATGCTTCAAAGTACCGTCCGCCACAGCATCATTGGCCTTGGTGCCGGCGGTGTCGGCTGTCACGAACACCGCGCCCTTGGGCGCATGCAGAACCTTGAAAAAATCGGCGTCATAGGTGAAGTCGGGCTGCGTCACTCGGGCCGGCCAGAAGCTTGGGTCATCGTTGTCGCGCACTTTAAGCGCCTTGGTGCGCGAATAGACATGGTCGTGTCCCTGAAGCACCACATCGATCCGAAGGTCGTCAATCAGCGCTGTCAGCGCTTGCCGAACGCGCCGGATATCAGCATCTTCGAGCGAATGGTAGCCCTTTGAATAAATCCCCTTGTGCAGCGCCAAAATGACCCATTGTGCACCGCGCTCTCGTGAAGTCCGGACATCCTTTTTGAGCCATTCAAGCTGTGCGGGGCTCAATGCTGAATGCTGAGCATGCTGGTTGTCATTGGTATTAAGCACTGCAAAATGCACTCTTCCCCAATCAAACGAATAGGTTGCGCCGCCGTCGGGATCCTCTTTGAGGCCGCGCGTCAGAGCCGCTCCGCCTGAAAGCGCATCATTGACGTTGAAGTGCCGCTCAAACGCTCCAAAGCTCCGCACGCCGTCCTGAAGCGAATAGACCTCATGATTGCCGGCAACCGGCGCCACTGTGGTCTGCGTCAGAATCGGTGCTGAACGCTTGAAAAGGTCGAACCATTCGTCCTCAATACTGCCGGTTTCAACAAAGTCACCGGTGTGCAGTACAAAATCTGTATTCGGAAAGTGCCGCAGGGCCTGTAAGAGCGTATCGGCACCGTAAGCCGCCTCATTGCGCTTATGTTCGTTGTAGTAGGCGTTTTGCGTATCGGAGACCTGAATAAAGGAAACTTTGTCTGTTTTGTCCGGATCGGCTGCGGTTTTGAAGCTGCCGACAGGGCTCAGCACTTTGCCCTTTGCAGCAATGCGCCAATACCAAAGCGTGCCGGGACTGAGACTTGAAACCTCTGCGCGGCAAATCGTCTCTGGACGCGTCAAAACGCCAATCTCAACGTGATCGGATTTTCTGGCGCCGTCCTTGGGCCGCCATTTCACACTTCGCCCTTCATCAGTGAAGTAGCCGAGGATGGTACTGTCGGCCTTTTCCGAGCGAAAAAGAAAATGCCCGTCAGCCGTTCGTTCCAGAAAGCGGCTTTGCACCTGCACCGTCTGGACCGGTATGCGGGTGATCTGCGCAAAATCACTCGATGGAGAGAGCTCAACATTCAGGTCGTCCGGTGCCGCATTCATGAACCAGCTGAAGCCCCGTGATGTGCGCGGATCCCCTTTGATCGTCACGACGATTCGGTTTGGAAGCGCATCCATCGCCAAAGCACTGACCGCCGGCTTTTGTTCGAGCAGCTGAGGGAGCGGTTCCTTTGCGGCTGCGTAAGACTGCCCGAAACAGAGGCCAAGGACGAGAACGCTCAGCCCTGCTGCTGTGCCCATCCGGGGCTGAAAGCTCTTGAAGCGCTGCATGAAAAAACCTCATCGATCAATATGTTTTCAGTCTGCCCAAAAACGGGAAAGGCCGACCGGCAGCCTTCATGGGCTGCAGCGGACGGCCTTGAGCAGAGACGTCGAATCGGCAGATCAAACGAAATCAATCCCGCTCGTTAAGCCAAGCCTGAAGAATGGCCTCCAGGATTTGCTCGTTGGACTTCTGCGGATCGTCGGCAAAGTCAGGCAGCTTTACCACCATGTCGTGGAGCTTCACAAAGGAAAGCGTCAGCGGATCGAGATCAGGATCCGCATCGTAAAGCTCTTCGGCAATGCGCTGCACGTCAGACCAGTGAAGCTCCATGGCGATCTCCTTTACTCTCCGACAATGTTGCGGTTGTACTTGGGAATCTCAATCGTGATGTCTTCCGTACCAACCGTGGTCTGGCAGGAAAGACGCGATTCGGCACATGCGCCGTAGGCCGTATCGAGATGATCGAGCTCATTGTCGGACGGTTCGTTAAGGCTGTCGAAACCCTGACGCACGATGACGTGACAGGTCGCGCAGGCGCAGTTGAATTCACAGGCATGCTGAATCTTCACGCCGTTGACAAGCAGCGCCCTGGCAAGGTTGGCGCCGGTTTCAGCTTCAAAGGTCTTGCCTTCCGGGCAGAGCTCAGCGTTGGGGAGAACAGTGATCTTTGGCATTTATCGTTTCTCTGGGATCAAGAAAAATTCAATTGGAAATATCAGGAACCGGAGGGCTTTTCATCAAACAACGCGTCATTGACGCTGCGGCCGGCCAATGCAGCGCGAATGGAGCGATCCATACGGCGCTCAGCAAAAGCTTCAGTGCCCTTTGACAAAGCCTCCACGGCTTTATGAATCACGTCGGCATCCGTGCCGTTAATGGCAGAGCCGACCGCTCGAGCGAGCCGATCAATTTCAGACTGCTCTTCAGGCGACAAGAGATCGCCGTCCTGCGTAAGCGCGCTGGCGGTGCTTTCGAGAAGGCGCTTGGCTTCCACCTGCTCTTCACGGAGTTTGCGAGCCTGCATATCGGCTTCGGCACTCGAATTGCCTTCCTGGAGCATGCGCACAATTTCTTCGTCGGTGAGGCCGTACGAAGGCTTCACGACAATGGAAGCCTCTACGCCGCTCGTCATTTCTCGTGCAGACACGGACAAGAGACCGTCGGCATCCACTTGAAAGGTCACGCGGATGCGGGCTGCCCCAGCTGCCATCGGAGGAATGCCGCGAAGCTCAAAACGAGCGAGCGAACGGCAGGCATCCACCACTTCGCGTTCACCTTGCACAACATGTACCGCCATCGCGGTCTGACCGTCACGGAAAGTCGTGAAATCCTGCGCCCGCGCGACAGGGATGGGACTGTTGCGGGGAATGATCTTTTCGACCAGTCCGCCCATCGTTTCGATGCCGAGCGACAAGGGCGTGACGTCAAGGAGCAGCCAATCCTCGCCTTCGGCGGCATTGCCCGCGAGCTTATTGGCCTGCATTGCGGCGCCGACGGCTACCACGCAGTCCGGGTCAATGCCCGTCAACGGCGCAAAGCCGAAATAGGCTTCCACCTCGCGGCGCACACAGGGCATGCGGGTGGAACCGCCCACCAGCACCACGCCTTTAATCTGGTCTTTTTCGAGCTTCGCATCACGCAAAACATTGGCAACAGCTTCAAGCGTTTCATCCACGAGCGACTTTGTGAGCTGATCAAAGATCACACGAGTGAGCGTAAAGGCATGGGTACCCGAAGAGAGTTCAAGTTTAAGAACCGTCTCCGGCGCATCCGTGAGCGCTTCCTTCGCCGCCTTCGCGCGGTCAAGCAGCTGACGGCGATCTTCTGCGGTAAGTTCAACGCTGCCGAGCTGCGACACCGCCCAGTCAACCACCGCATGATCAAAGTCATCGCCCCCCAGCGCCGCGTTGCCGCCCGTGCCGAGCACTTCGAAAACGCCGCGCGAAAGCTTGAGGAGAGAGACGTCAAAGGTGCCGCCGCCCAGGTCATAGACCAAATAGACGCCCTCTGCACCGTTGTCGAGCCCATAGGCCAACGCCGCCGCCGTAGGTTCGTTTAAAAGACGCAGAACGGAAAGGTTCGCCAGTCGTGCCGCATCCTTTGTCGCCTGACGCTGAGCGTCATCAAAATAAGCAGGCACGGTGATCACAGCGCCGGTCAGTTCACCGCCGAGCTGCGTTTCTGCACGCTTGGCAAGCGTCTTCAAAATCTCAGCGCTCACTTCTACCGGACTTTTGTCCCCCTGAACCGTACGGATCGCCACGCCTCCGGGCGCATCAACGATTTCGTAGGGCAGCACGGGCAGCGTTTTGAGTTCGCTGCGGCCTCGCGCGAGCAGGCGCTTGGCCGAATAGACGGTGTTGCGCGGATCGCTCTCGGCATGAGCAAGCGCATCCCACCCCGTTTCAACCGACCCATCCTTCAGGTAGCGCACGACAGAAGGCAGGAGCTGGCGGCCGGCCTCGTCGGCAAGCACAACAGGTTCACCGCTCTTTACGGTCGCAGCAAGCGAATTCGTGGTGCCGAGATCAATGCCGACAGCAAGGCGATGCTCATGCGGCGCAGCAGAAAGTCCCGGCTCGGCGATTTGAAAGAGGGCCATGTTTTCTATCTCTTCTTATGTGGGCGAAGGCGCGCGCCCGGCGATTTCTTCCGATGCGTGCGCCTTGGTCAAGCGAATAAATGGAAAGGGTTAATCAGCGTTTTGCTCAAGAAAACGTTCAATGAACATCAGTCGGCGGGTGAGATCAACGGCCTTGTCCCAGTCATGCGTTTCGTCGATCGCACTGCTGAGCGCTTCGAGCACTTTGTCGGCAGCGCCTCGCGCTTCATCGCGAACCGCGTTCTTCTCATCATCGCCGCAAGCATCATCCATGGCTTCCCGCCAGGCCATCTGCTGCATCAGGAAGTCCATCGGCATGCGCGTGTTCGTTTCTGCGCCGACACTGCGGCCGGCCGCCTCACAGAGCCAAACGGCACGCATCACCGGGTCTTTAAGCACCGCATAGGCCTCATTGATGCGCGAAGCCCATTGTTCTGCCACACGGCGCTCGGCAGCGGGACGATCTGCGAAACGGTCCGGATGCACCTGCAGGATGGCCCGTTCGTGTGCGGCGTGCAGCGCCTCCAAATCCACTTTGAAGGCGGGCTTGAGGCCGAAGAGTTCAAAAGGCGTCATCTGAGCCATGACCGATCAGCCCTCAGATCTGGAAGGACTCGCCGCAGCCGCAGCGGCTCTTCTCATTAGGATTGTGGAACTTGAAGCCTTCCTGCAGACCTTCACGCGTGTAGTCGAGCTCGGTGCCGTCGAGATACGGCAGACTCTTTTCGTCAACGAGCACCTTCACGCCGAAACTTTCCCAAACTTTATCGTCGGGTTCGACCTGATCAGCAAACTCGAGCTTATAAGCCATGCCGGAACAGCCGGAGGTTTTGACGCCCAAGCGCAGGCCAACGCCTTTGCCTCGGCGGGCCAGATACTTTTGCACGTGCTTGGCAGCGGCTTCAGTAAGCGTAACGGACATGATGATTATTCCTTCTTGGCATCCTGCTCAGCGGGATGCTGCTTGGCGCGGTAGTCGGCGATGGCGGCCTTGACGGCATCCTCGGCCAGAATTGAACAGTGGATCTTCACGGGCGGCAGCGCAAGCTCGTCGGCGATCTGAGCGTTGGTAATCTTGCCGGCCTCTTCGAGCGTCTTGCCCTTGACCCATTCACTGACGAGTGAAGAGCTCGCAATGGCTGAGCCGCAGCCATAGGTCTTAAACTTCGCGTCCTCAATGACGCCTTCAGGATTGACTTTGATCTGCAGACGCATAACGTCGCCGCAGGCGGGTGCGCCCACCATGCCCGTACCGACGTCCTGTGCGTTCTTGTCGAGCGTGCCGACGTTGCGGGGGTGTTCGAAGTGGTCAATCAGTTTTTCGCTGTAGGCCATTCTCTTTCTCCGGAAGACGGTACCGGGAGCCTTTGCTCCCGGGAGGGGGTCTTCATCAATGTTGAATTAATGTTCTGAACCACTGAAATTAGTGCGCGGCCCACTCGACCTTCGAGATGTCCTCGCCGTTCTGGTGCATTTCCCAGAGAGGGCTCTTTTCGCGAAGATCCTTCACGGCCTTGGTGAGGCACTTAACGGCGTAGTCAATTTCTTCTTCCGTCGTGAAGCGTCCAAGCGTGAAGCGAATCGACGAGTGCGCAAGTTCCGCATCGCGGCCGAGCGCGCGGAGCACGTAGGAGGGCTCGAGCGACGCAGACGTGCAGGCCGACCCCGATGAGACGGCCAGATCCTTCACCGCCATCATGAGGCTTTCCCCCTCAATGAACGCAAAGCTCACGTTGAGGTTGAAGCAGACGCGGTGCTCCCAGGAACCGTTGAGGTAGACATCCGAAATATTCTTCTGAATGCCTTCCCAGAGACGATCGCGAAGGCGCTTGATGCGCGGCACTTCAGTAGCCATTTCTTCGCGGGCAAGGCGATAAGCTTCGCCCATGCCGACGATCTGGTGCGTGGGCAGGGTCCCCGAACGCATGCCGCGTTCGTGTCCGCCGCCGTGCATCTGGCACTCAATGCGCACACGCGGCTTGCGGCGAACGTAGAGTGCGCCAATGCCTTTGGGGCCGTAGACCTTGTGTGCAGAAAGACTCATCAAATCGACCTTCAGATGGTCAACATTGAGATCGATCTTGCCGGCAGCCTGCGTAGCGTCGCAGTGAAAGACAATGCCGCGCTCGCGGCAGAGCTCGCCAATACGGGCAATATCCTGAATGACGCCGATTTCGTTATTCACCGCCATGACCGAGATAAGCGTGGTGTCCGGGCGAATAGCATTGACTAAGTCATCCCAGCGAATCATGCCTTCTTCGTCAACGTCAAGATACGTCACTTCGTAGCCTTCGCTTTCGAGGTGGCGCATGCTGTCGAGCACGGCCTTGTGTTCGGTCTTGACCGTAATAAGGTGCTTGCCCTTGTCGCGATAGAAGTGCGCCGCACCCTTGATCGCCAGATTGTCAGCTTCCGTCGCGCCGGACGTGAATACGATTTCGCGCGGGTCCGCGCCGATCAGCGCAGCAATCTGCGTGCGGCCTTCTTCAACGGCCTTCTCGGCTTCCCAGCCGTAGCTGTGGCTGTGGGAGGCGGGGTTCCCAAAATGATCGTGCAGATAAGGAACGAGCTTTTCGACCACGCGGGGATCGCACGGCGTCGTAGCGGAGTAGTCGAGGTAAATCGGAAGCTTCATGACTGAAAGTCCAAAGTATGCAAGGGGAAATCGGGTTCAAGCGCTTTTGCGCACGGGAATGACAGCGGGAATACTCACGGAAGCGCTGCTCTCGGCCTCTGCGGCTTCACGCGCCTCATGCTCCTCAATGAGACATTCGAGCGAACGGCTCGCCAAGAAGCTCTCAATAACGGAATTGAGCTCTTCCCAGAGGTGATGCGTGAGGCAGGCGGCCCCGCCGAGGCAGGTACCTTCACCGCGGCACTGCGTTGTGTCCATGTTCTCGTCTACAGCCAAAACAATGCGATCGATGGTGATTTGAGAAGCAGGCTCGGAAAGCTTGTAACCGCCTGCCGGTCCGCGCGTACTCTCAACGAGCCCGGCACGGCGCAGTCGGCAAAAGATTTGCTCGAGATACGCGAGCGAAATCTTCTGGCGTTCCGCAACCTGCGCAATCGGCACCGGCGCATCGCTTTCACGAGCACGCATGGCGATGTCGACCATGGCGGTAACGGCAAAACGGCCTTTAGTCGTCAGCTTCAACTTCGTCTCCCATCGAACAGATGGCTGACGATTCTCGCTAGGGAGGCAGGTCAGCCGCTCAATCCTGACTGTTCTTGTCAATTTTGTGAGCGGATTCTACGCCAACAATCCTGAGTGATCAAGTCAGAAATTAGGGTTAGTGCTTGAGTTTATTCTGACTTACACTGTTAGATTGAGATTTACAGGCCGTAATGGGGAGGTATTTTGCAATACGGCCTTCAGGAGGCCTGAGCGTTTGCCGCAGAAGATGCGGCACGGGCAGCAAGGAGCTGCTTGGCCTTCTTTTCAAAGTTTTCGATGATCCCCTCACACGCATCCGAGCAGTATTCGTAAACGCGCGTAAATCCTTCGTTCAGGCCATAGTAGGGATCGGGCACAATCGCTTCGTCAATGTCATTGGCGTAGCGCATGAGGAGCTGAATCTTGTGGCGCATGGCGGCGGGAGCTCGCTGCTGAAGTTCAGTCAGCACTTCCCAGTCCATGGCCAAAATTAAATCGAACTTTTCGAAGTCGCTCGCTTCAATCTGGCGAGCACGGTGTCCGGCGAGCTGCACATCTCGGCGGCGGCAGGTGAGCACGGCGCGGGCGTCACAAGGTTCGCCTTCATGAGCATCGCTCGTGCCGGCGCTGTCGCTGAGCATAACGTCTTCAAAACCTGCCTCTTTCGCCTTCTTGGCGAAGATGGCTGCAGCCATTGGGCTGCGGCAAACATTTCCCGTGCAGACAAAAAGAATTTTGATCGCTTGGTTGTTGTTCATTTTGTTGTCCGTTCACCAAAATCCCAAAATCGGGCGAAGGTCTGCGCAGGGCAAGGTTCTCCCCACGGTGCATTATCCTACGCTAGCTTGCTGAAAATTCATAGACTCAATTGTGAGAAGTTCAGGCTGGAGCCGAAGCACCGAAAGCTTGTTTTCTCAATGCCATCAGCTCTTCACGTACGCGTGCAGCCTTTTCGAAATCCAGATTCTTGGCATAACTCATCATTTCTTCTTCGAGCTCGCGGAGACGTTTTGACAACGTTTTTTCGTCCATCGGCAGCGCGTCGGACGCCGACGACTCCGGCGCCACATCTGGACCGCGATAAACCCCGTCGATGATTTCTCGCACCGCCTTCTTTACGCCCTGGGGCACAATGCCGTGCTCACGATTAAAGTCTTCCTGCTTTTGCCGGCGGCGATTGGTTTCGTTTAGCGCTGCCTTCATCGAATCGGTCATTTTGTCGCCGTAGAGGATGGCACGGCCATGCAGATTACGCGCAGCACGACCGATTGTCTGGATCAGCGAGCGAGTCGAACGCAGGAACCCTTCTTTGTCAGCATCGAGAATAGCCACCAGTGAAACTTCCGGAATGTCGAGACCTTCGCGCAGCAAGTTAATGCCGACAAGAACGTCGAATTTGCCTGCTCGGAGATCCCGGATAATCTCCACACGCTCGACCGTGTCGATATCCGAGTGGAGATACCTCACCTTCACGCCTTCTTCGGACAGAAAGTCAGTCAAATCTTCCGCCATTTTCTTGGTGAGCGTCGTCACCAGCACGCGTTCGCCCCGCTTTACCGTTTCGGAAATTTCAGACAAAAGATCGTCCACCTGTGTCGTTGCCGGCCGGACTTCAACCGCCGGATCAACCAGGCCTGTCGGACGCACGACTTGCTCGACCACCTCCCCCTGACTGCGTTCGAGTTCGTATTCCGCCGGCGTTGCCGACACGAAAATCGACTGACGCATTTTGGCCTCGAACTCATCAAACCTCAGCGGCCGGTTGTCGAGCGCCGAGGGCAGTCTGAACCCGTAGCGAACCAGCGTTTCCTTTCGCGCACGGTCACCGCGGTACATGCCGCCGAGCTGTCCCATCATCACGTGGCTTTCATCAAAGAACATCAGCGCATCAGCGGGCAGATAGTCAATGAGGCAGGGCGGCGCGGCCCCGGGAGCAAGCCCAGTCAGGTGGCGGGAATAGTTTTCGATTCCTTTGCAGAACCCCACCTGATCGAGCATTTCCAGATCGAAATTGGTGCGCTGCTCCAAGCGCTGCGCTTCTACGAGGAGATTGTCCTTTAAGAGCTCAGCCTCGCGCACCTTCAGCTCGGCCTTGATCGATGTGATAGCCCGCACGATTTCGTCGCGCGGCGTAACGTAGTGGCTCGCCGGATAGACGACAAAACGCTGCACTTTCTGCACCACTTTGCCCGTGAGCGGATCAAAAAGCGAAACGGTATCCACTTCATCGTCAAAAAGTTCAACCCGTACGGCAGTCTCTGCATGTTCAGCCGGGAAAATGTCAATGGTGTCGCCCCGCACGCGGAAAGTACCGCGATTAAACTCCATATCGCTACGCTTATATTGAATCTTCACGAGCTGGTTGATCAGCTGGCGCTGTGAGCGACGATCCCCCTGACGCAGGATCATGCGCATGGTCGTGTAGCTTTCGGGCGAACCAATGCCGTAAATAGCCGACACGGTTGCCACAATAATCGTATCTCTGCGCTCGAGGATTGACTTCGTTGCCGCCAAACGCATCTGCTCAATATGGTCGTTCACCGCGGCATCTTTTTCAATGAAGAGGTCGCGTGCTGGAACGTAGGCCTCCGGCTGATAGAAGTCATAGTAGGAAACGAAATACTCCACTGCGTTTTCAGGAAAGAAGTCGCGCATCTCGGAATAGGTCTGCGCGGCCAGCGTCTTATTGGGCGCAAAGATGATGGCCGGAACACCCTCACGGGCAATGATGTTGGCCATCGTGAAGGTTTTGCCCGACCCGGTCACGCCGAGAAGCGTCTGATTCATCAAACCGTTTTCAATGCCTGCGCAGAGCGCATCAATCGCGGCCGGCTGGTCGCCGGCAGGCGGGAATGGAGCATGAAGCACAAAAGGCGAATTGGGGTAGGCGTAAGTCGGCATTGATGCTGCAAAAGGCGGAACAATCTGTTGAAATGCAATTCTACGGTGCACCTTACCGCTGCAGAGAGAATTTCCAATAATTTGATTTTTCTGATTTTACATTTGGTAACGTTTGTATTATTTTGAAAATTTGACACTCTAAACGGGCTTCCGTAAAATTTGCAGTCTTGATTCCCCGATAGCTCAGTCGGTAGAGCGACGGACTGTTAATCCGCAGGTCGCTGGTTCGAACCCAGCTCGGGGAGCCAAAAATTTCAAAGGGAGCGTGCATCATGCACTGCTCCCTTTTTTAATTGGGTATAGCCCTTTCTCGCCGTCAATCCTCTCGAGTCCTTTGATACGGCTCAGTTCCATTACGACCAACACGGACTGCGCTCCTCCTAGAATGAATAATCTGCGCTCAGGTTTACCGCGCATCTTCATTATTCAAAGCAACCGGAGGGCCGCATGCGCCACTCACCTCAAGAGATCTTCAATACTGCCGCACGCTGGCTCGAGGCCACAGGGAGCACCCCGTACGAAGCCCGCGTTGTTGCCGACCATTTAACAAACGCCAACCTTCGCGGTCATGACAGCCACGGCGTGGGCATGATCGCCATGTATGCCCTCTATCAGAAAGACGGCCGTCTGAAATCCAATACGCCGGCTCGTCTCGTCAAAGATGCCGGATCCATTCTGCAGTTTTCCGGTGACCGCGGATACGGTCAGCGCGTCGGCTTCGAAGCCACGAATGCAGCCATCGAACGCGCCAAGCAAAACGGCATCTGCATGTACACCATTGCCAACACCTGTCACCTTGGGCGCATCGGCACCTATGGCGAACAATGCGCTGATGCCGGCATGGTGAGTCTGCACTTTGTGAACGTCAATCAGTTTGATCCGCTTGTAGCGCCTTACGGCGGCGCGGATGCTCGATTCGGCACGAACCCCTTCTGTTGTGCCATTCCGGCAGCCAACAACCACGGTCGATTCATCCTCGACTTTGCAACCTCCATCGTGGCCATGGGCAAAACCCGCGTAGCCTTCCTCGCTGGAAAGCACTTTGATGAACCAGTGATCATTGATCGCAACGGCAACGAAACGGCGGACCCTGCCCCCATGTGGCGTGAACCGCGCGCCGCACTGATGCCGATGGGCCGCTACAAAGGCGCCGGACTCTGCTTTGCCTGCGAACTCCTTGCCGGCCTGCTCTCCAAGGGCGGCACGATTGCTGACAAGCACCCGCGCGACGGTGCGATCGTCAACAACATGACCTCTTTCGTAATTGACCCGGCTGCGCTTTGCGATCTCGCCTGGATGAAGGAAGAGATGGACGCCATGATCGACTATGTCAAGGCCTCTCCGCAGCCCAATCCCGAAAACCCTGTTCTGATGCCGGGCGAAATCGAACGCATCCGCACAGCGGACCGTGAAGCCCACGGAGTGGAAATTTCCGACGGCGAATGGGCTGCCATCATCAAAACCTGCCGCGATGCAGGCGTGCCTGAGTCTGAACTTCAAGCTTAAGAGACTGCTCCCCTGCGAGCCCGACGCATGCATCAAGTCTGCGCCGGGCTTTTTTATCGGCTTCAGAGCGCGAAAACCCCCGCAGACCAGAATCTGCGGGGGTTCGTATAGGGAGCCTGGCGATGACCTACTTTCACTGGAAATACAACCAACTATCATCGGCGCAGAGGCGTTTCACTGTCCTGTTCGGAATGGGAAGGAGTGGGACCGCCACGCTATGGTCACCAGGCTTAAAAGGGGAGGAAAAGTAAAGCACTCTTCTTTCGGGCTGCGATGCAGTCACCATCCAATTCGCTTGAAGTCTTCTCTGAACTTTTCTGTTCAAGGCTTCACGGTTATAGGATCAAGCTTCACGAGCAATTAGTATTGGTCAGCTCAACGCCTCACAGCGCTTGCACATCCAACCTATCAACGTCCTGGTCTCGAACGACTCTTCAGGGAGGTCAAAGCCTCCAGGAAGACTTATCTTCAGGCAGGTTTCCCGCTTAGATGCTTTCAGCGGTTATCCTTTCCCCACATAGCTACCCGGCGATGCCACTGGCGTGACAACCGGTACACCAGAGGTGAGTCCACTCCGGTCCTCTCGTACTAGGAGCAGCCCCCGTCAATCTTCCAACGCCCA
>OWJG01000044.1_pt1 | contig 99668 bp, 93 predicted proteins | sample 1732781 | NCBI WGS metagenome assembly OWJG01 (sample SAMN05065753, study PRJEB22554) | human gut metagenome | biome: ENVO:2100002; feature: ENVO:00000062; material: ENVO:00002003 | host: Homo sapiens | place: USA | reverse complement strand
AGTCTCGTGGGCTCGGAGATGTGTATAAGAGACAGATTATGTAGAGGATTATGTGCGCTAAGTGCTTGCATAGTATCTCCTTGGATTCGTAAAAGTAAAGTAGGGGCTGCATTGTAGCCAAAATCAAAAAAAAAAAAAACGGCTTTTTATAATTAGATTATAAATTTAGGCATTATTTACACATTGTTTGCGGAAGTTTGTAAAGGGCGTGTAAAAAATATGTAGTGCTTGTAAATATAGAGTAAAGTGGATTCTAGGAAAGAGTGATCCCACGCGCCTAGCGCAGTGGGATAGAAGTTTCAATAAATTTGTCTAGTTAGAGCACCTTTGCGCAAGGCAAAGGCAGAGGATTACTTCGCGCCTACGGCTACCATTTTACGGCGTAGGTAAGCGATTTTACTTTGAAGTGGGAGATTCTTAGGGCAGGTGTCGTGGCAGGCGATGAGACTCATACAGCCAAACACGCCATCATCATTGCCCACTAGCTCATAGAAGTCTTCATCTGTGCGCTTGTCGTGGGAGTCGATCATAAAGCGCACGATTCTATTCATACCAGCTGCGCCGACAAAATCTTCACGCATAAGCTTGGTCGCACAGCTTGCGATACAGCAGCCGCACTCAATGCAACGATCTAGCTCAAAGACATCTTGCGCTTCTTGCGGATCGATGGGCTTTTCAAGCTTGGAAATATCTGTCTCTTCATTGCTATGCACCCAGCTCTCCACGCGCTTTGTCATACCGGCAAACCACTCGCCTGTATTGACGCTCAAATCTTTGATAAGCTTAAATGCTGGTAGCGGCATAAGTGTGATAGTCTCTGGGAAATCCTTAGTCAGCGTGCGGCAGGCAAGCCTTGGGCGACCATTGATCATCATCGAGCAGCTGCCACAAATCCCCGCGCGGCAGACAAAGTCAAAGCTTAGATCTGGGTCTTGATTTTCACGGATAAGATTAAGCGCGATAAAAATCGTCATAGAATCTGTCTCTTGGATTTTGTATTCCGCGAAATGTGGCTTAGACACCGCACTATGTGGGTCAAACTTCAAGGCGCGGATGGTGAGTGTTCTTCCTTGTGCTTCCATTATTTGTCTCCTAGTCGTTGATTTTTCTCTTTATACTTGGGCTGCAAGTCAAAGTCCATAAGAGCCTGTTGCAACTCGTAGCGATCGCCGCCACGCGCTTGCACTTCTTGGGTGATTTTGTCAATCTCAGCTTGGCGTTTAGCAGAGAGCGGATTTTCAATAATCATACCCTTAGCCCCATAGCCGCGGAATCCGGGGGCAATTTCCATAGACATAATATCTAGGTCTTCATAAGAGAGTGTGGGCAGTGTTTGTGTGTCGCTCTCCCACGAAGCAAGCGTGCGTTTAAGCCACTTCTCATCATCGCGTTTGGGGTAGTCTTCACGCGTATGCGCACCCCTAGATTCTGTGCGATTAAGCGCACCAAGAGCCACACAAAGTGCTAGCTTAATCATCTTAGGCACGCGGTAGGCATCTTCTAGCTCTGGGTTGTTGTGGAGCTTTTTATTTTTGATACCGATGTTTTTGCTGCGTTTGTAGATTTCTTCCAAGCGAGCAACGGCATCTTCTAGCCCCTTGCCATCGCGGAAAATCCCCACATCTTCTTCCATAATGTCTTTCATCGCGTTTTTAAGCTCATAGACATTTTCGTGTCCGCTATTATTGACAAGCGATTCTAGGTAGGCTTGCTCTTTGGCGACAAACTGCTCAATCACGGAAGTTTGTATATCCATCTTTGCTTGCTCACAATGCTGCGCGAAATAATCTCCAATAATCATTCCGCTTACAACCGCCTCGCTCACAGAGTTCCCGCCTAAGCGGTTAAATCCGTGCATATCCCAGCACGCCGCTTCACCCGCGGCAAAAAGCCCTGCAAGTGCGGTGTGTCCTTGATAGTTTGTGCGGATACCGCCCATAGAGTAGTGCTGCATAGGCTTCACCGGCGCCCATTTCTCCGCTGGGTCAATCCCTGCAAACACTTGGCAGATCTCTTGCACATCGCGCAAGTTTCGCTCGATATGCTCTCGCCCAAGGATTGAAATATCAAGCCACAAATGCTCTCCATACGCAGACTTCACGCCCTTGCCTTCTCGAATCCTTTGAATCATTCTGCGAGAGACGACATCGCGGCTTGCAAGCTCCTTTTTCTCTGGCTCATAGTCTGGCATAAAGCGATAGCCATCGACATCGCGCAAGATCCCACCATCGCCACGGCAGCCCTCTGTGAGCAAGATCCCACTAGGGAAGAGTGGGGTGGGGTGGAACTGCACTGCTTCCATATTGCCAAGCTTTGCTACTCCTGTCTCCATTGCGATTGCTAGCCCAATACCCTCGCAAATCACGGCATTTGTGGTGTTTTTGTAGATTCTGCCATAACCTCCTGTGGCGATAAGCGTGCCTTTAGCCACATAAGCGATAAGCTCGCCTGTGATGAGATCGCGCACGACTGCGCCATAGCAAATGCCATCTTTATGGATTAGGCGCAGAGCTTCTTTGCGGTCTTGTATATCTACGCCGTGCTTGTAGGCTTCATTTGCTACTGCATAGAGCATAGAGTGCCCTGTCGCATCGGCAGTGTAGCAAGTGCGCCACTTTTTGGTCCCACCAAAGTCGCGAGAGTGGATATAGCCGTGGCGGAAGTCTTCTTCTGTGATGGTGGTTTTCTGCGCGTTGATGACAGCGGTGCGATCGCCCTTTTGGATTCTAGTCCAAGCTACACCCCAAGCAGCAAGTTCTCTAATCGCCTTAGGCGCAGTGGTAACAAACATTCTCGCCACCTTTTGATCACAGCCCCAATCGCTCCCCTTAACCGTGTCGGCGAAGTGTAGGTCTTCATTATCGCCATCGCTCATTTTTGAATTACCAAGGCTTGCTTGCATACCGCCTTGTGCTGCGGCAGAGTGGCTGCGCTTGACAGGCACGAGTGAAAGCACGATTGTGCTTAAGCCCTTTTGCTTTGCTGCGATAGAGGCGCGAAGCCCCGCCAAACCACCACCGATAATCAATGCATCTGAATATACTACTTTCATCTACTCTCCTTTTCCTTTTGTGGCTACATCAACTGCACGATAATGCTCTATCCCCTTGCTAGAATCCAGTCCTTGACCGATTTTGATATACGCAGCATAGGAGCAAAGCCCAAGCACGATACAAAATACCGATAATGCCCACTTAACGCGGCGGAGATTTTGTATGCCAAGCTTCTCAAACCAGCCCCATTTGATACATAGTCGGTAGAGACCGATAGATCCGTGTAGCTCCACAGCAAATAGCAAGAATATATAAAGTAGCCAATAATGCTGATGCACAAAGCGGAATGATGAAGCAAGTGGTCCAATGTGCTCTGGCTGTGTAAGGTTGGTAAAAAGATGGGGCATCGCTAGGAAAAACATCGCAAAGCCCGTGGCAGCCTGAATCACCCACAAGCTTGTATCGCCGTGCTTCATTAGCTTTTTATGTGTTTTTAGCGCGATGAATTGACGATAATTGACCGGAAACTTGCGCAGTGCCAAAAATGCGTGCGCCACAAAAGCGATAATAACCACAGCAGCGACAATGGATACAAGCAGTGGCTCGCCCTCATCACCGAAAATAAAGCTTCCTTCAAAAAATGTCGTTACCATAAACATCGCTTCTTTGCTGATCAAAATACTTGATACAAACAGCAAATGCGCAAGCATAAATAGCGCTAGGAAAAGCCCTGTCGCACTCTGCCAGAAGTCTAATCTAGCAGGCATTTTGCTCTTTTTTCTCTCCTTTGTTACACCTGTGTAACTTTCAATGATCTTGTCTTCTTGCATTGAATCTCCTTAGTGTGTTCTCCCTAGATTCTAGGGTAGTGGGTAATTATAATCTATTTATAAGTAAAAATAGCTAAAAATCGTGGGATTATGAGAATGCACTTACTAGAGCGATTAGGGGCAAGGCTCTGTGCTGGCGGCTTGTAGATAGTCTGTGCTACTACGCGGGCTTACTTCTTGAGCGATCACATCAGCAAAGTGTCCCATCTCCCACTCTGGGATTGCTGCGCGCCCTATCATCGCGGCATTATCGGCGCAAAACTCTAGCGGTGCTAGGTGTAGGCTAAGTCCAAAATGTGCGCAAAGGCGCGCTATTTCTGCGCGCAAGGCTGCGTTGCTACTCGCTCCACCTACGATAGCAAAATGGCGGATTTTTGGGTGCTTTTTGTGCTTTAGGTATTTTTCTACTTGGTTGGCGATATGGGCTATGGCTGCTTGCTGAAATGATGCGCATACTACTGCTCTATCACTCTCACTCAAGCTAGAATCTAGCTTGCTGCAATCATTTTGTGCGTGCAGGGACTCTATGAGTAATCTAGTGGCGTTTTTGAGCCCAGAGAAGCTAAAGCCCTGCCTATCCTTTAGCGGGAGTGGGAGTGGATGGAGTGCAGTAGTGGGCGCGAGCTTGGAGGCGTAGGACTCTATGATGGGTCCGCCCGGATAGCCAAGGGAGAGCATTTTAGCTACCTTATCAAAGCTCTCGCCAAAGCTATCGTCTAAACTCTGGGCGATGATGTGAAAGCTTTGTGCATTTTGTGCTTCGATGATTTGCGTATGTCCGCCAGATACAAGCAGGACGCTCATAGGGAAAGTCGCTTGCTGCTGATTGATAAAGAGTGAGTAGAAATGCCCGATTAGGTGATTGATAGAAATGAGTGGGATATGCAAGTGCAGGGCGAGTAGCTTTGCCATCATCAGCCCTTCAATAAGGCTCACAGAAAGCCCCGGCTCTGTGGTGATCGCCACTGCTTTAAGGCGTGTGAAATCGCCTAAAAATTCTTTCACCATAGCTAGAATCTGTGGCAAGCCCTTGGTGTGTAGCCTTGAGGCAATCTCTGGCACAACGCCTCCATAAACACTATGCGCGCTATCTTGTGAAATTTTGTGGTGAAACACTAGCCTAGCACTTGCTATTTCTGTGAGGGCGAGTGAGCTATCATCGCAGCTACTCTCTATGCTCAAAAGCATTGCCACTCCTTCCATATCAAACCATATCAAACCATATCAAACCATATCAAACCGCCGCATTATACAAAAATTGATTTGCATTAACGTTTGCGCGATAGAATCCAAAGCGCACCTTTGGTGTAATCCACAATGTAAGGACACTTCTTATGAAAAAGACTCTACTTGCTAGCTCTGTTTTAGCCCTAGCTTTTTCAGCCAGCTTTGCTGCTCCATATACGATTGATACTTCGCATTCTGCGGTGAATTTTCAAGTTACCCATATGATGATTAGTGATGTTGATGGGGCGTTTAATCGCTTTAGCGGAGAAATCGACTTTGATGAAAAGACTAAGACCCTAAAAGCCCTTAAAGGTGAAGTGCTCATCTCATCAATCGATACCAAAAATGACTCTAGGGATAAGCACCTAAACGCGCCTGACTTCTTCGACTCTGCGAAATTTCCAAAGGCTACGCTTGAGATGAAATCTCTTAAAGGCAAGAAGCTTACTGCAGATGTTACGATCCGTGGTATTACCAAGCAAATTGTATTTGATACAAGCATTAAAGGACCAGTAACAAACCCAATGAGTAAGGAAAACAAGCTTGCAATCGCCATTAAGCTTGAGGGCAAGCTAAACCGCAAGGACTTTGGGATCGGTATGGATACAAAAGACGCGCTTGTAAGCGATGAGGTTTTACTGCGCATTCAGCTTGAAGCCCATAGCAAATAACACTTCCCACTAGAATCTAGCTAGATTCTAGTGCTACTTACTCTACTTTGTAAAAATTTTTATGGTAAATATTTTTATGCGAGTCGCTAGCCATTAGAGAAAATAGGTAGCTAAAATGGCTTATAGAATGCGTGCGTAGCAAGAGCTAGCATCGCTGTATCTCCTTTGCTGTCGCCATAGGCGTAGATCTCTTCATAGCGGCTTAAATCATAGCGCGCTTTAATGCGCACTGCCTTTTGCTCCCCGTAGCAGTTTGGTGTGGCAAACTCCCCACTTAAAAAAGTAGATTCTAGGGTTTGTGTGGATTTTAGGGCAGAGCAAGACTTGAGGTCTGCGGTTGCCTTAAAATCCGCAAAATCGTCGCTATGACTACCCAAAACCGAATCCCCACCCCTAGAATCCTTGTTTTGCGTCTGTGTCGCAAGTCTTGTGCCTATACACTCCATACCAAGCTTAGCGCATAAGGGGGCAAGGTATTCTTCAAAGCTTGCACTTACCATTACTACCACATCGCCTCTATCTTTATGCCATTGTAGGCGTGCTAGGGCGGCGGGCTTTAGGCGGCTCTCAAGATCTGGGCAGAATCGCTCGCACTCTTGCAAAAACTCCTTATAGTCCATATTGGCAAAGAAATAGCGCATTACCGCTTGCTTGGCTTTGGTGTTGCTAATAAGTCCTAGCGCGTATCCAATGAGTATAAAGCATCGTGAAAACAGCCCCCAATATAGCCTTTTTTTGCCACGCACAAATGCGACAAAGCCTAGCAAGCTATCACCCTTTGCCATTGTGCCATCAAAGTCGAAAAATGCGATATTCATTGATTATGCCCTTGCGTTATGTGTGCTTGTGGAAGTGGCGATTGTAGCTAAAAGCCAGCGTATTTGCAAAGTGCTTTGGCAGATGGGCACACAAGTGTGGAATGGCTTTTGCTTCTATAATGCTTGAATATATCATATAGTAAAGGATAGATAATGAGCAGCATTACTAGCACAAGTGGCGTAAATGACCCTAGAGCAATGCAGGAGCTTTTCTTAGAGCGCACTAATTTGCGCGCAAACCAAGATTTAGAAAGCCAAGCATTAGCAAGCAAGCTGGAGCCACGCCAAAGCCCCAAAGAGCTAGAATCTAGCACCAATACTATGGAGAAAGATTCTATGCTAGGCTTGCTTAGTGCGCTAGCCCCTGCAAAATCGCTTGATAAAACGCAGGGTATAAAGGGGCTTGATGAGATAGATTCTAGCGATAAGAGCGACTATAAAGACCCTTATGATTCTCTTCATAGAATCCAAGATACTTTCACACCATCTAAAGAGCTAAGTGCTGCTATGAATGCCAAAGCTTATGTGAAAAACGGACTTGCTGATGTCGATAGCTTTAAATCTATGGCAAAGCAGCTGCAAGCAGATGGTGTGCTCAATCGCGATGATATGATGGCAGTAGATTTTCTAAGCGCGAAAGCCCCACACATTAGTCTCCAAGACTTTGATGCGATGATTAAAAACGACAACCTAAGCCGAGAAATGCGCTCGCTCATCTCCCAGCTTGTCCAAAAGCTCCATATGGTTAATTACATTAGCGGTGGCTTAATGAGCGCGTAGCATATTAGGAGCAAGCTATGCGACATATAGAAGGAAAGCCAGAGATACACTACCCCTGCTTATGGGAGTTTAGGATCATAGGGGAAGATAAGCAGGATTTGGAGCGCATTGTAAGCGAGCTTGTAGCAAAGCCCTATACTTTAGATGAGAAAAACCACTCAAGCAAGGGGCGATTTGTCTCTATGCACTTAAGCGTTGAGGTAGAGAGTGAAGAAGAGAGAAATGCACTATACCAAAGCCTAAGCACACACAAAGCCATTAAAATGGTCTTATAGATTCTATTAAGCAACATTTAATAAAAAATATTTTACATAACAACGCGCAAGTAGGCTAGGGCTAGAATCTAAGCACCTAGATTCTACTTGCATATATCATCGATAAGGATACAAATGCAAACAACAATCACAAAGCTTTTATCACAAGTGCTCTATCCAAATTTTGAAAAAGACATTGTAAGCTATGGATTTGTCAAAGAAATTAAACTTGATGGTGGCGTAGAAGTAGTAGTGGCGATTCCTTCAAGCGATCCTAATGTCGCTAAGGCTCTTTATGATAGGATCGATAATGTCTTGCAAAAGGCTAATATCCAAGCTGTCATTACTATCAAAACCCCAGAGCTTCAAGCAGAATCTAAAGCCGCTCCACAGGCGAGAAATCTCCTACCCCAAGTGAAGCATTTTGTAATGGTAAGCTCAGGCAAGGGCGGTGTGGGCAAATCAAGTGTGGCAACAAATCTCGCCATAGCCCTAGCGATGGATGGCAAGAAAGTAGGGCTGCTTGATGCAGATATTTATGGACCAAATATTCCGCGTATGTTTGGGCTACACGGGATCAAGCCTAAGCTTGATCCAAGCGGGAAGAGACTTATCCCCCTGCAGGCTTATGGAGTAGATCTTATGAGTATGGGAATGTTATTTGATGAGGGGGAGAGTCTTATATGGAGAGGTCCTATGCTTATGCGCGCTATTACGCAGATGTTTAGCGATGTGGTGTGGCAGGATCTTGATGTGCTTGTGCTTGATATGCCTCCGGGCACAGGAGATGCGCAGCTATCAATCGCCCAAAGTGTGCCAGTAGGTGCGGGGGTGGCTGTTACAACCCCGCAGCTTGTAAGCCTTGATGATGGCGCGCGCGCGCTAGATATGTTTAAGAAGCTCTCAATCCCAATTGCTGGCATTGTGGAAAATATGAGCAGTCATATTTGCGCAAACTGCGGTAGCGAGCAAGATATTTTTGGCAAAGATACTACACTTCCTTTGGCGCAAAAATACAATACTACAATCCTTGCAAAAATCCCCCTAGATCCTGCAGTGCGCGAGGGTGGGGATAGTGGTAAGCCTGTTGTGTATTTCGCGCCAGATTCTACTATTGCCAAAACATATAGAAAAGCTGCGCACGATTTATGGGAGTTTTTAGAAAATAATCGCGCAGATAATGCTTCTATCCAGCCACGCTAGTAGAATCCACTTTTTGTCAAGCGATTCAGTCTTGGGTAGGCAATGCGGATTGATTGCGCGATTTTTAGGGCAGTCATTACCGCTAAGGTAACTCCTACCCTAAAAACCGCGCAAAACAAGCGAAGCGAAGTTTCTTTAGAAAGCAACCACAGCCCTACCGCAATCCTTAGAATCGTTTTGCTCCAAAACCTACTTCTTTCCTAGAATCTACTTTGTGTGGATTCTAGCTTTTTGCTAAGAAGGCTAGGTCTTGCTTGCTCCACTCATCAAGGGCTTTTTGCGCTGTGTGGATCACGCAGTCAATCCCTCCAGCAAGAGAGAAGAGCCAGTATTTATGGTAGTAGAGCCATTGTAGCTGCTTGGCTTTCATCTCTTCTTCATTGGCAGTATAGAGCACGAGCACTTTAGCGATGTCTAGCTCTTGATGGAAGATGTAGGATTGTATAGCGTCCATAAAATAGCTAGTAAATTTCCGCTCATTAAAGAGCTGTTTAATACTATCGATTTTATCGCTTAGGCTATCAAGCTTGGTGAAGTTGATTTTCTCAAGCTTGTTTTGGGTATTTAGCTTTTCTATATGCTCTAGCTCTTTAGCAAGCTGTAAGAATACGCGCTCGATTTTGCGCTTTTGCACGCTACCATATTTGATGATGTCTTGCACTTTTTTATAAGCTTTTTTGATGTTTTTTTCACTTTGTTTAGTGGGGACTTGTGGGAGGGTGATTGGAGATTTTGTCTGCGCTTTTTGCACGATAGATTCTACTACTTGTTTAAAAGGCAGCTCCTTTGTGCCCACTATGCGCGCGCCACCTTCTGTGGCATTGATGACTTCCATATTAGGCGATGTCCTAGCAATGTCCTTTTCAAAAAAGTGTAAAAATAGCTTCCAAATCTTGCTTGTCTCTATCTCGCCCTCTCCACCATAGCGCGGGACAAATATGCCCTCTTTTTTATACTGGGCTTCTTGTGTGCCATAAATAGCATCTTTAGAATGCGAGCTGCCATCATCGCCAAAAGCTAAATCCTGCCCGATAAATATGCATTGTTTAAACTGCGCCAGCATCGCTAGCTCATACGCCATATTTGCCGCGCTCATTCCTATGCCTAAATACCCATAATCATCAAAGCCAAAGAGACTTGTGTAGCCAAAAGGGCGGAAGCTAAACTGCACGCTTGCTCCTTTAAGTGCTAGCTTTGTTTGCTTATGGACGATCGAGGTAAGTGCGAAAACCACGCCTTTTTGTGCTTGCTTGGGCGTATCGGTGTAGAATTTGGCACTCTCTTGCACGCGCTCTAAGCTTAGGACAATATCTGGCTTAATGCCGTGCTTTGTTAGGATTGGGAAGCTCGCATCTACGCAAAGTAGCACTGCATAGGGGGCGACTTGCTTTAGCAAGGGTAGCTGCTTATGCAAGCTAGGACCTGTAGAGACGATAATCGCGCTATCTCTATCCTTTAGGGCTAGGACGAGGTCTTTTAGGCTTGGGGTGCGCAGGGCATCTGGGAGATTAGCGATGTGGTTATAAATCCCTATGACAGAATCTTTAGCATCATTGCCCACGCTAACGACTGCTTGCTCAATCGCTTTAATAAAATAGCCATTTATACGCAAAATATCATCGTGATAGCTCTCATAATATGGGCAAGTAACAAGCAAGTCATAAGTCTTAACAAATACACGCGAGTATTTGTTGCTATCAAAGAGAGAATCCACACCCATATAGCCGATTTGCTTTGTGTAGATAATCACTAGCTCCTTATTAGCAAGCTCCTTGGAGAAATCAAGTAAATTTAGCACGATGAAAATAATCTCAAGCTCTGGCTCAAACACCACTATGCGCTGTCTTTGTGAGTTAAATAGTAAGCGTATAAGCACGCCATTGCCCAAGCCATAGAGATATAAAAATGGATAGTAAGAGTAGCTATTGAGCTGGGAGTTTCTCTCCATAATCTCATCAATAGGCTTTGTAAGATAGAGAGCTTTGGCATTTTTGGTATCGATGATATTGTAATTAACAGGATCGCTATCCATAAAGACTTCGTAGTTTTGATTAGGGGTGAAGGACTTTAATGCTAGATAAAGCAGGGGATCTACCTTAGATAAGGCGGCTAGATTGGTATCAAAATGCGACATAGGACTCCTTTATCAACTTTGCTTAAAATCATTGTAGCATTTGTCAAACCCCCTAAGCAATTTTAAATCCACTCCCTAGCCTGTGCATTTTGCTTGGTGTAGAGCTGCAAATATTCTTGCAGGTTAAAGGCACTTTGGCTTGGGATCGCTAGCACATCATAGTAGTGGATTTGGCTAGAGTCTTTTGTATAGTCCATAAGCAAGGCTAGATTCTGCCTATCATCACTTGGCAAAACACAAAGCAGAGTGCCAAAGTTATCAAAAATCACAAGCTCTAAATAGCCTAGCTCTCTAAGAAGCGGGAAAATAGTTAGAGGAGATTCTGCTTGCTCAAGCAAATGTGCGTAGCTCCACTCAAAGTAAATGATTGGCGCATAAGCTTTGATTGTAGCTATCGCACCACGAAGCACCTTAAAATCAAAGCCATCGGTATCGATTTTGATGAAATTGGGAGAGAAGCTGGATTTTTGAACTATGGTATCTAGTGTATAGATAGGCGATTGGCTAGAGCTGGCAATGAGCTTACCACTGCCATCTTGTAAGCTCATTGCATAATTTCCACAGGAGTCTTTATCCCCTAAAAATGTCGTGCAAATATGGAAGAGTTTATGGTCTCCCCCCCCCCCCCGCAAAATCACTAGTTGTCCAAGATGTCATACACTCTAGATTTTGTGTGCTTGTATGCTGACAAAGTGGGGCAGAGAGATTTGCGTGGAGATTGGCAGGGATAAGAGCGGCGTAAGTTTGCTCACCTTCTATAAGCAAATAGGAAGCACCATCTACTTGGGAAAACACCGCCGTATCGCCAATATTTGCGCCTACATCAACCATAGCAAGTCTGCCATCTTTAGCACAAATATATTGCGCAAGAGTTTGCAAGCGCATATCGTAAAATGGATAGAGCTTTTGATTGAGAAAAATTGTGTGAGAAGAGGGCATAGTAAGTGTATAGCCTCTAAAAGTAGTGGTAATGAGCGGATCACAAAGCCGCAGCAAGATCCCGCGTAAGCGCAGCAAGATTTTGTAATAAAGCTTGCTTGATGTGGCTAAAGCCTGCTGGTAGAGAAACTGACTTAAAAACTTCATAAAGACTCCTTGTGGTAAGTTTAAGCACAAATGGTGCGCCAGCGATTGTAACACAAGCATAGAGTAAAAGTGCTATAATAATATACATTATCATTATAAGGGTGAAAATGAAGCTTGATACCTGTGAGTATAATTGTAGCTACAAAGTTACGGCAATCAATGTAGAAGACATCGTGGCAAAGGAGCGTCTAGCATCGCTTGGGATTGTCATTGGCGCGCTCATCACAAGCTTGCAAACTTCAGCAAAGAAAGCGACAATTTCTGTGCAAGTGCATCAAACAATCATCGCCTTGCGTAGCGAAGAAGCAAGGCAGATAGAAGTCGAGCCTATGTAGATTCTAGCTAGAATCTAGCCACATCTCAAGCTTAAGACTAAGCTTACTTGCAGCTCTCTATATTAAGATATAGTCAAGGATTTGAATGCCCAGTAAATCTCACACAAAGCAAGCTCCTGCCAAGCCCACCGCTCGCCCTAAATCCACCAAAAGAAGCAAGGCGCAAATTGCTACGATTAAAGCACGCTTTTTATCCCACTATCCACAGGCAAAGACGGAGCTAATCTATCGCAATATTTATGAGCTACTTGTGTGTGTAATGCTCTCTGCTCAATGCACCGATAGGCGCGTGAATCTTGTAACACCAGCTTTATTTGCGCGCTATCCTAGCGTGCAGGCACTAGCGCAAGCTAATGTCGAAGAAGTCAAAGAGCTAATTAAAAGCATTTCTTTTTTCAACAACAAAGCCAAGCATTTATGCCAAATGGCAAAGCAGGTGCTCGAGCAGTTTGGAGGAGAGATCCCAACCACACAAGCAGAGCTAAAATCCCTAGCAGGTGTTGGGCAAAAGACTGCCAATGTCGTGCTGCTAGAGTATTGCCAAGCTAATGTTATGGCAGTGGATACCCATGTATTCCGCGTCTCTCACCGCCTAGCCCTAAGCAATGCCAAAACCCCAGAGAAAACCGAGCAAGACCTAGAAAAAGCGTTTGTAACAGATTTATCTGCGCTACATCAGGCATTTGTGCTTTTTGGACGCTATGTGTGCAAGGCACTAAAGCCACAATGCGCGAATTGCTTTGTGCGGGAGTTTTGCCTAAAGGGCGAGAAAGCATAGGCGCAAAGCCATAAAATTACGCTACAATACAAAGAAAATCAATAAAGGTGAGTTTGGTATGGAAGTGATTAAGGAAAGTTTTTTTGAAGTGATTAAAGACTCCATTAGCGTGAAGCCAGAGGAGTCGATCATTCCTTTGAAAAAGGGCTATTTGACTTCGATTGAGATGATCGGCAGGGAGACAAATGTGCTGCTTGTGTTTAATAAACCATTTTTAAAAACAATGTGCTTAAATTTTCTTGGTGATGAGAGTCCAAGCGATGACGCGCTAGAAGATATGGCGCGAGAGCTGGCAAATCTTACCGTGGGGCACGCTAAGGTCATCGCGCAAGAGCGCAAGATCAATTTCAATATTTCTACGCCAGAGTTTTTAGGGATTCGCGTGATAAAGGACTACGATCAGGGGATCCACTTCCGCTTAAAAGGCTCTGGGCACTGCAGCATTTTCCTACGAAGTAGTAAATAAGGGATTTTTATGGCAGATAAACCAAGCTCCATACTCGATAAGCAAAAAGCACATACACAAGAAGAGATCGAGCTTGCATCTTATCTTGAAGATATGATGGAGAACTATGGTGGCTTGCTTGATATGGGGGTGGTCTTTACAGCGGAGCTAGGCTCTTCTAAAATCCCTTTAGCAGAGATTTTGAAGTTTGAAAAAGGCTCCATTATCGACTTGCAAAAGCCAGCGGGAGAGAGCATTGATGTCTTTGTCAATGGCAGGATCATCGGCAAGGGTGAAGTGATGGTCTATGAGCGATCGCTTGCTATCCGTTTAAATGAGATTTTAGATTCTAATGCGATTGTGTATTACATCGCGCGCACAAATCCTTATGACTAGCTCACGCCGATGAAAAAGCTAGGTATCCAACACGCGCTCGCTATGCTTATGATAGTTGCGCATATTTGTAGTGCTGCTACACTTAAGCAGATCCAAACTTACCCCGAGGAGGATAAGCTTGATGTGCTACTGCTGCTAGATTCTGCTTTTAGCGGTGAGGTGGGCACAGCGAGCGTGCCGGGAGATAAGATAGCGCAGAAGATGACGATGATTTCACAGGTTACAAGTGCTAGCAAGTGGAGCAAAAGCTTCCAAATTTCACCGATTAAAAAGCTAGAAATTATCCCAAATGGTGGGAATCTCTACCTAAGTGTAGAATCACGCAAACGCTACTATGTCAAGCCAAGCATTTCAAAGGATAAAAACACCTTGCGCCTAAGCTTTTTCCCAGCGGATTCTGGGATTGTGGATTCTTTGCTTCAAACGCCCACCACGCTAAAGCCAGCTCCTATGGCTGAAGTGTTTCAAAAGGAGCAGGGCGCACCTAAAGAAGCTAGCCCAAAGGAGTCTTCACTCTTTGCATTTAGCGATAGCCTAAAGTCGCACGATATAGATATGGGCAGGTATTGGTATGTTATTGCAGGACTTGTTGTTGTCCTTGTGATTTTGCTCTATGTGCGCAAGCAGGTGCGCAAATCATCTGGGCTTAATGACTCGCTTAGGGTCATCTCTCAAAGCCAAATCGACCCCAAAAACAAAGTCATCATCATTGAGACAAAAGAGTATTTTTATATGGTGCTTCTAGGAGAGAAGAGCAATTTGCTGCTTGATAAAATCCCGCGACAAGATGTGGCTAAGTCCCAATCTCAGCCAAAATCCCAAGCCCCAAAAATCGGCGATGACAAAGCATTTGATGAGAAGTTTTGGAATACACTCAAAAATGCGAAATGATGAATCTCCCCCCTGCCTATAAATCGCTTATCTCGCTTGATAGACAGGTCAATACGCGCTTTTATGTGAGCTTGCTGATCGCATTAAGCGTGCATTTGTTTGTGTTTTTCATTGGCTGGTGGCTCTATGCCCACTTTTTCAAAACCCCAAAACTCCACAAAATCAATACAGAAAATTTACTTATCCTAAAGCGCGGCAGCAGCCTTGATAAAAGTGCGAACACACCCGGCGCGCCACCCCCTACCATAGCGAGTCAAAACACCAGCTCCAGCACGCCAAGAGAGCCAAGCCCGCTGCAAACTCCGCAGGACAGCTCCCAGCAAAACCCCAAAGACACCCCCAAAACAAAGCCCCTAGATTCTAGTGCGCCTTTGCCCAAAGCAGTGTATGATCCTAGAAACTTGCAGTTTTTCTCCCCGGCTACACAAGGTGAGCAAAGCAAGCAAGCCTTAGAGCAAGATAAAGGGCTTGATCGCCAAACAAGACGCGATATTGATAAGCTTTATGGTGATGAGTGGGGGGATTTGGGTAGTGCAGAGAGAGACTTCATCACTAGTAATTTGCGCGAAATCGCTAGAATCACGCAACGCTATCTCACCTACCCAAACACCGCGGCATATTTGAATCAATCAGGTGAGAATGCGATAGAGTTTTATCTCCTGCCAAATGGCGATATCCAAGGGCTGAAGCTGCTCCTTAGCTCTGGCTTTGTGCTCTTAGATAAAAATTCGCAAAAGACCATAGAAATCGCCTATAAGGACTACCCGCGTCCCAAGCAGCGCACGCTAATCCGCTTCCACATCACCTATACCATTTATCGTTAAGGAGTTATTATGCAAATCACACTAAAAAACCCCCTTGATATGCACCTGCATTTACGCGATGGCGCGATGCTTGATGCTGTTGCACCCTTTAGTGCCAAAAGCTTTGTAGCAGCAGTGATAATGCCAAATCTAACGCCCCCCATAGACTCCCTAGAATCTGCTAAAGCCTACAAGCAATCGATTGTAGATTCTATCCATAGTTATGCCAAAGCACATAAACAGCCACTAGAATCCCTAGCCTTTGAGCCACTCTGTGCGCTCTATATCACAGACTCTCTAACGCCAAAAGTCTTAGAATCCTGCGCAAATAGCGGCTTTAAGCTCCTAAAACTCTACCCCAAAGGCGCTACCACAAATAGCGATAATGGCATAGCGCAAGTTATGGATAGCAAAATGCGCGCGCTTTTTAGCGTAGCACAAGATCAAGGTATGATCCTTTGTATCCACGGGGAGAGTGGGGGCTTTGTGCTGGAGCGAGAGATGGAGTTTGGCGTGGTGCTTAGAGAGCTGGCTACAAGCTTCCCTAGGCTAAAAATCATTGTCGAGCATTTAAGTGATCATCGCACAATCCCACTTTTAGAAGAGTATGACAATCTCTATGCGACTTTAACCTTGCACCACATCACCCTAGATCTTAATGATGTTGCAGGTGGAATGCTCTGCCACCATCATTTTTGCAAGCCTGTGCTAAAAACGCCCAAAGACAAGCAAGCACTATTGGAGCTTGCCTTAAATGCGCATAAAAAGGTCAGCTTTGGCTCAGACTCTGCGCCCCATAGCCTAGAATCTAAACAAAAAGGCGCGGCAGGAATCTTTAGCGCACCAGCCCTTTTGCCCCAGCTAGCAGAGCTATTTGATAAGCATAATGCCCTGCATAATCTCCAAGCCTTTGTCAGTGATAATGCGATGAGAATCTATGAGCTTGCTTGCTGGGTAGAAGCGGCAAAATCGTGGGAGAAGAGTCCCAAGCTCATCACTTTAGAAAAGTCTCCTTCTAAAATCCCAGAATCTATCCCCTGTTTAGATTCTAGCTTGAGACCCTTGCGCGCGGGGGAGATGATCGCTTGGAGAGAAGTGTGAGTGGCTCTAAAAAATCCATTCGCATAGGGATTGTGCGGCTTTCGTCATTTGGTGATGTTGTGGTGTCTGCTAGCAAGCTTGCGGACTTTTATCGCGCTTTGCAGCAGCATTATGATGAGGTTTGCGTTGAGTGGTTTGTGGATACACGCTTTGCAGGGTTGCTAGAGCATCACCACGCGATCACCACTCTACACGCTCTGCCTATCAAACGCCTTAAATCACTCCGCGCTATTAGGGAGCTTTGGCAGAGATTGCGTGCTTTGGGGAGTTTTGATGTGGTGCTTGATTTGCAAGGGTTGATAAAGTCTGCTCTTGTGGGGTGCGCGCTAGATTCTAGGAGGTTTGTGGGCTTTAGCTTTAGCTCAGCGCGTGAAGGTGTGGCAAGCGTGTTTTATAATGAGCGTGTGAAAATCGCGTATGATAGCAATATATTAGCGCGCAATGCCGCAATTTATCAGCAAGCTCTTAAAGTAGCCTTGAGTGAGTCAGCGATAGAGCCAAGTGCAATGCAATCTATCAGCCAAGCTAAAACTTCTCAAGCACCAAGCGGCTTTGGCTGGGATACCAAGCAAGCCTTATCCCTGCTAGAATCTAGCGCGCAAGTAACACTAGATTCTAGTGCCTATCGCGTGCTTTTTGTGCTAGAAGCCTCAATCTCGCAAAAAACCTACCCTATAGAGCAGTATGCAAAGCTTGCTCTTTTAATGCAGCAATCAAGCGCGCAAAAAATCACATTTTGTCTCATTTATCACGAGCATAAAGACAGAGCTTTATCCCTATGTGCTATGCTAGAGGCAAGTGGGCTTAGCGTGTGTGTTTTCCCACCGCTTGATTTTAATGCCCTAAAATATGTCCTAAATGCGATGGGCTGCGTGATTGGTGGGGATACGGGGGTTACGCATTTAGCGTGGGCATTGCAACGCCCGCAAGTCATCACCCTACTTGGCAATCCACAAACAAGCAGGGGTAAAAATATGCGCGACACAAAGCTCTCTCGCGTGCTTTTGGGTAATCCTTATGTGCTAAGTCAAAGTGGAAGCTTTGAGATCGCTTCTATCCCACCAGAATCCATCTGCCGCACTTGGCTAGAATCTAGGGCTATGTAGGCGTGGGTTAATAAGCATTTAATCTAGGGCTTTATAATCGCGCCTAAATTTGATCTACAACTTTTAAGGAGTTTTTATGCGATTTCTTTCCTATGCGCTAGTGCCTTTGCTAGTTTGTGTGGGCTATGCCTATGAGATTAAGCAAGCCCCAGCAGTCGCCAAAAGGATAAATCCTGTGAGCGAGCCAAACTCTGTGTATTCCTACCACGATGTCATCGCTGCTGCCACACAAGCAGTAGTCAATATCTCCACACAGAAAAAAATCGCCACAAATCTTAATCCAATGTTTAGCGACCCATTTTTTCAGCAGTTTTTTGGGGATATGTATAACCAAATCCCTAAAGATCGAGTCGAGCGATCGCTTGGAAGTGGGGTCATCATCTCTCCTGATGGCTATATCATCACTAATGATCATGTCATTGATGGCGCGGATAAAATCATCGTAACAATCCCCAATGATCCTAATGAATACACCGCCACACTTGTGGGCAGCGATAAAGAAGGCGATATTGCTGTAATCCGCATTAGCAAAAATAATTTGCCCTTTATCAAGTTTGGTGATAGTGCTGATGTCAAAATCGGGGATATTGTCTTTGCTATCGGGAATCCATTTGGCGTGGGGGAGAGTGTTACACAAGGGATCGTCTCAGCGACTAATAAAAATATCCAAGTCAATACTTATGAAAACTTTATCCAAACAGATGCTTCTATCAACCCGGGGAATTCTGGGGGCGCGCTAGTGGATTCTAGGGGCGCACTCATTGGTATGAACACAGCGATTCTCTCGCGCTCTGGTGGAAACCACGGCATAGGCTTTGCGATCCCAGCAAATATGGTGCGCGAAGTGGCAGACTCACTGGTAAAAAGCGGGAAAATCACGCGCGGATATTTAGGGGTAGGCACGCAAGATATAAGCCAAGATTTGCGCAATAATTATGGCGAGCAAAAGGGCGCGGTGGTCATTAGTATCGATCCAAAATCACCGGCTAAAAACGCAGGGCTACTTGTGTGGGATTTGATCACGGCTGTTGATGGCAAGCCCATTAAAAATGCTGCTGATTTGCGCAACCGCATAGGCTCTATCAAGCCTAATCAAAAGATCACCCTAACAATCTTGCGCGATGGCAAAACGCAAAATATCAGCATAACGCTAGCAGAGCGCAAAGATAGCAAATCCGCCCAAGATGAAAAGCTGCCAGAGAGTGCCACAGAATCTAGCGCGCTCAAAGGTATGCGCATAGAGCCGCTAAGCCCACAAATCCGCCAGCGATACAGCATACCAAATGACATACAAGGCGTGATTGTTACTAATATCGTAGAAAACTCCAAAGCCCAAGAAGCAGGCTTTGCGCAAGGGGATATTATCTCCCAAGTCGAAGAGATTGCCATTAAAGATACAAGTGATTTCGCCCGTGCGCTTAATAAATACAAAGACAAAAATAAGCGGTTTTTAGTGTATTCCAGCCAAGGTGTTAAAACAATCGTAGCCAAATAGGCTTAGATTAGCGCTTATGCAAAGTGCTTTCTATATTTATAGATTCTAGTTGTGCTAGTCGCGCAGTAGCTTTGCTTTGCGCGTGCAGATGTTTTCTTGCATATTGATGTGATTTTGCTGCAAATATGTGTCAATAGGCAAGGTTTGTCCTTTGACTTCTATGGTGTTACTTAGTGAAAAATACTTAATAATCTCAGCATTATCGCTAATGTCTTGCACGCAGTATGGGGCTTTGCCATCGGTGTATAAAATATAATATGTCTCCGTAGAATCTAGGGTATTTAAAGGAAGCAGGTATTTGTGGTTGAAGTCAATTGCAGTGTAGTCGCCATTATAAATTGGGGCTTGCAAGGTGATGTCATAGCGGGATAAAAGCTCTTTGTCAATGGCTTTCTCGCTGGTTTTTTCATAGAAGTGCTCATCATTAAGGCTTTTGCGCAAGGCTAGAATCTGCTCTTGTGTATGCTTGGTCGTGATAGCGCATTTGCCACACTCAAGGTAGAGCGTCTCTAGCGCGTTTTCTTGTGGGGCTGGGGCTTTAGCCTGTGCTACTAGAGGGTAGATAGCACTTAGTGGAGAGATTAAGCCTTGTAGCTCATATAGGTGGAAGTCTAGGGAGATTTGGTTGCAACTATGTGTGGTGATGCTAGAAGGCATATAGATGAAAGACACTCCGCTATCGCTCATCGCTACATCTGGGCTTTGATCTAGGCGTGCGATAGGCTGGCACTGCGGATTTGCTTGCAAAAATTGCTGGTATTTAGATTCTATGGCTTGGCGGAGCTTTTGCGTGCTCTCACCTTTAGTAAGCAGCTCTTTGTCTAATGCGATGGGGTTGCCTTTTTGGTGGTAGAGTAAGTGCTTAGAGTTGTGCGCGAGTGTGGAGTATGATAGCCCTAGGTAGGTGGTCTTATGGATTTGCAATAACTGCTCATCGAAAAAATCCACATCATAGCCATAGTATTGTATGGTGTAGGTGTCTTTGGCGAGTTGTTTAAGCATAGCTTGTGCGATTTGTGTAAGGGTGGTGGTTTCTTGCGCGCAGGACTTTGGCTCGGGGATACGCAGGGGCTTTAGATACTCATACATTGAAGCATTTATGAGCTTTTGGATATGGGGGTTAGGAGAGCAGATACTATCAAGGCGTATGCCGCGCGTATTGGTAGAATCCATTTGTATATAGGTGTGCAAGCGCGTGCTAAAAGATGAGATCTTGCGTAGGCGTGCGCTTGTGGGTGTCGTGGCATTGGCAATGTCGCTAATGTCCTTTTGCGGCAAGAGGCTTGCTAGATTCTGGGTGATGAGCTTGGGGCTTGCTAGCTTGCCTTGCTCAATGACAGCATTAAAGAGCTTTTGGCAATCAAGCGTGCCATTAGCCACGCCATCTTCATCTGTCTCTAGCGTGCTATGCAGGGCGCACGCGAAGCGATTTCCATTAGCAAAAAATGCCGCACTTAAGATACGAGAGTCTTGCTGCTTGAGATAGAGCTTAGCGCGGTAGGGTTTGGCACTCTTGGCTTGAGAAGATTGTGTAACTTTTGGCGTGATTTCATAAATATCGTAGGTTAGGGTTATGTTATCGCGCAGGGGGGCTAGCTCTGTGAGCTTATTTGCCGCTGTGGGCTCTTCTAGGGCTTTTTGCTCTTTGGTGGTTGTGGTGCTTTCTTGTGTAGTATCGCAGCCTGATAGCACCCACCCAAGCAGCGCACAGGTAAGGCATACCCGCGCGATAGAGAGTTTGCACTTCATAGAATCTAAACGACACCTTGATCAATCATCGCATCTGCTACCTTACGGAAGCCAGCGATATTTGCGCCCATTACAAGGTTGGTAGGATCGCCAAATTCTTGTGCAGTTTGCGCGGCATTTTGGTAAATACTGCGCATAATCTCGTGCAAGCGCGTATCGACTACTTCAAAGCTCCACGGATTCATACTTGCATTTTGCGCCATTTCTAGCCCGCTCACTGCCACGCCGCCAGCGTTTGCAGCCTTGCCCGGTCCATAGCAGATTTTCGCTTGTAAAAATAGCTCGATTGCCTCATTGGTTGAAGGCATATTTGCTCCTTCGCTTACACATTTGCAGCCATTTTTTAGCAAGATTTGTGCGTCTTTTTCGCTTAGCTCATTTTGCGTAGCACTTGGGAATGCGGCAAAGCAAGGGATAGCCCACACGCCATTGCAGCCATTTTCATACGCACTTACAGGTGTGTATTGCGCGCTTTTTTTGACTTTGACATAGGATTCTAGCGATTCTCTGCGCACTTCTTTGATCTCTTTGAGCAATGCTAGATCAATGCCATCTTTATCATAGATCATACCCTTAGAATCACTTGCTGTTACAGGAAGTGCGCCGACTTGGTAGAGCTTTTCAATCGTGTAGATAGCGACATTGCCCGCTCCAGAAATCGTGCAAACTTTGCCCTCTAGGCTTTCACCTCGCTCTTTTAGCATCTCTTGAGCGAAATACACGCAGCCATAACCAGTAGCTTCAGGGCGCACAAGCGAGCCACCCCAATTTAGCCCCTTGCCAGTTAGCACACCATCAAAGCGATTTGTGAGCTTTTTATACTGCCCAAAGAGATAGCCGATCTCGCGCCCACCCACGCCAATATCCCCAGCAGGGACATCTGTGTGCGCACCGATATGGCGGTAAAGCTCACTCATAAAGCTTTGGCAGAAGCGCATTACTTCATTATCGCTCTTGCCCTTTGGATCAAAATCGCTCCCGCCTTTACCGCCGCCCATAGCAAGCGTGGTAAGAGAGTTTTTCAAAATCTGTTCAAAGCCTAGGAATTTGATCACGCCTAAATTTACACTAGGGTGGAATCTAAGCCCGCCCTTATATGGACCAATGGCTGTGTTAAACTGCACGCGATAGCCGTAATTCACGCGGATTTTGCCACTATCATCAACCCAAGGCACACGGAAGATAATTTGTCTCTCTGGGATAACAAAACGCTCGAGAATGGCGTATTTTTCATACTTCTTCTCTCTGTCAAACAGCGGGGAGAGCGTAGTAAGCACCTCTTCCACAGCTTGCTGAAACTCACTTTGAGATGGATTTTTCTCTTTTAAAGCCGCAATAATCCGTGTAGAGTAAGACATTGAAAGCTCCTTGAAGTTAAAATTAGAATGCAATGCGCATTATGCTATTTCCTAGCTTTTATAACGCTAAAATCTAAAGGATATGTTAAAAATTAGGCACTAGAGTGGCAAGTATATCAACAAAGCTTTGTGGGATTTGGGCAGGCTGCTGTGTAGCGACATTGACATACCCCATACGCACAAGCGCGTCAAATATACAACTCTTCTCTTGTAGCATATCTTGTGTGGGCTGCTGTTGTAGCAGCGGGCTTATGGGCGGCTGGGTGGGAAGGATATAAATCCTTTGGCGTAAGAGAATCTGCACGCGTCCAAGCTTTTGCACCTGCGTTTGCACCCACAGCATATCTCCAAGCTTAGCAAAGCCTAAGAACTTCGCATCTATCGCACTAACGACAAAGCCGCAAGTATCTAATGATGGCAAGGTATTGTGCGAGAAAAACAGCTCGCTGCGTGCGCGCTCGCAGTATTTAATGTAATTTGTATGATAGACAATCCCCCCGCAATCAGTGTCTTCATAATAGACGCGGAATTGCATAGGGCTAGAATCTATTTGAAGCTGCCATCTGCGCTAATGCAGCGCGTATTGCACCCGCTTTTATCGCACACACTTTTGCACTCAGTGGCACTAAAGCTCCCTTGTGCGCGAGACTTTTTCGCGCACGCACTAAACCCAAGCACCACACTTGCCATAAGAATTAGCATAATGAAATTTTTCATTACTCTCTCGCTTTATTATTGTGCAAGTGCTACATCTTGCTTGAAGACTTTTTTGGCTTCATTGATAGCAGCTTGCGCGGCTTGCTCAACAAGCATTGACTTGTCTTTGTCATCGATTTGCACGCTCTCGCCAATATCAAGCACCTTTTTGCCGCTAGCTTCTAGCTGTGCTGCGCCTTTAAAAGTGTGGTTCTTGTTTGGGCTAGTAAGGTTTAGATTTATGCTTACGATAGCTGTTTTTGTCTCTTTAGCAGTAAGCTTTGTCGTGCTGCGTGCTTGATCTAGCTTTGTTTCATAGCTTACATTGAGTGTATATCGCTCATCAAGCTTGCTACAAATCTCATCAACTTTTGGAAATAGTGCAAGAGTGATGTTGTTTGCTGGTATGTTTAGCTCATTGACTTCAGGCTTTTCGATTGTCGCCCCATTTAGTCTATCACATTGCAAAGTAGCTGCTTTGGTAGGCTTAGAGCCCATATCCTTATCAGCAAAGCACCCGCTAAGCAACACACCTAGCGCACAAATACCACCAAGAGTCGCCAAAGACCCCCTTGTCAAATACCTAAAACGCATACAAACTCCTTAAAAAGTAGATAAAACATTATACATTATAAAGCAAATATTCAGCCACAATCTAGGGCTTGCTGCTTTGCATTTCATCGCCATAGGCGCGTTTGCACGCTTCATCATCGCCCATTAAACACGCCTTTTGCAGTGCTTTAAAAGCCTCTTTTCTCTCTGCGCGCTCTTGCTTAATCTCATTGAAGTGATGCGTATAGACAAAGTAGAAACACACGCACATAATCACCATAAATACCACATCGCTAAGGCGGAATCTAAAACGCCTGCAAAACCCACAAAGTGCCATTTCGCCCCTTAAATATGCTTAGCTTAGAGATAAAGAAGATTGAGAAACCAAACGCTTCAAAAGTCTGTCAAATAGCTTTATTTACCTGCGCTGCGTAGCTCTCTGCGCTTAATCGCAGCTTCATAGCGTCTTTTTTCTGTTTGGTTTCTTGGCTCTAGTTGGGGGATTGGGACAGATTTACCATCTTTAAAAGCCACCATTGTGAAGTAGCAGCTCACGCAGTGCGTTACAAAGCGATCTTTGATATTCTCGCTAATGACCTTGATCCCCACTTCGCAGCTTGTCCTACCGGTGTAATTCACACTAGCTAGAAATGTAAGCAAAGTGCCGATTGGGATTGGCTGGCGGAACATCACAGAATCTACACTTAAAGTTATCACACCAATTCCACAATACCTAGTCGCACACGCATAAGCGACTTGATCAAGAATCTTAAGCAGCTCGCCGCCGTGCATAAGCCCACTAAAGTTTGACATTGAAGGTGTTACTAAAATATTCATTGTAAGAGAGCGGTTATCGCTTGGGTCTAATAGTGGTTGATTGTCCATTTGAGATAGCCTTTGTGAGTTGGAGTTGGGTTTGATTGTAGCATAGTTTGCTATAATCAGGCTTTGATTTTTTAACTCTAAGGTAGATCAATGACACTTTTATGCACAGGGGCAGCAGGCTATATCGGCTCGCACACAGCTATGACATTGTTGGAGCGGACAGATTCTAGGATTATTATCCTAGATGATTTGCGCACAGGCTTTATGCAAAATATTTCTATCCTGCAAGCACGCTATCCTAATAGGGTGGAGTTTGTGCAAATGGACTTTGGCAATCGCACTTTGCTTGAAGAGCTCTTTAGCCGTAGTAGCATTGATGGGGTGCTGCACTTTGGGGCAAGTCTCATTGTGGGAGAATCTGTGGAAAAGCCACTTGCGTATTACCACAACAATGTCGCTAATGCTATCGCACTTTTTGAAGCGTGTGTGCGACATAATGTGCGGTATTTTATCTTCTCTTCCACAGCAGCAGTATATGGCGAGCCAGATTCTAGCCTTATCCCCGTGCAAGAAGACGCACCGCTTACGCCTATCAATCCCTATGGCACTTCAAAAATGATGGTCGAGCTTATGCTAAAAGATCTTGCTAAAATCTCTCCTATGCGCTATGTGGCTTTGCGGTATTTCAATGTCGCGGGCGCAAGTATGAGCAATACCCAAAGCCTACTAGCAAAAAACCAAGCCCTAGGACAGCGCAGTAAAAACGCCACACATTTAATCAAAGTCGCCCTAGAGTGTGCCACTGGCAAAAGAGCTGGTATGAGTATCTTTGGCGATGATTACCCCACGCCTGATGGCACTTGTATCCGCGACTATATTCATATCGATGATTTAGCTAGCGCGCATCTAAGTGCGCTTAGATTCTTGGAGGCAGGGGGAGCAAGCAGCACATTTAATGTCGGCTACAATCGTGGATATAGCGTTAAAGAGGTCATAGAGTGTGTTAGACACATAAGTGGCGTGGATTTTGCCGCAGAGATTGCCCCTAGGCGTGCAGGCGATCCTGCAGAGCTTATCGCTAGCAATGCGCGATTAAAGCAGCAGACCAATTGGCAGCCTAAATATGATGATTTAGAGACGATTGTGCGCAGTGCGTATGAGTTTGAGAAAGCACTAAAGCATAGCTAGAATCTATATGGGCAGTAGCAAGACATTAGCGGGCTATAGATTCTAGCACTTCTATGCGCTTATGTATGGGAGGGTGTGTGGCAAATGCACTTTTAAATCCCTGTAAGAAAAACATATGCGCACAGGGCTTGGCTAGCTTGTTGTGTAAAAAGCCCTGCGTGTCTTTTGCTAGCTTGCACTCTTGCGACTCTTTTGGCGCATAATTTATAAAAGGGGCTATGATGAAAACTTTTGCTAGCTTGCGCTCTTGCGACTCTTTTGGCGATTGCTCTTGCGCGATTGTTTGTAGTGCGCACAGAATTGCATTTGGATTGCGCGTGTATTGCACGCTTGTGGCATCGGCTAGAAATTCTTTCTGCCGTGAAATTGCCGCTTGGATAAGGCTTGCACAAAGCGTGCCAAGAAGCCCTAGCGCGTAAAAGCTAAAGGCAAATAGCGCGATGACTGCTTCGCCTTTAGAGTCCCTTTTCCCAGCAGCTCCCGTGCGGTGCGCAATAGAGCGCATAAGAATCTCGCCGATAAAGCTAATACTCATAAAGCCAAAAATCAAGCTAAATATCCGCAGATTTAGCGCGACATCTTGGTGGAATGCGTGGGAGAACTCGTGCCCCACCACGCCAGAGAGCTCTTCGCGTGAGAGTGTGTCAAGTGCGCCTTGCGTGAAAAATAGCGCGAATCGCTCATCGCTCTTGCCAAATCTCTCGCCACTACACATTGCATTGATCCCTTGCTCTTCTCGCATAACAAACACGCGCGGCATAGGCATAGCACTAGCGATGGCGATTTCTTCTACGACATTAAGCAGCCGTGCGTATTTGCGGTGATTTTTGTATTTCTTAGGGGTGATTTCTATGGCTTTTAGGGTTTTGGCAAGTCTATCTATGCTATGGCGACTAAGCAGCAGAGATTTCACCGCAAAGCTCCCAAAAATCACAAGCAATATGCCAGCACTTAAGCTTAGGCTATATATAAACCAGCCCATTTGCTTGCGAATATTATCTGTGAGAAAGCTAAAGCTATCAGGCTCATCAAAGATAGCCGGCATTGCTAGCCAAAATATCAGCTCAAACACGCAAAAGCACAGCATAAAAAACAGCACAAACACCACGATAAACAGCATATTAAGCCACAACACTTTCCCTAATGCTAAATCTTTATGCGCGGCAAATCCTAGCTCTTTGGGCTTTCTTTTGAGATACAAACGCGTAGCGAAAAACAGCAAGCAAGCACAAAGCAAGACCACGCAAAGCAGCCCACCATATACCATCGGTCCGCCCCATATAAGCAGCCATAGCGCAAAGCCCATATTGTCTTGTGCTAGCATTTCAATGCGCATTGCAAGGCTATCAAAAACACTATCGCTAATCTCTTTATACTCAGCTATTAGTGGGTAAAACTGCGCCATAACGACCATAAAGCCTATCGTTGTAAGACTGATTAGCGCAAAGAAAAGCAATGACCTAGGCAGGCTTGGGTTGGGGTATTTATTGAGATTTATGATAAGTATCGCACAAAAGCCAATGGTTATCAGCAGTGCTGGCACAAACACCCAAGGGATAAAATGTGTAAAAAGCGCGTGTATGACTTGCATTATGGATCCTAGCTTTTATCTACTTTCTCACAGGGTTTTTGCCCTAGCACGAGATGAGAAATCCCCGCGGAGTAGGACTTAATCTCTAAAGGCTGCAAGTTAGCTTCTTTAAAAGCTAGGGCTAGCTCATCTGGGGTGATAAAGCTCTCCATAGAATCTGGGAGATATTTATAAGCAGCATAATTGCGCGAGATGAGGTAGCCAATGCAAGGCAGAATATGCTTGGTATAGATGCCAATAATGCGATCTATCAAGCTTGGGCTAGAGTTTTTAAAAAAATCTAGCACCACCACAATGCCTCCGGGCTTTAGCACGCGTGCAAACTCGCGCAATGCTTGCTTGTATTCTAAGACATTGCGCAAGCCATAAGAGATAGAGAGTATATCCACACTTTGGGATTCTAGGGTGCTTAGATCTTTTGCCTCTCCTAAGTGTAGGCTTATCTTAGAATCTAGCTTCTTGGATTCTAGCTTAGCTTGGCTATCTTCTAGGATTCTAGAGCTAGAATCCACTTTTGCAAAACTTCCGCCAATAGCTTGCAGCTTCTTCTGCGCGATTTTTAGCATTTCTTGCGATGGGTCTATGCCAATCATCTCACCCACCACGATATTGGATTCTAGCGCGTAGCTATGCCAATGCTTTATCATATCCCCACTGCCACACGCCACATCGACAATGCGCTCTATATCCTTAGCATTGCGTGCTTTGTAGGCTCTTTTAACCGCATCTTTGCGCCAAGAAATATCAATGCCTAGGCTTAGGATTCTATTAGTCTTATCGTAGTCTTTGGCGATGTTATCAAACATCGCGATAATCGATCTCTGCGTCCTTTGGGCTTCTTGCTTGGTGTGCTGGTCTTTTGTCTGTGTATCGTGGGCTTGGCTATTCATTCTCAACCTTTGCTTCAATCTTTAGCTCTGGAAGTGCTTTGCGCATTTTTTTTACCCACGCATTTAGGCTAGTGATCTGCGCGCTTGTGGGTTTAGAAGCAGTGCCGCCAAGGCTTGTGCGCGCCTGCATAGAAGCAAGGAGAGTTAGCTTTTTGTCAATCGCGCTTTTTGCAAAAGTAGATTCTAGCTTGGGGGCGAGCTTTGAAAGCTCTCTTGCAAGCTCACTTCCACTAAGCTCGCTTAAATCACAGCCCTGTGATTCTGCATAGGCGACTATGCGCCCGGTGATATGGTGCGCTTCTCTAAAGGGCACGCCACATTCACGCACTAAAAAGTCTGCTAAGTCTGTCGCGCTTAGATGTCCAGCCTTGCACGCTTTAAGCATAGCCTTTTTGTCAAAGCTAGCACTTTCACACACTGCTTGTAAAATCTCTAGGCTAATGAGCGCGCTCTCCACACTATCAAATATCGCTTCTTTGTCTTCTTGTGTGTCTTTATTGTAGGCTAGGGGGAGCGATTTCATCACCACGAGTAGGCGCACTAGATTCCCATACAATCGCCCGCTTTTCCCACGCAAAAGCTCTGGGACATCGGGGTTTTTCTTCTGTGGCATTATGGAGCTACCGGTGCTATACGCATCACTTAGGCGCAGAAAGCCAAACTCCGCGCTACTCCATAGCACAAGCTCTTCTGCTATGCGTGAAATATGCATACCAAGCATAGCAAGAGCATAGAGCAAATCCAGCGCGAAATCCCTATCACTCACAGAGTCCATCGCATTGCGCGTGGGCGCGGCAAACCCTAGCTGCTTGCTTACCCACTCTCTATCGTTGTTATAAGGCGTGCCAGCAAGCGCGCCAGAGCCTAGGGGCATAAGGTTATTGCGCTTGTGCAAGGACTCTAGCCGCTCTACATCGCGCCTAAGGCTCTCACACCACGCCACTAGGTGGAATCCTAAGTTGATGGGCTGGGCGTGCTGCAAATGTGTCATACCCGGCATTAGCGTGTGCGTGTGCTTGCGCGCTATGGCAAGGAGTGCTTGGATAAGCGTTAGGAGCTTGTTAGCGATTAGGACTGCGTGATCTAGCACATACATTCTACAATCAAGTGCCACTTGATCGTTGCGCGATCTAGCGGTGTGGAGCTTTTTCCCCACATCGCCTATATGCTCTATCAAGGCAGATTCTATCGCCATATGTATGTCTTCTTGCTCTAGGGAGAATCTAAAGCTCCCTTGCTCAATCTCGCTAGCGATTTTCTCTAGCCCAGATTCTATAAGTGCCACTTCACTAGAATCTAAAACCCCTATGCGCCCAAGCATTCTAGCGTGGGTTTTAGAGCCTAGAATATCATATCGCCATAGCTTTTGATCAAATGTGATAGAGGCATTAAAGACATCTAGCAGTGCGCTAGATTCTAGCTCAAACCGCCCACCCCATAGCTTTGCCATAATCGCTCCTTAAGAAGTCTAAAATTTCAGCACCGCGCATAGCACGATACCTATCATAAGTAGTGTTGGGACTTCATTAAACACACGGAAAAATCGCGGGCTAAGTGTGCAGGATTCTCTTTGCATTTTGCTTGCAAGCACACCACAAGCGATATGAAAAATAAGCATTAGTGCCACAAGTGTAAGCTTGATATGTATCCACATACCACTTTTAAAAACCGCTAAATTTGCCATTATAAGCATAGTGCCCGTGATCACGCTAGCGAGCATTGCAGGGCGCATAATGTAGGCAAAAAGGCGGTATTCTTGCAGCTTGACCACTTGCACAAACTCCTTAGACGCTCTGTTTTCACTATGATAGACAAAAAGCCTAGGGAGGTATAATAGCCCTGCCATCCACGCGATGATGCTCATAATATGCACTGCCTTTAGCCACTGATAATACTCCATAAATACGCTAGAGAGATATTCCATTTCTATCCTTAATATTAAAATGTGGGTGTAATTGTCGTTTAAGTCGTCTTAAAATGCATTAAACTTGCGCATTATAATGCTCATATACGCGCTTTATGCCTTCTTCTAGTGTAACAAGTGGCTTCCAGCCAAGTGCATTGATCTTGCTAGAATCCATAAGTTTTCTTGGCGTGCCATCAGGCTTTGTGGTATCAAACACAAGCCTACCTTCAAAGCCGACAATCTCGCGTATAGATTCTGCTAGCTCTTGTATGCTTACATCGCTTCCATAGCCGATGTTAATGTGAGTATTGCGCACTTGAGCTTCTTTAGAGTGTGTATTTTGCAATGTGGGCAAAGTAGATTCTAAGCTAGAATCTACCAAATCAGCAAAATCAATGTCTTGCAGCACAAACACACACGCCCTAGCCATATCTAACGCATATAGAAACTCTCTCCTAACCTGCCCGCTTCCCCACACCTGCACGCTCTCTTTGCTAATGCCATAATGCGCTAGCAATTCTGCTGGGCTAAGGGCTTGCAAGGCGTGGTTTTTGGGCTTGCGCTTTGTAATATCTGCTACCACAGCATCCATATCGCCCGCACGCAATAGTTTGGCTAGATGCATTTTGCGCAAAAGGGCTGGGAATACATGGGAAGTCTCTAGGTCAAAATTATCTTGCTCTCCATAGAGATTGGTAGGCATTACACTCACAAAATTGCAGCCATACTGCAGGCTAAAACTCTCACATAGCTTAATCCCAGCGATTTTAGCGATGGCATAAGGCTCGTTGGTGTATTCTAGCTCGCTAGTTAGTAGGGCGGATTCTACGATAGGCTGGGGAGCAAGCTTGGGGTAGATACACGAGCTGCCTAGAAATAGCAGCTTTTTTACCCCGTATTTGTAAGCATTGTAGATCACGGCATTTTGTATTACTAGATTCTCATACAAGAAGTCTGCTCGGTAGGTGTTGTTGGCATAGATTCCACCGACTTTGGCTGCAGCTAGCACCACATACTCCGGGCGCATTGTGGAAAAAAACTCTTCCACCGCCACCATATCGCGCAAGTCTAGCTCATCTCTGCTGCGCGTTATAATTTGCCTATATCCTTGGGCTTGTAGCTCGCGCACAATCGCACTCCCCACAAGCCCTCTATGCCCAGCGACAAAAATCCTAGAATCCAGCTGCATACACGCTCCTAAAAAATCCGCATTATAACGAAATTTCCAAAAACACGCGGAAATGCGGGCAAAGTAATGTATAATACGCGCTTTATTTTGCGCATATTGCTGTGTGGTGTAGGGGGTGTTTATGGGGCAGACATTAGTGGAGAAAATCTTTTCAAAGCATTGTGGCAAAGAAGTAAATGCGGGGCAAATTGTAGAATCTCCCATTGATATGGTCATTGGCAACGACATTACCACGCCACTTTCTATTAAGGCATTTGAGAGAAGCGGGGCAAGTAAGCTTGCAAAAGCGGATAATTTTTGCATTGTGATGGACCATTTTATCCCGGCTAAGGATATTGCCTCAGCCAATCAGGCGCGCATTAGCCGAGACTTTGCCAAAAAACATAAGCTAAAATATTTTTTTGATGAGCGAGATATGGGGATCGAGCACGCGCTTTTACCAGAAAAGGGCTTAGTGCTAAGTGGTGATGTGATTATCGGGGCAGATTCTCACACCTGCACGCACGGCGCATTGGGGGCATTTAGCACAGGTATGGGCAGCACAGACTTAGCCTATGCAATGATCACAGGTAAAAATTGGTTTAAAGTCCCAGAATCTATACAGGTTGTCTTTGAAGGCGCGCTACCTAAAGGCGTGTATGGAAAGGACTTGATTTTAGAAGTGATACGGCAAATCGGCGTTGATGGTGCGCTGTATAAGAGCCTAGAGTTTTGCGGTAGCGCGATAGAATCTCTAAGTATGGACGATCGCTTTTCACTCTGTAATATGGCGATAGAAGCAGGTGCGAAAAATGGCATTATCGCTCCAGATTCTATCACCAAAGCCTATCTTGCAGAAGTGGAAGCAGCAAATGGCTCTTTGCGCGCAAGCCCAAGCTACTATCAAAGCGACTCAAATGCGCAATATGCAAAACGCCTACACATTGATGTATCAGCCCTAGAGCCGCTTGTCGCCTATCCGTTTTTGCCTAGCAATGGCAAGCCCATTTCCCACGCAAGTAGCGAGCATTTGCACATTGATCAGGCATTTATCGGTAGCTGCACCAATGGTCGCTTAAGTGATCTCAAAATCGCCTCGCAGATTCTAAAGGGCAAGAAGATCCACCCAGATGTGCGGCTTATCATCACGCCCGGCACACAGAAAATCTACCGCCAAGCCCAAGAGCTAGGCTACATTGATATACTGCTAGATTCTGGTGCGCTTATCTCTAATCCCACTTGTGGGGCGTGTCTTGGCGGATATATGGGGATTTTGGGGGATAATGAGCGATGCATCTCTACAACTAATCGCAATTTTATCGGGCGTATGGGCTCTAGGACTTCGCAAGTGTATTTAGCAAATGCTGCTGTGGTGGCGCACTCTGCCATTATGGGCGAGATTGCTGACCCTAGAGAAGTGCTTTGATGGGTGAGGTGATTTGATGAGCGGGCTTTTGCGGATTCTAGTTGTTGTGGCACTTGGGCTTTTTGGGTATTTCCTCTATACGCTTGATTTGTTTAAGAGCACGCCTATTGCTGTGCAGACATTTTTGCACTTAAGCCCCACGGAGCAAATCCCTATCGATGATACATCTGCGTGGAATCCAGAGCGTAGAATCTCACTTGAAGTAGAGAGCGAGAGCAAGATTAAGTCCTATAAAATTAGGGCGACCACAGGCGATGGACTTGTGGTGCTAGAGCAAGAAGAAGTTGTTACAAACCGCCCACAAAAGCTTAAGATTTGGCTGCCAAAGCCAGAAATCGAGCTGCCTGATAGCACAAAGCTACGCTATGAAGTCGCTATCACAGATTGGAGCAATGCGAACTTTTTTAGCGGTGAGACATTGGTCAAGCATTTGGACTTTACGATCAATACGAAGCAGCCCACGATCACCATTCTAGCGCACTCGCCAAGGATTAGCTATGGTGGGAGCGCGCTTGTTGTGTTTCAGGTTGAAAGCGTGGGTATTAAGGACATTACAATCACTAATGGCAAGGATACTTTCACGCCTTTTCCATTTGTTACACAAGGCTATTATGCTGTTATCCTTGCTTGGCCCCTAGCTAATCGAAACTTCAGCGGTAGAATCCAAGTTTCTGACACGGCTTTAAATGCCAAGAGCATTACAATCCCTTTCATCAAGGATACTTCCCCGCGCTACCAATCATCTACGCTTAAATTGCAGGAGCGATTTTTGCGCGAGAAAATGGATAGCCTAATTAGCGAGATAAAGGCGATCCGCTATGAGCCTAAGCTTGATGAGCTAGATGATGATTTTGAAAAGTTTGTTTATATCAATGAGCAAGTGCGCTTGAAAGATGAGGAGATCATCTCTCAAAGCGCGATCAAAGCTTGCTTGCACGATGCAAAATCTACAAGCTTTCCTGTGGAGTGGAGTCCATTTGTCCCTATTAAAGGATATAGTGTGGTAGGTCGCTTTGGCGATAAGCGCACCTATATCAATGCCGCAAATAAAACCAGCCAATCCCTCCACCTAGGGCTTGATATCGCGAGTGTGAAAAACGACAAAATTATAATCGCCAATGATGGGCGCGTGATTTTAGAGCAAAAGCTTGGGGTCTATGGCAATACGATTATGGTTAGCCACGGATTTGGTGTAAGCAGCTTGTATGCGCATTTGCAGGACTTTTTTGTAGGTAATGAGCAAGAAGTATTTGCTGGGGATATAGCTGGGCTTACAGGCGAGAGTGGTTGGGCGTTTGGCGATCACTTGCACTTTGGTATGCTGGTGCAAGGACTTAATGTGCGCAATGTGGAGTGGCTAGATTCTAGGTGGATCAAGCATAACATTACAGATATTTTAGCCCAAGCCAAATCACTCATCAATGCAGAATCTAATTAGATGAAAACACGGCAACATCGCGCACAAATCCTAAGCTTTGAGAGTGGGGGTAGCACGGAATGGCGCAGCTTTATTGAGAAAAACGCCATTTTACTGCGGAGCTTTATCCTGCACTTTCCCACGCCCATTGATGCAGACTTGCAGGAGTTGTGCTGCTCTTTTGGACTTTTATACACTATTGGCACTCTGCCCAGCAAGCCCAAGCTAGAATCTATACAAGCCCTAGATTCTATACTAGGCAAGCAGGAGAGACAAGCCGCCCAGCAGCCAAGTAAGCAAGCTTGCACACTTATCCATAAGGTGCGCAGTGGGGAGGAGATCACGCTAGAAGATAATGCTGTGATTTTAGGTGATATAGCGCACGGAGCGCATATTTATGCTAAGCATAGTCTTGTTGTCTTTGGGGATTGTGCTGGGGTGCTGCGCGTAGATGGGGAGTTTTTCATCTTGCGCAATCTCACTTCCGGGCATATTGTCTTTTGCGATTCTATCTTGCCAGAGCCTATTGTCGCTAAAATCAATGCCAGCAATCATTTAAAAATCATTATCAAAAATAGCGATACAATAGCGGTCCAAGAGATTATATAGGAAAGTTGTGTAGGGGGATTCTATGAAGCAAAGGACGATTAAAAAAAGAGTCGAGCTAACGGGCATAGGCTTGCATAAGGGCGTGCCTGTTACGCTTGTTTTAGAGCCTTTAGAGGCAAATAGTGGGATTGTGTTTTACCGCAGTGATTTAGGCGTGAGTATCCCGCTTGTGCCAGAATCCATTATTGATACCACAATGGCAACGGTCATTGGCAAAGGCGAGGCAAAAGTCTCTACAATAGAGCATTTGATGTCTGCAGTGTATGCCTATGGGATTGATAATCTAAAAATCAGCATAAACAACGAAGAAGTCCCCATAATGGACGGCAGCTCCATAGCGCATTGTCTGCTGCTTGATGAAGCGGGCATTGTGGAGTTTGATGAGCCACGCAAACTTATAGAGATAAAAAAGCCCATAGAAGTGCGCGATGGTGAAAAGTTTGTGCGCCTAGAGCCAAGCCACAAGACAATTTTTGACTTCTCCATAGATTTTGCACACCCTGCTATCAAAGAGCAGCACTATACATTTACCTTTTCTAAGACTGCTTATATCGATGAAATTGCCAAAGCTAGGACATTTGGATTTCTGCAAGAAGTGAATTACTTGCGCTCTATTGGGCTAGCTAAAGGCGGGAATCTTAATAATTGTATCGTGCTTGATGAATCAGGCATTATGAATAAAGAGGGCTTGCGCTATCCAGAGGAGTTTGTGCGGCATAAGATTCTAGATGCTATTGGCGATATGGCGATTTTAGGCATACCTTTGCTAGGGAGCTATATCTCCTTTGCTGGCAGCCATAAGCTTAACTCCTTGCTCACGCAAAAGCTTCTGCACGAAGAGGGGGCGTATGAGGTCGTTACAGCGAGTGAGAGTCAAAAGGTGCTAGAGTTTGAAAAGGCTGTGGCAATTAGCTAAATGCGTGCCTGCAATCTTCTAGTTGTATGTATCAGCTCTCCCTTGCATTACGCGATTTATGATGATGATAGGCTGCTAGAGTCCTTTAGCATTGATGAGAAGCCCTCAACTGCCCTGCCACTAATGTATCAGCGCCTGCGAGAATCTAGCATGCGTGTGAGCGGCATTTACTATGCTAGCGGTCCGGGCAATCTTAGCGCACTGAAACTCACACATACTTTTTTGCATAGCTGGGCGATTGCGGGCTCAATTCCACTTTATGCTACAGATAGCTTTTCACTTTGTTTAGATTCTCATATCCCAGCTTTTGGAAAGAAGTATTTCACACTGCAAAACTGCGACCAAATCCCCTATGAAAAAGCCCCAAACACCTACGCTAGCAATCTAGCAAGCGCGAAAGCGCATATCACGCACACTTTATGCGAGAGCCCGCCACCACGCTTGGCATTCCACGCTCCTAGCATATTGCCAAAGGAGCGATTCTGCCTGCCTTGCGAGCCGCTTTATATTTTGCCCCCTGTATGACTTGTATGGATTAGTGAAGCGGGGGGTTAGTTTGGATTGATTTTTGCTTGGGTGTTGTGCATTGTTATAGGCTGTTTGGAGTTAAAGCGTGCGTATTGATTATGGACTTTCTGCTACTTCTCTGTCATCTCTTTTGCACACTACAAGGGATTTGGATAGCTCTTCTAGTGAAAAAGACGCCACGCAGGATATACAAGCTAAAGCCCCTGTAAAAGCTGCGCAAAATCCCAAAGACTCAAGTAAGGCACCAGAATCCACCCAGCAATCTACTCCCCGTGCTAGAGAGACATTTGGGCTGGAGATTTTAGAAAAAATGAGCGATAAAGAGTATCAGGTGTTTTTGCGTGCGAGTGAGGGTATGAGCGAGGTAGAGAAGATGGCTGCTGCTCAGGCATTGTATGTTTTCACAGAATCTTATGCGCAAGATTCCAGCGCGCAGAATCTAAAGCCACACTTAAATCCACGGAAAAACCCCTACTTCAATGCTAGAGATCAGTTTATCACACGCTATATCGCGCTCTATAATGGTGCGCAAGAAGTTGATATTTTAAGCTAAGGTTTATTACAATTTTTTATCCAACAATAAGGATCTCCAATGCAGCTTCAAGCAAATGATGTAGCTCCAGATTTTTGCCTTCCCAATGCCCAAGGCGTGGAGATTTCTCTTAAAGACTTTCCACAAAAGACCATTATCCTTTACTTCTATCCTAAGGATAACACGCCCGGCTGCACGATAGAGGCGCAGGATTTTAGCCAGCTACTGCCGCAATTTTTCGCTAAAAATGCGCTTGTGATAGGCATTAGCCCAGATTCTCCTAAGTGCCACCAGGGCTTCATTGCCAAGCAGGATTTAAAGCATATCCTTCTAAGCGACAAGGATAAAGCAGTGGCAAGTGCCTATGGTGCCTATGGGAAAAAGATGATGTATGGTAAGGAAGTGATGGGGATTATCCGCTCAACTTTTATTATCCAAAATGGCAAGATTTTGCACGCGCTCTATAATGTCAAGGCTAAGGGGCACGCGCAAGCCGTGCTAGATATGCTTTAAGACTGCTGCTAACTTAAAAGTCCAATACCCTAGCTAGAATCTAAACTAGCACGACCGCCTACTGGCGCTAGCTGTGCAAGCTCGTGCGGTATTCTATAAGTGGTAATTCTACACATTTATTTTTATCAGTGTTACTATTTTACAATTATTAGGGATATTTGTCCTGCATAGCATTTTGTTAGAAATAATTTATTGTAGTATCGAGTTGTATGTTACTTTTTAGTATTCTTATGGATAGTAACAGGAAATTTTTACACAAAGGAGAGCGTGATGAAGCTTACAGAAAATCAGCAAAGAGCCTTATCGAAGTTTCGGCAGTTTGTCAGCTTTAGGAACAAAATTTCACTAGTTCTTTCAGTTGTAGTGCTGGTGTGCTACTACATTTTTGTGCTTAGTGTGGGGCTGTTCCCAGATGTGCTGGGCTACCGCTTGGGTCCTAGCTCCGTTACGCTTGGGATCATTGGCGGACTTTTTATCATCGTCTTAAGTATCGTTGCTACCGGAATTTATACATTCTTGGCAAATACATATTTTGATCGGGATCAGGCAAATATCCTTGAGCAGTTGCAAGAATCTAATGTGATTGATGCGCTCAAGCAAGGTGAAATTGACTATAGAGACCAAGGAGGAGCACAATGAAAATGCTACAAAAAGTTGGTTTGGTATTTATTGCAAGTGTATTTGGCGCATCTACGCTTTGTGCTGATGCTATCAATACAGGCGGAGCGAAGTCTGATGTAAATCCAATTGCTATTGGTATGTTTCTGGCTTTTGTGCTAGCGACATTGTTTATCACCTACTTGTCCAATAAAAAGAGCCAGTCTGCAAGTGGATTCTACACAGCTGGTGGCAATATCACAGGAGCGCAAAATGGCATAGCTATTGCCGGGGATTATATGAGTGCGGCAAGCTTCCTAGGTATCACCGCGTTAGTTTTTATGAATGGATTTGACGGGCTTATTTACTCCATTGGCTTTTTGGTGGGGTGGCCCATTATTCTCTTTTTAATCGCTGAAAAGTTCCGCAATCTTGGGAAATTTACCTTTGCTGATATTACAGCATATCGCCTTCAAGCAAAGCCTATCCGCGTTATTTCTGCAGTTTCTGCGCTAAGTGTGATTGTCTTCTATCTTATCGCGCAAATGGTTGGAGCAGGGCAGCTTATACAGGTGCTTTTTGGGCTGCCTTATGGTGTGGCTGTTGTCCTTGTGGGAATCTTGATGATTTGTTATGTTGTTTTTGGTGGTATGCACGCTACAACTTGGGTGCAAATCATTAAGGCGATTTTACTTTTGGCTGGGACAAGCTTTATGGCGATTATGGTGCTGTATTTGACAAAGTTTGACCTTACTTACTATTTTTCTCAAGCGATTTCTCATCACCCAAAAGGTGAAGCGATTATGGCTCCGGGGACATTTTTGCCAGATACGATTTCTGCGGTTTCGCTTGGACTTGCCTTGATGTTTGGGACAGCAGGATTGCCACATATTTTAATGCGTTTTTTCACGGTGAAAGATGCTAAGGAAGCTAGAAAATCCGTGTTTTATGCCACAGGGCTTATTGGGTATTTTTATATCCTTACCTTCATCATAGGCTTTGGGGCTATCGCGCTGTTGTATGGGAATCCTGAATTTACAAATCCCGATGGCTCATATAGTGGTGTGGCAAATATGGTGGCAATTAGCTTGGCAGAAGTGCTAGGGGGCAATGTCTTTTTAGGATTTATCTCTGCAGTGGCGTTTGCTACGATTTTGGCTGTTGTCTCTGGGCTTGCAATTTCTGGGGCTGGGGCTATTAGCCACGACTTGTTTGTAAATGTCTGCAAAGATGGCAAATGCGACCCTAAATTAGAGATGAGAGTAACAAAAGGTGCGACTATATTTTTAGGGGTTTTAGCTATCGCGTTAGGATTCTTGTTTGAAAAGCAAAATATCGCCTTTATGGTGGGACTTGCGTTTGCGATTGCTGCGAGTGTGAATTTCCCTATATTGCTGCTTTCAATTTATTGGAAGAATCTCACAACTAAAGGTGCGTTTTGGGGTGGGCTTATAGGGCTTATCGTGGTGCTAACACTTGTTGTTTTAAGTCCTAGCATTTGGGTAACAAGCTTTGGCTTTGAGTCTGCGATTTTCCCTTATAATCACCCAGCGATTTTTACAATGCCTTTGACTTTTATAGCAATTTTTATTATCTCTAAGCTTGATAATTCTAAGCGCGCGCAGATTGATAGAAGTGGCTTTGAAGCACAAGACTTCCGCGCTCAAAGCGGTGTCGGTGCGAGTGAAGCGGTAGCTCATTAAGTGCTATCCTGCCCTTGTGGCGGAGTAGCTAGAATCCATTTTTAAGGCTATGTGATGATACAGCAATCCTTATCTCTAGCAGAAAAACTGCAATCCCAAATACAAAGCAATCTCTCCGCTAGTGAGAGACAATTCCACGCGAAAATGCAAAAGCTTCTTAATAAGCCTAGCAATAAGGTAATGCTTATAGAGCTACTTGACCGCTCTTTCCGCTGTAAGGATAAAAAAGCGAGTTTTGAGCTTATAGGGCATACGCTTAATAAATTCGGCATAGCAGACTTTTTCTCTCCTTTTGAGAAGTTTTTGCTTTTTAGCTTTTTAAACTTTGGCAGGCTTGCTCCAAAATTGAGTGTGCCATTTTTTGTTTCGCATTTGAGAGATGATACAAAGGCTATGGTTTTAGATTCTAGCGAAAGCTCCTTGGCCCCACACATCGCCAAACGCAAAAAGGAGCATAATATCACGCTTAATGTTAATCTCATCGGTGAAGAAGTTTTGGGTGAAGTGGAGAGCCAGTATCGTATGCAAAAATATGAAGAAGCCCTTAAATCAAGCTATATCACTTATATTTCTATCAAAATTACCACGATTTTTTCACAAATCAATATCATTGACTTTGACTACTCTAAAGAAGAAGTTGTCAAAAGACTTGATAAGCTCTACACCCTAGCCTTAGAAGAGCAAAAAAGACAAGGTGTAAGTAAGTTTATCAATTTAGATATGGAGGAGTTTAGGGATTTAGAGCTTACCGTGGCAGCCTTTATGGAGAGTGTGAGCAAATTTGACATTAAAGCGGGCATTGTCTTGCAGGCTTATATTCCTGACTCTTATGAATATCTCAAAAAGCTTTTAGCCTTTTCAAAAGAAAGGGTTTTAAAGGGTATGCAGCCCATTAAAATCCGCTTTGTAAAAGGCGCAAATATGGAGAGTGAAGAAACGATTGCTAGTCAAAAAGGCTGGGAGCTGCCGACTTTCTCGCGTAAAATCGACACCGATAGCAATTATAATAAAATGCTAGATCTTGTATTAGAAGATGAAAATTACAAATATATCAATGTCGGTATTGCAAGTCATAATATTTTTGAAATCGCTTATGCTTACACGCGTATTAACGAAGCTGGGGCAGGTGAGAGCTTTACCTTTGAAATGCTAGAAGGTATGAGCTTGCAATGCTCTTATGAGCTATCTAAAATGCACGATTTAATCCTTTACGCGCCTGTGTGTGATGCAGCGCATTTTAATAATGCCATTGCATATCTTGTGCGCCGTCTTGATGAAAACACAAGCGAAGATAATTTTATGCGCTATTTTTTCAATCTAAAAGTCGGATCTAAAGAGTGGCAGGAGCAAAAGGAGCTATTTTTACACGCGCTTGAGGGCATTAAAACTCTTGATAATTCCACACATAGAAAGCAGGATAGAAGCCAAATTTCTAAAGCTGCTAGCTCCTATGAAACAAAAACTTTTACCAATGAAAGCGACACAGATTTTATCCTGCCGCAAAATAGACTATGGGCGCAAAATATCAAGGCGAAATATGAAAATTTAGCAAATTATGATGTGTATCCTGTGGCTGGGGAGCTTGATTTTGCGCAAGCAAATTTACACGCCCTAGAAATCAAAGAAAAAATCACAAATCGCCCCATAGGCAAGGCGTATTTAGCGGGCGAAGCACAGATTAAACAAGCCCTACAAATTGCGAAAAATTCACACTTCCCCACAACAAGCTTTGATAGTATTTATCAAACTCTCTCAAAAGTCGCCAAGCTTATGCGTGAGAGAAGGGGGGATTTGATAGGGATTGCCGCACTTGAAACGGGTAAAACCTTTTTAGAAATCGACCCTGAAGTAAGCGAAGCGATTGATTTTATAGAGTTTTACCCACACTCTTTAGAAACGCTACAAAAGCAAAATCCAAATACCACCTTTAAGCCAAAAGGCATAGGTGTTACCATAGCTCCTTGGAATTTCCCTGTGGGCATTTCTGCTGGCACTATAGCTGCCCCTTTGGCTGCGGGTAATGTCGTCATCTATAAGCCCTCATCGCTCTCCACTCTTACTGGCTTTATGCTTTGCCAATGCTTCTGGGACGCTGGGATTCCAAAAGATGCTTTAATCTTTCTCCCTGCAAAAGGCAGTGATATATCTACTCATCTTTTGCGTGATGAAGCGGTGAAATTTTCCATACTCACAGGAGGCGAAGAGACTGCTTATGCAATGCTACAAGCAAATCCCACACTGCTCTTAAGTGCAGAAACTGGGGGCAAAAATGCGACCATAGTCTCTAAATTTGCCGATAGAGATAGCGCGGTCAAAAACATTATCCACTCTGCCTTTTCAAATTCTGGGCAAAAATGCTCAGCGACTTCTTTACTTGTGCTAGAAGATGAAGTGTATAAAGATAAGGAATTTAAAAAAGCCCTTGTCGATGCGGCACAATCTCTAGCAGTAGGTAGCCCCTTTGTGCTAAAAAATAAACTTGGGGCATTGTGCGATAAACCTAGCCAGAAGCTTTTAAAAGCTATCAACGAGCTAGAAGCTGGGGAAGAGTGGGCATTAAAGCCGACATTTATCAATGAGAATCCACATCTAATGACTCCGGGCATAAAATATGGCGTTAAAAAAGGTGCTTTCACGCATATAAACGAGCTTTTCGCACCAATTTTAAGTGTAATGAGGGCAAAAGATTTACAAGAAGCCATCGCAATCGTTAATGCCACAGGATATGGGCTTACGGCTGGATTTGAAAGCTTAGATGAAAGAGAGTGGGAGTATTTTCACACACATATTGAAGCAGGTAATATCTATATCAACAAGCCCACAACTGGGGCTATCGTGCTAAGGCAGCCCTTTGGTGGGGTGAAAAAATCTGCCATAGGCTTTGGGAGAAAGGTTGGAATCTATAACTACATCACGCAATTTATGGATATAGAAGCAAAAACTGATACAAATTTACTTGATAGTCCCTTAGCAAGTGCATTAGAAAAACTAAGCAAAGCAGGTGATGAAAGCACACAAGCTACCCTAGCAAATGCCGCCCTTATGGCACAATCTTATGCTTATCATCATAAGCACGAATTTAGCGTGGCAAAAGATTATGTCAATATCCGTGGAGAAGATAATCTTTTTTCTTACACGCGGATTAAAAACCTAGCCTTTAGGGTGTGTGAGCAAGATAGCTTGCAAGATATTTTAGGCGTTATTATAGGGTGCAATACACTAGGCTTAAGTCCGCTGGTAAGCTATGAGAAAAAAGTGGATTCTAGGGCTTGTGATACAAACGCGCAAAATGAGGATTCTAGGGCGGTTATCGCCTTAGCCCAAAAAGTTTGTCAAATGGCGGACTTAGCCGCAGATTTTGTAGCAGAAAGCAGCGATGAGTTTATCGCCAAGCTCCCACTTTTTGAGCGAGTGCGCTACCACGCTAAAGCAGAGCAAAATACCCCCATCTATCAAGCCGCTGCCAAGCAAGCTAGAATCATTATCCGTGATAAGCCTTTGCTTAATGGGCGTTTTGAGCTTTTATACTACTACAATGAAAAAGCTTTAAGCATTTCCTATCATCGCTATGGGAATTTAGGTGTGCGTGCGTTAAGCACTAAGAAATCATCAACTTTATCATAAGGAGACACAAATGGGAATCGTGCAAATCAACACAGAAATCGCCATAACTTTTATCGCCTATTCAGCGTTAATGCTTTTTATCGGCTTTTATTTTTATAGGAAAAACACCACCACAGAAGACTATTTTCTAGGTGGGAGATCGCTTGGACCTGTGGTATCAGCCCTAAGTGCTGGGGCTAGTGATATGAGTGGCTGGCTTTTGATGGGGCTGCCGGGAGCTTTGTATGCGAGCGGCTTTGTGGAGAGCTATATCGCCATAGGGCTTAGTATTGGCGCGCTGCTTAATTGGAGCTTCGTGGCTAAACGGCTTAGAATCTACACAAGTCTCATAGCAGATAGCATTACAATCCCCGATTATTTTGAAACGCGTTTTGATGATGATAAGCATATTTTACGCATAGTTTGCGCCATTGTGATTTTGGTATTTTTCACTTTCTATGTATCCGCTGGGCTTGTAGGTGGAGCAAAGCTTTTTGAAAGCACTTTTGGGATTGATTATGCTTACGCGCTTACTGTGGGGACATTGATTATTGTCGCTTACACATTTTTGGGAGGCTACAAGGCAGTGTGCTGGACAGATATGATACAAGGGCTTTTGATGATGGGGGCTCTAATCATCGTGCCTGTAGTAATGCTAGGGGAGCTTGGTGGCTACGATGAGGCGGTAAAAATCGTAGCAGAAATTAAGCCTAAAGCTCTTTCTATGGGAGAGGGCGTATCTGCTCTTGCGATCATCTCAGCTCTTGCGTGGGGGCTAGGGTATTTTGGACAGCCGCATATTTTAGTGCGCTTTATGTCTATCCGCTCGACTAAAGATATTCCAACTGCCACTTTTGTGGGGATTTCTTGGATGGTGATTTCACTCATTGGGGCGTGCTTGATTGGGGTTTTGGGCATTGCGTATGTGTATAAATTTAATCTCTCCTTGCAAGATTCAGAAAAAATCTTTATTGTGATGAGCCAATTACTCTTTAATCCTTGGATTGCTGGGATTTTGCTGAGTGCAATTTTAGCCGCGATTATGAGCACGGCTAGCTCACAGCTCCTTGTCTCTAGCTCCACTTTGGCAGAGGACTTTTATCGCCGTATTTTCAAGCAAGATGCTAGTTCGCAAATGGTGATGAAAATCGGTAGATTTGGGGTGCTACTTGTGGCAGTTATCGCATTTTTGATTTCTACGGATAAGGATTCTAGTATTTTAAAGATCGTCTCTTATGCGTGGGCGGGCTTTGGGGCAAGCTTTGGCTCGGTGATGCTTTTTTCACTCTTTTGGAGCAGAATGACGCGTATAGGTGCGATTGCTGGAATGATCACAGGCGCGGTGGTGGTGATTGTATGGCAAAACTACATTGCCGAGTATATTAAGCTCTATGAAATTGTGCCGGGCTTCATCGCCGCATCGCTAGCGATCATCATCGCAAGCCTTATGACAAGCGTGCGCCCGGGCACAAAAGCGGCGTATGAGAAGATGGTGGCTAATTTATAAGCTTTGATGAGATGGCTCTATGGGTGGGAGAGATAGAATCTAGCGTGAGTGCATTTCATCATAGTATGAGCGCACAGCACTATCAAATGCCTGCTGCAAAAACCCTTCTTTGTGCAGTATAGAGAGCTCTTTGTTTAGCCAAGTAAGTAAGCTTGTATTTGTGTCTTTAACCAGTGGCTTTATGGGGTAGGGGTCGCCTAGTGCAGGGACACTTATAGTAAAGTCTGGATTCTGGCGCACAAGTAGCGTGATGATCACATTATCTTCGGCAAAATACGACAAATCATCTCGCTCAAACACAGCCAAGCACTCGCGCAAATCCGCACATATTTCTAAGATAGCTTTTGGATAGTTGGCTTGGAAATATGCTTGTGCCACAGAGTTGCTACGCACAAGGATTTTTGCGCCAGCGAGCTCTTGTATGCCTTGGGGCTGATTGACTTTACCCATAACGCTGGTAGTTGTGTAAATAAATGGGTTGGCAAACGCAATGGCATTTGATCGTGGGTTGTATATGTTAGAGAGAATAATGTCAAGCCCTAAGGAGTCTAAAAGCTCAAGCCCTTGCGCATCTGTAATGGCACTAAAGCGCACACGATTTTCATCTCCCAAGAGATCTTTAGCAAGCTTTCTGCCAAGCAGCACTTCAAGCCCAGCAAATTCACCACTAGAATCTACATATCCAAATGGCGGGGTAGCTTTGGATATACCAATGTGTAGCACGCGCCGATCTTTGATAGATTCTAGAGAGTTTTCACACCCAAATATACCAAATGCCAAACATACTCCAGCGCACACAGCCAACACAGCTTTCCATAGATTCTGCACCCTTGCTCCTTGCCAATGACTCTAGTGCCTGTAATTGTAAAACACATTGAGCAACAAACAGCACATAGCCAAGTAGAAATACGATAAGATTTTGCTTTAATTTAAACTAAAGGAAGCCGATGAAAAAGCTAAATGCACTATGGTGTGCTACTATGTGTTTCCCTTATTTTATATACGCCACTTCGCACTCTCTCAGTGAAGAAGGAGCATTGCTTGAGCATAAGCTCCAAGTGCTTCTGGCAAACACGCTTCTAGCTATAGAATCTATCCTCCCGACATTTTGTGCGAATTTAATGTGTGCGAAAATCCTATTGAGTCTTGCTATTTTTGCGCTCTTGTGGCTATGTCGATCATCTCTTGCTCGGCTTGTCATTTATCTTATCGATATGCTCTTGCATTTGTCTCGCCAAGATGTGCAGACAAGAAAGCAGATCCAACAAAGCTTAATGAAGCCTATCTCGCTTTTTTTGTTTGTTGTTAGCATCAATATCTCGCTTGATGTTTTGTATTATCCAGCTGCATCGCCGCGCGCGCTAGAAGTGTGGTTTAAAATCGCTTATGTTGTTAATGGCGCGTGGTTTGTCATTATCGTATCGCAAGGCTATGTTGCGACATTTCTTACAAACCTAGCACAAAAAAAGACAGATCACTTCCGCAAGGAAGTCATCAATCTTTTGCTAAAGATTGGTTATTTTATCATCGTTGTCATTGCCTTGCTTTGGATTCTAAAGATATTGGGATTTAATATATCTGCTATCATTGCTTCACTTGGGCTTGGTGGGCTGGCAGTGGCTCTTGCGGTCAAGGATATGCTAGCTAATTTCTTTGCATCTGTAATGCTGCTTTTTGATAATTCCTTTTCGCAGGGCGAGCGTATAGAATGTGGGGGGGTTGATGGGGTTGTTGTAGAGATGGGCTTGCGGCGCACGACTATCCGCACCGGAGATAATGCGCTTGTGCTCATACCTAACGCAGAGCTGGCAAACAAATCTATCACAAATTGGAGCCGCCGTAAAGCAGGGAGACATATTCGCTTTTCTATTGGGCTTACTTATGGCACTCCACCCGATAAGATTCTGCAGTGTATAGAATCTATTAAGGCTATGCTTCTTGCCCATCCGCTTATCGCCAAAGAATCCACAACACAACAGACATTAGACTATACCTTGCATTTGAAAAAGAATATTATTTCCCTTGATGATTATTTGGGCTATAAGCATTCTGTCTATGTGGTGCTTGATGAGCTGGCTGATAGCTCGATGAATATATTGGTTTATTGTTTTAGTAAGGGTGTGAGCTTGGAAGAATATCTCCTAGCAAAAGAGCAGGTGATTGTAGAGATTTTACGCATTATTGATAATCTTGGACTTTCTCTTGCTTTCCCAAGTCAAAGTCTCTATGTGGAGTCTTTGCCCCAGATCGATGATACAAAGCCCTCTAGCTAGATCTACTTTTTGAGTGAGGGGCAAAAGTGGGGGCTGGTTAAGTGTTGGCATCTTGACAAGATGAAATTATTATTATAGAATCTCGGTTTTTTTATTGTGCTGGTTTAGCTCAGTTGGTAGAGCATCTGCCTTGTAAGCAGAGGGTCGGGGGTTCAAGTCCCTTAACCAGCTCCATTTTCAAACCCTAACAGACTTTTCTGATTCAGTGTTTGACCAGTTTTTGCCGATTTGGTGAGTTACTCAAGTGGCCAACGAGGGCAGACTGTAAATCTGCTGACTTTGTCTTCCGTGGTTCGAATCCACGACTCACCACCATTGTTTAAGGGCATTGCCTTAGATGTGGTTTGTAAAGCATTTTCGCGGGAATAGCTCAGTTGGCTAGAGCATCAGCCTTCCAAGCTGAGGGTCGCGGGTTCGAGCCCCGTTTCCCGCTCCATACTGGGAGCTGAAGTAATTCATACATATATTGCTCTCAATCTATTTTGTGCCCATATAGCTCAGTGGCAGAGCACTTCCTTGGTAAGGAAGAGGTCGGCGGTTCAATCCCGCTTATGGGCTCCAGTTTTTCTAGTAGTTTTGTTATGGTCTTTATTTTTGTGTAAAGAAATAAGGATTATAATCAAGACTTTAAATTCACTTTTAGGAGACTTTTATGGCAAAGGAAAAATTTGTCAAGAATAAGCCCCATGTCAATATTGGGACAATTGGGCATGTTGATCACGGAAAAACGACTTTGAGTGCTGCTATATCTGCTGTTCTTGCAACAAAGGGTCTTGCAGAAATGAAAGATTATGACAAAATCGATAATGCCCCAGAAGAGCGAGAAAGAGGTATTACTATCGCAACTTCTCATATCGAGTATGAAACAGAGAATCGCCACTATGCGCATGTGGATTGTCCGGGACACGCCGACTATGTAAAGAATATGATTACAGGAGCGGCGCAAATGGATGGGGCTATCCTTGTTGTTTCTGCAGCTGATGGACCTATGCCCCAGACTCGTGAGCATATTTTGCTATCTCGACAAGTTGGTGTCCCTTACATTGTAGTCTTTTTGAACAAGCAGGATATGGTCGATGATCAAGAGCTACTTGATTTGGTAGAGATGGAAGTTAGAGAACTTCTCAGCGCATATGATTTCCCTGGAGATGACACTCCTATTGTAGCAGGGTCAGCTCTCAAAGCTTTGGAAGAAGCTAAGGCTGGCAATGTTGGCGAATGGGGACAAAAAGTTTTAGATTTAATGGCGAAGGTTGATGAGTATATTCCTACTCCAGAGCGCGACACAGAAAAGACTTTTCTTATGCCAGTGGAAGATGTGTTCTCAATTGCTGGACGCGGAACTGTTGTAACAGGTCGAATTGAGAGAGGTGTGGTTAAGGTTGGTGATGAAGTGGAGATTGTTGGTATCCGAGATACGCAAAAGACAACAGTTACTGGTGTGGAGATGTTTAGAAAAGAACTAGACAAGGGTGAAGCTGGTGATAATGTTGGGATTCTACTACGGGGCACCAAGAAAGAGGAAGTGGAGAGAGGTATGGTGCTTTGTAAGCCTGGATCTATCACACCACACAGCGAGTTTGAGGGTGAGATTTATGTTCTTTCTAAAGATGAAGGTGGGAGACATACGCCATTCTTCAATAACTATCGCCCACAATTCTATGTGCGCACCACTGATGTAACTGGCTCTATCAAATTGCCAGATGGTGTAGAGATGGTTATGCCAGGCGATAATGTTAAGATTACCGTTGAGCTTATTAGCCCTATTGCACTTGAGCTTGGGACTAAATTTGCGATTCGCGAAGGTGGCAGAACTGTCGGTGCTGGTGTTGTGAGCAAGATTATCAAGTAGTCAGGGTTTTTGACATGGCTAAGGGTAATGTAGTAAAAATTGGTTTGAAATGTTCAGAGTGCGGAGATATCAATTATAGCACGACGAAAAATGCTAAAACAAAAACAGAAAAACTGGAGCTCAAAAAGTTCTGCCCTAGGCTTAATAAACATACTATTCATAGAGAAGTTAAGCTTAAAAGCTAGAGTGCCACTCTAGCTTTTTAGGTCAGTAGCTCTAATGGTAGAGCGTCGGTCTCCAAAACCGGTTGTTGGGGGTTCGAGTCCCTCCTGACCTGCCATTATTTAGCAATAATTCAAGGTAAGACAATGAGAAAGATAATTACTTATTATAAGGCAGCAAAAGAAGAGCTTTTTAAGGTTGTTTTTCCTACGAAAGAGCAGATACGGAATGCCTTAATATCTGTAGTTGTTGTGGTAGTTGTGGTAGCTTTGTTTTTGGGTCTAGTCGATCTTATTTTGTTTGCTTCTGTGTCTAAATTTTTTGGGGATTAGGAGATGTTATGTCGCTAGGTTGGTATGCTATACAAACATATTCTGGGAGTGAGCAGTCTGTAAAGAAAGCTATTGAAAATCTCGTCCAAGAGTATAATCTTCAAGATAGAGTGAAAGAGATAGTTGTTCCTACAGAAGATATCTACGAAGTCAAGGATGGAGCAAAGAAAATAAGTGCGAGAAGTATATATCCCGGGTATGTATTTATACATGTTGATTTGGATACATCGCTTTGGCATACGATACAGTCTCTTCCTAGGGTTGGTGGTTTTATTGGTGAAAGCAAGAAACCAACTCCATTGAGCGAAGCAGATATTGCCCACATTTTGGAGAAGAATACAAATCGTGCGGCACCTAAGCCGAAGATATCCTTTGAGCATGGGGAAGTTGTGCGGATCAATGAAGGTCCTTTTGCTAATTTTACGGCAACAGTGGAGGGCTATGATGTTGAGCATAAAAAATTGAAACTCAATGTTTCTATTTTTGGCAGAAATACGCCGATAGAAATCTTGTATTCACAAGTAGAAAAAATAGTTTGATTGAAAGGTAGAAAATGGCAAAAAAAATAGTAGGTGAGTTAAAACTTCAAATTCCAGCAGGCAAGGCAAACCCTTCACCACCTGTTGGACCAGCACTTGGTCAGAGGGGTATTAATATTATGGAATTTTGTAAGGCTTTCAATGAGAAAACTAAGGATATGGGTGATTTTAATATACCTGTTATCATAACCGTTTATCAGGATAAAAGCTTTACCTTTATTACAAAGAAGCCACCTGTGACAGATTTGATTAAAAAGGCTTCTGGTATAGCTAAGGGTTCTGATAATCCATTAAAAAATAAAATAGGTAAGCTGTCATCGAAACAGCTTCAGGAGATTGCCGAGGCAAAGATGGAAGACCTTAATGCAAATGACATAGAGGCGGCGAAGAAGATTGTCGCTGGTTCCGCGCGAAGTATGGGTATAGAAATTGTAGAGTAAATTAGGAAGGTATAGATTATGAGAAATAAGGTAGCAAAGAGAATCCAAAACTTAGCTGAGAAGATTGATACCAATAGGTTTTATGACATAGATTCTGGCATCAGTGTTGTCAAGTCGCTTGCCTCAGCCAAATTTGATGAAACGGTGGAGTTGGCTCTACGACTTGGAGTAGATCCTCGCCACGCGGATCAAATGATTCGTGGTGCTGTTGTTTTGCCGCACGGGACAGGGAAAAAGGTTCGTGTAGCAGTGTTTGCTAAAGGAACCAAGGCAGATGAAGCTAAAGATGCTGGTGCAGATGTTGTGGGTGATGATGATTTGGCAGAAGAAATCAAAAATGGCAATATTAATTTTGACATTGTTATTGCTACACCAGATATGATGGCTCTTGTTGGAAAGGTTGGTAGAATATTGGGTCCAAAAGGTTTGATGCCTAACCCAAAGACAGGCACCGTTACAATGGATGTAAGCAAGGCGGTTTCTAATGCAAAAAGTGGGCAGGTGAATTTTCGGGTCGATAAGAAAGGCAATATCCACGCACCAATAGGTAAGGCTAGTTTTTCTGAAGAAAAAATTAGGGACAATATGCTCGAGTTGGTGAAAACAATCAATAGGCTTAAACCATCTAGTGCGAAGGGTAAATTTATCCGGGGTGGCGTACTGTCCTTAACAATGTCTCCTGCTGTTAAGCTTGATGCGCAGATCCTTATGGATGTAAAATAGTAATACTAGCATTTATCTTAGACTGATGACTACAAGGGCGTGAGCTTAATAATTTTCCTTGTATAAGTCTTGTCTGAAAGGAGGAAAAATGACCAAAGTTCAAAAGCAGGAAATGGTTGAGGTGCTTACACAGGAGTTCAAAAATGCTCAAGCCTTGCTTGTATGCGATTATAAGGGGACAAATGTCAAGTCTTTAGAAGAATTGCGTCGCAATGCTAGGCAGGTAGATGTGAAAGTGCAAGTCATTAAGAATACCTTGGCACGCATTGCTTTGAGAGATTCTGGTATGCCCGAATTAGATATTAAGGATACGAATATATTTATTTGGGGAGAAGATCAGATTTCTCTTGCTAAGATTGTTGTTAAGTTTGCTGAAGCGAATGCGGAGAAATTTACCATCAAAACTGGTAGTTTTGATGGGCAGAAAGTGGATAAAAATCACATTGTCTCTGTATCTAAGCTTCCAAGCAAAGAAGAGCTTATTGGTATGCTTTTGTCTGTTTGGACAGCCCCAGCTCGCTATTTTGCGACAGGGTTAGACAATCTACGAAAGCAAAAAGAACAAAACTCATAGTAGAGCTATACTAAAAAATTTTAAGGAGCGTGTAAAATGGCTATCACAAAAGAAGATGTTTTAGAGTATATTGGTGGGCTTTCTGTCCTAGAGCTTTCAGAGCTTGTAAAGGCTTTTGAAGAAAAGTTTGGTGTTAGTGCTGCGCCGACAGTGGTGGCTGGTGCAGCTGCTGGTGGTGCAGCTGCTGGTGGTGCAGAAGAAAAAACAGATTTTAGCGTTGTTCTTGTGGAAGCTGGTGCTAACAAAATTAATGTCATCAAAGTGGTGCGGGAAATTACTGGTCTTGGGCTTAAAGAAGCAAAAGATGCAACAGAGAAAACTCCTCACACACTTAAAGAGGGCGTTAATAAAGACGAAGCAGAAGCATTCAAGAAAAAGCTTGAAGAAGCCGGCGCGAAAGTTGAAATTAAGTAGTTTTACTTGTGCTTACTCCTATATTTGGGCAGTCCAATATAGGAGCTACGCTTTTGGGCTATCTACATTTTGGGGTGCCCTATGAGAGTATATGATTGTGTGTTCTCATAGAGTGCCAATCTCTACTACCCTGCATTTTAAGGATTATATTATGGCAAAAAAAGAAATAAGCAATAGACTTCGTGTGGATTTCTCCCAACAGCAAAGGCTAGAAGTTCCAAACTTGTTGCTCTTGCAAAGAGATAGTTATGATTCTTTTCTGTATGCGAAAGATGGCAAAGAAAGTGGAATTGAAAAAGTTTTTAAATCTATATTTCCTGTCCAAGATGCCCAAAATCGTATTACTCTCGAATATGTTGGGTGCGAATATGGCAAACCAAAATATACCATTAGGGAGGCGATGGAGAGAGGTATAACCTATGCTATACCGCTTAAAATTAAAGTTCAGCTCATCCAATGGGAAAAAGATGAGAAAGGTGAAAAATTAGCACCAAAGGATATTAAAGAACAAAGTATCTTTATCCGCGAGATACCATTGATGACTGATAGGACATCTTTTATTATCAATGGTGTGGAGCGCGTAGTTGTTAATCAGTTGCACAGGAGCCCGGGTGTAATTTTCAAACAAGATGAATCGACAAGCACTGCCAGCAAGCTAACTTATATGGGGCAAATTATTCCCGATCGCGGTTCGTGGTTGTATTTTGAGTATGACTCTAAAGATACGCTTTTTGTCCGCATCAATAAGCGTAGAAAAGTTCCAGCTACTATATTTTTCCGTGCGCTTGGGTATAGTAAAATAGACATTTTAAAGATGTTTTATCCTCTCCTTAAAATCAGGATAGAAAAGGGTAAATTTCTCATTCAGTTCAATCCACTAGATTTTGAGGGAAGGGTTGAGTTTGATCTTAAGAATGCTAAGGGTGAGACTATTGTAGCTTCCGGTAAGCGCCTTAGTGCTAGAAAGGCGCAAGAGCTTAAAACTAATGGGCTTGACTGGATTGAGTATCCAATAGAAACTTTGTCAAATAGATATTTGTTCAGCCCTATTGTCGATAAAAAAACTGGCGAGATGATCTTTGATACATTGACACAGCTCGATGATGCCAAAATCAAAAAGCTTAATGAGTTGAAAATTAAAGAGTTTGTCATTGTTAATGATTTGGCAACAGGTCTTGATGCTTCGATTATCAATTCATTTATCGCTGAAACAGAATCCTTAAAACTTCTTAGGCAAACAGAGAAGATTGATGATGAAAATGATTTGGCTGCCATTCGTATTTATAAGGTTATGCGACCCGGTGAGCCTGTAACAAAAGAGGTTGCCAAGCAGTTTGTGCGCCGGCTATTTTTTGATGCGGAATCCTATGATCTAACGCGTGTTGGTCGTATGAAAATGAACCACAAACTTGAGTTAAAAGTTCCAAACTATGTAACTGTTCTTACGCACGAAGACATTATAGAAACAACGCGCTATCTTATGAAGGTGCGCAACGGCGATGGTAGGATTGATGATAGGGATAATCTTGGCAATCGTAGGATTAGGGCTATTGGTGAGCTGTTGGCAAATGAGTTACACGCTGGTTTGGTTAAAATGCAAAAAGCTATCAAAGACAAGCTTACGACAATGAGTGGAACATTTGATACCGTTATGCCTCACGATCTCATTAATGCCAAGATGATTACAAGCACCATTATGGAGTTTTTCACAGGCGGACAACTTTCGCAGTTTATGGATCAGACCAACCCACTTTCTGAGATCACTCATAAGCGTAGGCTATCTGCATTAGGAGAGGGTGGGCTTGTTAAAGAGCGCGTTGGCTTTGAAGCTCGGGATGTCCACCCTACGCATTATGGTAGGATCTGTCCTATTGAGACTCCGGAAGGGCAAAATATAGGACTCATCAATACTATTGCTACCTTTACACTTGTTAATGACTTGGGCTTTATAGAAGCTCCTTATCGAAGGGTTATTAATGGCAAGGTGACTGATGAGATTGTTTATCTTACTGCCACGCAAGAAGACGGCAAAGTGATTGCTCCAGCAAGCACGAAATTAGATTCTAGTAACAATATTGTTGATACGCTTATTGAGACGCGCTGCGGTGGCGAGATTGCTTTGCGCAAATCAGAGGAAGTGGAGTTTATTGACTTGAGTCCGCGTATGCTTGTGGGTGTTGCGGCAAGCTTGATTCCATTCTTAGAGCACGATGATGCAAACCGAGCTCTTATGGGGTCAAATATGCAGCGACAGGCTGTGCCACTGCTAAAGCCTGATGCTCCAATTGTGGGGACGGGTATTGAGCAAATTATTGCTAGAGATTCTTGGGAAGCTGTCAAGGCTACTCGTGGGGGCGTTGTTGAAAAAATAGATGCGAGGAATATTTACATTTTAGGCGAAGATTCTAGTGGCGCTTATATTGATGGCTATTCCTTGCAAAAAAATCTACGCACTAATCAAAATACATGTTTTGCCCAGCGTCCTATCGTTAAGCAAGGCGATGTGGTAGAGGCTGGACAGATTATCGCTGATGGTGCTAGTATGGATATGGGTGAGCTAGCCTTGGGGAAAAATATACGCGTCGCCTTTATGCCTTGGAATGGTTATAACTTTGAGGATGCGATTGTTGTCAGTGAGCGGCTCATCAAGGAAGATGCTTTTACATCTGTGCATATCTATGAGAAGGAAGTAGAAGCTAGAGAGCTTAAGCACGGCACAGAGGAGATTACAGCTGATATACCCGGGGTGCATGAAGAGGAGATAGCTCATTTAGATGAGAGCGGGATTGTAAAAATTGGAACTTATGTTACAGCAGGAATGATTCTTGTGGGTAAAGTTACACCAAAAGGGGAGGTAAAACCAAGTCCGGAAGAGCGATTGCTGCGTGCAATATTTGGTGAAAAAGCAGGGCATGTTGTGAATAAATCCTTGTATTGCCCACCTTCGCTAGAGGGGACAGTTATTGATGTGAAAATTTTCACTAAAAAAGGCTATGAGAAAGATGCTAGAGCTATTAGTGCCTATGAGCAGGAGAAATCTATTTTAGACATTGAGCACCATGATCGTTTGACGATGCTCAATAAAGAAGAATTACTCCGTGTAGGCAGTATGCTTTCTAAACAGGAGCTAAGTGCAGATGCAACAATCAATGAGAAGAAATACAAAAAGGGACAGAAGGTTCCAAAAGCTGAAATAGCAAAAATCAATCGCTTTGCTCTAAATACACTTATAAAGAGTTATAACAAAACTGTTCAAAGTAAATATGAGAAGATTAAGGCAAATTTCCTTGAGCAGAAGAAGACATTGGGTGAGGAGCACGAAGAAAAGCTATCCATACTTGAAAAAGATGATATTTTGCCAAGTGGTGTTGTCAAGCAAGTAAAAATTTATATCGCTACCAAACGCAAGCTTAAAGTGGGGGATAAAATGGCTGGACGACACGGGAATAAGGGTATTGTAAGCACCATTGTTCCTGCTGTTGATATGCCTTATACCGCTGATGGTGAGCCAATAGATATTGTTCTAAATCCACTTGGTGTGCCTAGTCGTATGAATATTGGGCAGATTCTAGAGGTGCATTTGGGGCTTGTAGGGAAAAATCTAGGAAATCAGCTAACTGAGATTTTGGAGAGTCAGGCGACTGATTTTGTCCAGCAGCTTCGACAAAAAATGATTACAATCGCAGAATTGACCAATGATAAAGACTCTGCGATGATTCAGTTTATTAAAGAGTGTAAGGATGCCGAGTTGCTTAGCTATGCAAGAGACTGGAGCAATGGGGTTAAGTTTGCTATCCCTGTTTTTGAAGGCATTACTCAAGAGAAGTTTAATAGACTCTTTGAAGAAGCAAAGATTGATATGGATGGAAAAGTTGAGCTTTATGACGGGAAAACAGGTGAAAAGATACGCGAGAAAGTTAATGTTGGTTATATGTATATGCTTAAACTCCACCATCTCGTTGATGAAAAGGTGCATGCCCGCAGCACTGGTCCTTATAGCATTATCACTCAACAACCAGTGGGTGGAAAAGCTCTTTTTGGTGGGCAAAGATTTGGAGAAATGGAGGTTTGGGCACTAGAAGCTTATGGGGCAGCCCACACGCTCAAAGAGATGCTTACGCTTAAATCCGATGATATTGTCGGGCGTGAGAATGCTTACCGATCTATCACTAAAGGTGAGCCGGTAGGAGAGTCTGAAATTCCGGAAACATTTTATGTTCTCATCAAAGAGTTGCAAGCTCTTGCTCTTGATGCAAATGTGTTTGATAATACTCTTGATGAAAATGGCAATCCTAAAGCCTTGGAAGTGAAAGAAGACAATCGCCCAAAAGATTTTAGCTCTTTCCAGCTTGTGCTAGCTAGTCCGGAGAAGATACGATCGTGGAGCCGGGGTGAGGTCAAAAAGCCAGAAACGATAAATTACCGCACATTGAAGCCAGAGCGCGATGGACTTTTTTGCACCAAGATATTTGGGCCAGTGAGAGATTATGAGTGTCTGTGTGGTAAATATAAAAAACCTCGCTATAAGGGTATGGTGTGTGAAAAATGTGGCGTGGAAGTAACTAGCTCAAAAGTGCGTCGATCAAGAATGGGGCATATTGATTTGGTAACACCGGTAGCGCATATTTGGTATGTCAATTCTCTTCCTAGTCGCATTGGTACTTTACTTGGCGTAAAGATGAAGGATTTGGAGCGTGTGCTGTATTATGAGGCATATATTGTCAAAGATCCGGGCGAGGCGTTTTATGATAATGAATCCACTAAGCCGGTGATGAAGTATGATGTGCTCAATGAAGAGCAATACCAAAATATCTATCAACGATTTAGTGATAGGGGTTTTGTTGCACAAATGGGCGGGGAAGCGGTAAAAGAGCTTCTTGAGCAGCTTGATTTAGCGACTCTTCTTGTTTCATTGCGCGAAGAGGTAAAATCCACCAATTCTGAGGCGAAGAAAAAAAGTATCGTTAAGCGATTAAAAGTTGTAGAAAGCTTTATGAATTCTGGCAATCGTCCGGAGTGGATGATGCTTACCGTGTTACCCGTTTTACCGCCAGATTTGCGCCCTCTTGTTGCTTTAGATGGTGGGAAATTTGCTGTCAGTGATGTCAATGACTTGTATCGTCGCGTGATCAATCGCAACCAGCGTTTAAAGCGCCTTATGGAGCTTGACGCACCGGAAATTATCGTGCGCAATGAGAAGCGTATGCTTCAAGAAGCTGTAGATGCGCTCTTTGATAATGGGCGCAATGCCAATGCTGTTAAGGGTGCCAATAAGCGACCCCTTAAATCACTTTCGGAAATTATCAAAGGTAAGCAGGGTAGATTCCGCCAGAATCTGCTTGGGAAGCGGGTGGATTTCTCTGGACGGAGCGTTATTGTTGTGGGACCAAATTTGAGAATGGACCAATGCGGATTGCCCAAAAATATGGCACTTGAGTTATTTAAGCCCCACTTGCTTGCTCGCTTGGAAGAAAAAGGCTATGCAAGCACACTGAAACAAGCTAAAAAAATGATTGAGCAAAAGACAAATGAGGTGTGGGAGTGCTTACAAGAGATTGTTGATGGCTATCCCGTGTTGCTTAACCGCGCGCCCACGCTTCATAAGCAGTCTATCCAAGCATTTCACCCAAAACTGATTGATGGTAAGGCTATTCAGCTACATCCTCTTGTTTGTTCAGCGTTTAATGCGGATTTTGACGGCGACCAAATGGCTGTGCATGTGCCTCTAAGTCAAGAAGCCATCACAGAGTGCAAGGTGTTGATGTTGAGTTCGATGAATATTCTTCTTCCGGCAAGCGGCAAGGCTGTAGCTGTGCCTAGTCAAGATATGGTGTTGGGGCTTTATTATCTCTCCTTGGAGAAAAAGGGTGTAAAAGGCGAACACAAGCTGTTTGGCGATATTAATCAGATTATGATTGCTATCGATGCGGGTGAGCTTGATATTAATGCTAAAATCCAGACCGTCATCAACCGCTATCCTGTAACAACCACTGCTGGAAGAATGATTTTGCGCTCCATTTTGCCAGATGTTGTGCCTATTGATTTATGGAATAAGGTCTTGAAGAAGAAGGATATTGGTGCTCTTGTTGATTATGTGTATAAAGAGGCTGGTATAGGGACGACAGCAGCTTTCTTAGATGATTTGAAAAATCTAGGATTTACTTATGCGACTAAGGCTGGGATTTCGATCTCTGCTGCTGATATTATCATCCCTGATGATAAAGATGAAATTATCTCGCAGGCTCGAGAGAAGGTGCGAAAGCTGCAAGATGACTTTGAGCACGGGGCAATGACCGAGGCAGAACGATATAATAAGACAATCGACTATTGGACAGAAGCTAGTAAGCAGCTTGGGGAGAAGATGAGCACCATTATCGCCCAAGATAAGGAAGGGTTTAACTCTATCTATATGATGGCGGACTCTGGTGCAAGAGGTAGTGCGGCGCAGATACGGCAGCTTTCTGCTATGCGCGGTCTTATGGCGAAGCCAGATGGAACCATCATTGAAACACCCATTGTGTCAAACTTTAAAGAGGGATTAAATGTTCTAGAATACTTTAATTCTACCCACGGAGCGCGCAAAGGGCTTGCAGATACGGCACTAAAAACAGCTAATGCTGGGTATTTGACAAGAAAACTTATTGATGTGAGCCAGAATGTTAAAATTTCTATGGAAGATTGTGGGACGCACGAGGGTTGTGAGATAAGCGATATTATCGATGGATCAGAGCTACTAGAATCTCTAGAAGAGAGAGTGTTTGGACGGGTGCTAGCAGCAGATGTTATTGACCCTGTTACGAATGAAGTGCTCTTTAGTGCGGAGACATTGATTGATGAAAAAGCCGCAAAGCGCATTGTTGAAGCCAATGTAAAATCTGTCATCATACGCAATTCTGTTACCTGTAAGGCACCAAAGGGTGTATGTGCTAAATGCTATGGTATCAATCTTGGTGAGGGCAAAATGGTGCGACCGGGTGAAGCAGTGGGTGTCATTGCTGCACAATCTATCGGTGAGCCCGGCACTCAGCTTACACTGCGCACATTCCACGTTGGTGGAACTGCGAGTAGAACCCAAGAAGAGAAAGAGATTAGAGCGGAGAGAGAAGGCTTTATCCGCTACTATAATATTAAGACCTATAAAAATAAAGATGGCAAAAACATTGTCATCAACCGCAGAAATGCTGCCGTCCTTGTTGTGGAGCCAAAGATAAAAGCTCCATTTGACGGGACTCTGCATATAGAAACGGCGCACGATGAGATCACCATAATGGTCAAGAATGGCAAACAAGAGAAAAAGTATGTTGTGCGTAGGAGTGATGTTGCCAAGCCAAACGAGCTTGCAGGCGTTAGCGGTAGGCTTGAAGGTAAGCTGTATATAGCACATGAGAGTGGCTATAAGGTCGCTAAGGGAGGCAGTATTGTTGATATTGTGAAAGATGGCTGGAATGTGCCCAATCGTATCCCGTATGCGAGTGAGATCATCGCTCAAGATAATGCCCCCATTAGCCAAAAAATCTACTCCAAAGAGCAAGGAGTTGTCAAATACTACTTGCTAGAAGGGGATCATTTAGAGCGCGTGCATGACTTCAAGCGAGGAGACATTGTTACAGAAAAAGGTATCTTTGCTGTTATTGCAGACAAATACGATAGGGAGGCGACAAGGCATTATATCGCTAGAGATTCTAAGATTCTAGTAGATGATAATAGTCGAGTCGAGATGGATACGCTTCTTGCAGAGCCTGCGCACGATGTAAATAATCTCATTGCAACTTGGGATTCTTACAATACAATCACTATTAGTGATATTGATGGTGTTGTCTCCTTTGAAGATATTGTGCTCGGGCTTACGGCGACCGAGCAAGAAGACAAGACTGATGGTAAGAAAAAGCTAAAAATCAATGATTACATACCATCAGGCTTCAAGCCAAGTATAATTATCACAAATGGCAAAGATGTAAGACGCTATGCTCTTGAGCCTAATACAACTATTGCTCCAGAAGTGGTTGATGGGGCTAAGGTAGCTAAGGCTGACGAGTTGGCTAAGACACCAAAAGCAGTCGCCAAATCACGAGATATTACGGGTGGTTTGCCCAGAGTTGCGGAGTTGTTTGAAGCGCGTAAGCCCAAAGACTCTGCGATCTTGTCGGATATTGATGGAATTGTTAGCTTTGGTAAATCTATCCGCAATAAAGAGCGCATCATAGTTACTGCCCAAGATGGCAGGGTAAGTGAATATCTTGTCGATAAAAGCAAGAGAATCCTAGTGCATAAGGATGAGTTTGTCCATGCTGGTGAAGCATTGACTGATGGTATCACATCAAGCCACGATATTTTACGCATTGGTGGCGAGAAAGAACTACTGCATTTTATTGTTAATGAAGTGCAGCAAGTTTATCGCGGTCAGGGAGTCAATATCGCAGATAAACATATTGAAGTGATTGTGTCGCAAATGTTGCGTCAAGTGCGCATTGTCGATCCGGGCAATACACGCTTTATTGAGAATGACCTTGTTAGTAAGCGTCATTTTAAAGAAGAGAATGAGCGTATTATACGCCTTGGTGGAGAGCCCGCTATAGCGGAGCTTGTCTTACTCGGTATTACCCGTGCTGCGATAAGTAGTGATTCTATTATTTCAGCAGCGTCTTTCCAAGAGACGACGAAAGTCTTGACAGAGGCAAGTATCGCAGCTAAGAAGGATTTCTTGGAAGATTTAAAAGAAAATGTTGTTCTAGGGAGAATGATTCCAGTTGGGACAGGGCTATATAAAGATAGAAACTTTATTGTCAAAACCAAGGAATTGGATTCCTAGAATCTAAGAGAAATAAAAGATTAGATAGTGTAGAATCGCGCGTTTAATCTCAATCCCAAAATTAAGGAAATAAATTGCCGACCATCAATCAGCTTGTTCGCAAAGAGCGAAAAAAGGTTATCAAAAAAACCAAGTCCCCAGCATTGCTGGAGTGCCCACAGAGGAGAGGTGTTTGCACTCGTGTCTATACAACAACACCAAGGAAGCCAAACTCTGCCTTGCGTAAGGTAGCCAAAGTGCGCCTAACAAGCAAGTTTGAAGTTATTAGCTATATTCCCGGAGAGGGGCATAATTTGCAAGAGCACTCTATCGTTCTTGTGCGCGGTGGGAGAGTTAAGGATTTGCCGGGTGTGAAATATCATATTGTGCGTGGCGCACTTGATACTGCTGGTGTCGCTAAGCGAAGTGTATCGCGCAGTAAGTATGGTGCCAAAAAGGCGAAAGCCGGTGGCGATAAAAAATAAAAAGGATATGGAATGAGAAGAAGAAGAGCTCCTAGTAGAGAGATTTTGGGTGATCCCATTTATGATAACAAAGTGGTTACAAAATTCATCAACAAAATGATGTATGATGGCAAGAAGAGCGTGGCGGAGAAAATAATTTACGCAGCATTTGCTAAGATAGAAGAGAAGAGTGGGGAAAAGGGTATCGAGATATTTGAGAAAGCTCTCGAGCGAGTGAAGCCGTTGGTAGAAGTGCGTTCTCGCCGTGTAGGCGGAGCAACTTATCAAGTGCCAGTAGAGGTTCGACCAGTGCGGCAGCAGTCCCTTTGTATTCGCTGGATTTTGGAAGCTACAAGAAAACGCAATGAGCGCACGATGGTTGAGCGGTTGGCAAATGAGCTAATGGATGCTGCGAGTGATAAGGGTGCTGCGTTTAAGAAAAAAGAGGATGTGCATAAAATGGCGGAAGCAAACAAAGCATTTGCTCATTATCGTTGGTAGTCGGAGGGTTGTTATGGCAAGGAAAACTCCTTTAGAAAAAATTAGAAATATTGGAATTGCTGCACATATTGATGCAGGTAAAACAACGACTTCTGAGAGAATATTGTTTTACACTGGTGTAAGCCATAAAATTGGAGAAGTGCATGATGGTGCTGCCACAATGGATTGGATGGAGCAAGAGAAAGAGCGGGGGATTACGATTACTTCAGCGGCGACAACTTGCTTCTGGAAAGACCACCAGATCAATCTTATTGATACTCCCGGGCACGTGGATTTTACCATTGAAGTGGAGAGGTCTATGCGTGTTCTTGATGGAGCTGTGGCGGTATTTTGCTCTGTGGGTGGCGTGCAGCCCCAAAGTGAAACTGTGTGGCGACAAGCAAACAAATATGGCGTGCCTCGCCTTGTGTTTGTTAATAAAATGGATCGTATTGGTGCAAATTTTTATAGTGTAGAAAATCAAATTAAAGAGCGTCTAAAGGCAAATCCTGTGCCTATCAATATTCCCATTGGTGCAGAAGATGGATTTAGGGGTGTTGTTGATCTTATCCAAATGAAGGCTATTGTTTGGAATGATGAGACTATGGGCGCTCAGTATGACATTGAAGAGATCCCTGCTGATTTGCAAGAAAAAGCAGCCGCCTATCGTGAGAAGCTTATAGAAGCTGCTGCGGAGCAAGATGAAACACTTATGGAAAAATACCTTGGTGGTGAAGAACTTAGTGTGGAGGAGATAAAAAGGGGCATTAAGCTTGGCTGTCATAGTATGAGCCTTATTCCTATGTTGTGTGGCTCGAGCTTTAAAAACAAGGGTGTCCAAACATTGCTTGATGCAGTTGTAGATATTTTGCCTGCGCCAACGGAAGTAACTAATATTAAAGGCATAGATCCAAAAAATGAGGAAGAAATATTCGTAGAGTCTAGCGATAGCGGCGAGTTTGCAGGACTTGCGTTTAAGATTATGACAGACCCATTTGTTGGTCAGCTCACATTTGTTCGTGTTTATCGAGGTATGCTTGAGTCTGGTAGCTATGTGCTTAACTCAACAAAAGGCAAAAAAGAGCGCGTGGGGCGATTGCTTAAAATGCACTCCAATAAGCGTGAAGATATTAAAGAAGTGTATGCGGGTGAGATTTGCGCATTTGTTGGGCTTAAAGAAACTCTCACGGGCGACACTCTCTGTGATGAGAAGCGCCCTGTGATTTTGGAGCGTATGGAGTTCCCCGAGCCTGTTATCCATATTGCTGTTGAGCCAAAGACAAAGGCTGATCAGGAAAAGATGGCTGTCGCGCTTGGTAAGCTTGCGGAAGAAGACCCAAGCTTCCGTGTCAGCACCCAAGAGGAAACAGGGCAAACTCTTATAGGTGGTATGGGCGAGTTGCATTTAGAAATTATCGTTGATCGACTAAAGAGAGAGTTTAAGGTCGAGGCGACAATTGGGCAGCCGCAAGTAGCGTATCGAGAGACCATACGAGGTAGCGTAACGCAAGAGTGTAAGTATGCCAAGCAATCGGGCGGTCGTGGGCAATATGGACATGTCCATATCAAACTTGAGCCAAAAGAGGCTGGCACGGGATATGAGTTTGTTAATGAAATTAGCGGGGGCGTTATACCTAAGGAGTATATTCCAGCAGTAGATAAGGGTATCCAAGAGGCTATGCAAAATGGTGTGCTTGCTGGCTATCCTGTCGTGGATTGCAAGGTTACACTCTATGATGGAAGCTACCACGATGTGGATTCTAGTGAGATGGCATTTAAAATTGCTGGATCTATGGCATTCAAGGATGCTTGTCGCAAAGCTAATGCTGTGTTATTGGAGCCTTTAATGAAGGTTGAAGTAGAAGTGCCAGAGGAATATATGGGTGATGTGATCGGCGATCTTAACCGAAGACGCGGGCAGATTAACTCTATGGACGATCGAATGGGGCTTAAGATTGTTAATGCCTTTGTGCCTCTTGCAGAGATGTTTGGCTACTCTACAGATTTGCGATCGGCTACACAGGGTAGGGGGACATATACGATGGAGTTTGATCACTATGGTGAAGTCCCAAGTAATGCTGCAAAAGATATTATCGACAAACGCAATGGCTAGATTCTAGCTATGGGCGACCACTCTGCTAGTGTTTTTTATACAAGTGCGCAGAGTTCTTTGTTTTCTAATCTTCCTATTGACTTTATCCAGACTTGCGCCCTTGGAGGCGTAAGTAAAACTCCTTTTTCTAGCTGTAATATTGCCTATCACACGGGAGATGTGCCAGACTTGGTAGCGACAAACCGCAGGCAAATCTTGCGATATTTTGACAACAAGCAGTTGTTGTGGTGTGATCAAATCCATTCTGCACATATTGCTGATGCGACAGACCCCTATGTGGCACATCAGCTTACTAGGGGCGCGATTCAAGCAGATGGAATTTTATGTGCAGATGCTTCTTATGTCGCATTGATTATGGTGGCTGATTGTAATCCTGTCTTGGTGTATGATCCTAAATGTAATATTTTTGCTCTTGTGCATGCTGGGCGTGCTGGTGTGTGTGGGCGGATTCTCACTCAAGCTGTCCAAGCCCTAAAAGTCAAAGGCTCAAAGCCGAGCGATTTGCTTGTGTTTGTCGGCTCTTCTATACGATCTTGCTGCTACGAAATCAGCCTGAGCCTCTGTGAGCAAATTGCAAATAACTTTGGCGAGCAATACATACGCATACGCAATGGCTCTGGTATGTTAGATCTTATTGCAATGCTACAAGATGAGTGTAGTGCCCTAGGGATAAAAGATGAGCATTTGGAGATTTTAGATTCTTGCACGGCGTGTGATGAGCGATTATTTTCTTACAGAAGGGCTAGTAAAAAACAAACGCAAACAGGACGCTTTGGTATCTTTGCGAGCCTGCGCTAGAATCCACTCAGTTTTAAAACTAGATTCTACACTTTTGTGCAGTAGCTTTTATTGTGCTGTTTAAACAAATTTGGCATATTTAGCTTTCAATTTTTTAGGAAAGGACACACAAATGGAAAAAGTTGGAATTTTTTTTGGTAGCGATGGTGGTAATTCAAAAAATGCAGCAGAGCAAATCGCAGCAGAGCTTGGGAATGCAGAGCTTATTGATGTAGCAAGTGCTAGCAAGGATCAGCTTGCTTCTTTTAAGAATCTTATTCTTGTTACACCCACTTATGGTAGCGGTGATTTGCAAACTGATTGGGAGGACTTTTTAGACTCTCTAAGTGGCGGAGACTTCGCTGGGAAAGTTGTTGGGCTTGTTGGGCTTGGTGACCAAGACACTTACTCAGATACATTCTGTGATGGAATCTCTCATATCTACAACAAAGCAAAAGATAGTGCGACAATCGTAGGGCAAACTTCAACTGATGGATATGAATTCTCTGATTCTCAATCTATTGTTGATGGTAAGTTTGTAGGTTTGGCACTTGATGAAGACAATCAAGATGACAAAACAGCAGATAGAATCAAAGCGTGGGTTGCTGATATTAAAGGCAAGCTTGCTTAATGTTTTACTTGAGAGTTGGGCTATGCCTGCTCTCAACTTTTCTCTCTTGTTTTACTCATTTATTTCTCAAGGTATGATAATAATCCATTTGTAGTTATAGGGTTGTTGAGATGAAAAGACACCGCCGTTCTCCTATCCATCATAAGTTTTTAAAAAGTCTTGTTTTTTGGGTATTGCTTGGGCTCGTGCTTGGCGTGCTTTTTGGGACGATAGGGAGCTTGCATCATAGCCATCCAAATGCTGTGGTAACATTTTTCTATCACCTATGTATAGAATCTAAATCCTACACCTTTGACCCTTTTATTAAGGGGCTAAAGCTTCTTATGGGTCCTATCATTTTCCTAACGATTATTACAGGGATCATTCGCCTTGAAGACTTAAAGACACTGGGTGGGCTTGGGCTAAAGACACTTATATATTTTGAAGTGGTTAGCACATTTGCACTTGTGATTGGTGTGGTTTTTGGTGAGCTGTTAAAGCCCGGACACGGAATGCACCTTGATGTAGCAAGTCTTGATGCTCAAAGTGTAGAGGGCTATATCGCACAAGGTGCAAGCAATCAAGCACAAAGTGTAGGTGAAGAGATTTATCATATCCTGCTAAGTGCGATTCCACACGATCCTATCACGCCATTTGTTGAGGGCAAGACATTGCAGGTGCTAGTGATGGCACTTGCGGTGGCGATTTTGCTCTCTTTTGCAGCACCTAGCTTTAAAGAAAAATGCTTGAAATATTTTGAGAGTATGCAAGAAACTTTCTTTAAGGTGCTGACGATTTTGATTTGGTATAGCCCGCTTGCAACTTTTGGGGCGATGGCATATCTCATCGCGCATTTTGGGTTTAGCTCCATTGGCGGAATGATTATGCTGCTGCTGACTATGGCATTATCGATTTTGGCGTTTATTTTTGTGGTGCTTGGGGTGATTTGCAAAATTGGTGGGATCAATATCTTTAAGCTTATGCGCTTTATCTATGCAGAAGTGCTTGTGGTCTTTGCCACTTCTAGCAGCGAGACGGCTCTAGCCCCGCTTATGCGCAAGCTTGAGCGTGCTGGCGTGCAGAAGGCAAGCGTGGGGCTGATTATGCCAACAGGCTATAGCTTCAACCTTGATGCGACAAATATTTATCTAAGTTTAGCAGTGATATTTCTCTCTCAAGCATTTGACATTCATATTAGTTTCATACAGACATTGACGCTTATTCTTATTTTGATGATTTCATCAAAGGGTGCGGTTGGCGTTACGGGTAGTGGCTTTATCGTCCTAGCGGGCACGCTTGCAGCATTAACAACAGCCGATGGCAGCCAGATTATCCCAGCAGTGAGTGTGGCGGCGATACTTGGGATTGATAAATTTTTGAGCGAAATGCGTGCGGTTGGGAATCTATGTGGCAATGTGATCGCTTGTGTGATGGTGAGCATTTGGGATAAGCGCATAGACAAGGAGCGTTTCCTCTATGCGCTTGATCACCCAGAAGAGTTTAAGGTCGTATAGGCTATGCCAAAAACACGCTATTTGCTCACCCTATCCACAAGATAAATAAGATTTTGCCAAGTGATATTTGTTTTGTCATTGAGCCCTATTTCACAAGTGCTAGAGCTTGAAAAGCCAAGGCGCAGTTTTCTATCTTTATAAAACTCGCCTAACTCCCGCAATGCTGAAGCATTTAGCTCACTGCGGTCAAAGCCCTTATTCCCAGCAAAGCCACAGCACTGCGTTTTAGAATGTATAATGACTTCGCCATTTGTGCAGGTTTTAGCAATAGATTCTAAGACTTTATCCCATTTACCCTTCCTTGTAGAGCACATCGCATAAAGCGCAATATCTTCATCTAAAGGCGTAATGTGTAATCGTGGTAAAAGAGTGGATTCTATACATTCAGGCATATCTAAAATGGTGAGAGTAGAATCCAATTCTTTTATGCTCTCTTTTAGCTCATAGCTACACGCACTATGATCACACACGATGTGGATTTGCTCTATCCCCTTGCCTGAAAGCTCTCTCATAGTAGAATCTAGTGCCTTATATACTTCTTTGCGTTTGGCTTCCGCGCTTTGCGGATAGTCTTTATACGCCTTGCCACAGCAAAGATTGTTAAGATTTTGCGGATACACCACACTCACATTAGCTTTCTCACACAAAGATTCAAAGACCTCTTGCAAAGCTCTTGTATCTTTCAAGCTTGATTGCGGGGCAAAGGTGCGATTGATACAAGTGCTAAAGTATATGACTGCCACTTGGGATTGTGCGTTAGAATCTTTAGATTCTAGTCTGTAAGCATTTGCCCTAGGCAGTGAGCGTGGGATATAGGGCAGGAACTTTATCTTGTTGCTTAAATTACTTAGTGTATTTTTACCCAACATATTAGAGCTAAAGTTTGCTATGCGTAAGCCCCCTTTAGCAAGGCTAAGAGTGGAGCTAAAATGCTTGGCAGTTTGTGCGGCTATGAAGCGTGAAAATGTGCCTTTTGTGGCAGGGCTAAGTTTGGAGGCGATTTTACCGCTATCAATTTCTAGGGGGCAGGAGAGTGAGCACATAGAGCAGATGGCACAGGTTTCTATGCCAAAGTATTTATAGCCCTGTTTTAACTCTTTTAGTTTTTGTGCGTTGTCTTTTTGGCTAAAATCAGCGATTGCTTCGCTTCGTGCTTCGGCACTAGATTCCATAACACCTTTAGAATCCATAGAATCCACGCCAAGCAAAGCCTCTAGCCTTGCGATTTCCTTTCGCACCGCTATTCTCTGCCTTGGCGTCAAAGTAAGCTCTCTGCTAGGGCAGACTTTTTCGCAGAATCCACATTCCATACATTGATTGATAAAGTCCTCTACCTCGCTGCTTTGCTTGAGATTTTGCGTGTGGATTTGGGGATTATCGCTGATGATGACATCAGGATTGATAAGGCTATGCGGGTCAAAAATCTCTTTTATCCTGCGATTTATGGCATAGGCTTTCGCTCCCCACTCTTTTTCCACAAAGGGAGCTATCATACGCCCTGTGCCGTGCTCTGCCTTTGTGCTACCCTGCAAGGCAATGACAGAATCTACCATCGCTTCCATAAACTCCCCAAAGGCTTGGCTCTCCTTTTCATCATTAAGATTAGGCGTGATGATAAAATGCACATTCCCACTCAAAGCGTGTCCAAAGATAATGCCTTGAAAATTAAACTTCCTAAAAAGCTTAGTTATAGAATCTATGCCTTGTGCGAAAGTGGAGATAGGGAAGCAAATATCTTCAGTGATGACGATACTCCCACTTGGGCGACTCCCCGCTGCAAGGGGCAAAAGGGCTTTGCGGATTTTCCACCAAGACGCCATAATCTTTTCATCACTGCTAAAATGCACGCCAAAAAGGCTTGGCACAGATTCTAGCTCTTTGCTTATATGAGCGATTTTAGAATCTAGCTCCTTTTGTGTGCTAGATTCTAACTGCACCAAAATCGCACAAGCCCCACTCTCTATTCTCTCTAACTCACTAGGGGCAGAATCCAAGCCCCTAGCAGAATCTAAACACGCATAGTCCATAATCTCCGCCGCACTCACAAGGCTTTCATTCCTTGCTAGAATCTCAACTGCCTTTGCCCCAAGAGCTAAATCCTTATAAAAAAGCAAGGCACACGCTTTATAAGCATAATCTTCCACGCATTCATACTCCACTGAAGACACAAAGCCCAAAGTCCCCTCCGCACCGATAAAAAGATGATTGATAATATCTTTAATTTCACTAAAATCTAGCAGGGCGTTGATACTATAACCGGTTGTATTTTTGATAGCAAATTTTCGCTTGATAAGCTCGCATAATTCTTTATCTTGCAAAATCTCTTTACGCAAGGCTAGAAGTGAATCTGCCTTATCTTTATGTGTTTGCAAAAAGGATTCTATGCTTTCATTTGGCTTGGCATTCTCACTCGTATCAAGTATAGTGCCATCAAATAGGATAAATCGTGCGGATTTTATGGTGTTGTAGCTATTTTGCTTCACGCCACAGCACATACCGCTAGAGTTGTTTGAAAAGATTCCACCAATCATTGCGTTATTGATAGTCGCTGGGTCTGGTCCTATCTTTTTGCCATAAGGTTTCAGGGCTTCATTAGCTTCTACCCCAATCACCCCACAACTACATTTTATACTCTCAGCATTCCCCACAATCTCAATATCCTGCCAAAACGCATTGGCTAATACAAGCACAGAGTCACTACACGCCTGTCCGCTTAAACTCGTCCCTGCGGCTCTAAATGTGAGCGGGGTATTGTATTTTTGACTAAGTGTAAAAAGCGTGATGATTTCATTTTCATTCACCGCTCTTACCACCACACGCGGCACATACGCATAGCAAGAGGCATCAATCCCATAGGCAAAGCGGCGGAGATAATCTGTGTAGATTCTATCTTTAAATATCTCCTTTGCTTCTGCGATAAAGCCTTCAAAGTTTGGATTCTTGCGATTGTGCATACTATCTCCTTTGCAGATTTAGAAGTATGTATTGTATCTAAATCACTTGGCAAGCTATGTGTTTTAGTGGGTGGTTATGGGCTGATTTTGCGCGAGTGAGCCATTGTGTGTGCTTGACTTTTTAGGGCTTTTGGCGTATAATCGCGCCTTTGTGTCAGGGTAGCTCAGCTGGTTTAGAGCGCTGGTCTCATAAGCCGGAGGTCGGGGGTTCAAGTCCCCCCCTTGACACCACTACACTAGAATCCAGCCTTAACCCCCTCTCCTATATTTTCCAAAGTTTGATTTAGATTCTACCTACTCTAACTCCATCTTTTTAATAATGCAGTGCCTTGCTAGCAAGTAGCTTATACCACTTAGCAGCAAGTATGTGATAAGCTTTTGCGCATAAAGTAGCCAAGCCTCTATGCCGACTTTGCTCTGTGTGATTATGGCAAGAGAGTCGATATGGAAAAATACGCCAAAAAGCAGCCCAAGTAGCGTGCTAATAACACTTCCACACAAACAAATCCCCAAAAACAGCAGCAGTCCTAGCACCAAGCGATAGCTTGTAATGCGCCACACATTGAGCAATGCCAATGTCAGCAGGATATACACAAGCCAAGTGAGTATCTCGCCTAGGATATAAGTAGTGCTAAGAAGTATGATAAATACGCTGCGCTCATCAAAGGTCGTAAAGATTTCTTGCGCAAGCACGCCAATTTGCCCAAGTATGGCTAAAACATCGACATTGGCGACTAGAATCAAGGCTTGCACACCAACAAAGCCATAAAAGCACACCGAAGCACCGATTAAGATAAAGCAGCTAAGCACCTTTGCCAAAAGGATTGTGTCAATCCCCAGCGGCAGGCAAAAAAGCAAATATCCATAATCCCCAAAGAGACTTTTCCCAAAAGTAGAAATCATAAGAAATATATGCGCCACCACAAGCAAAAACACCGCACTAAAAGCTCCGATGATACAAAGCCCAAATGTTACACCAAGTAGATTGCGCAAAGTGGGGTTTATGATTGTGGCGACATCAAGCTTGCTAAATCCCACGCACCCAAACATACATAGAGCAAACACAGCACCAAGCACTACAAGCGGTAGGTAATGTTCTTTTAACTCATAGTGAAGAAGTCGTCTCATAGCACGCCTTTTGTAGAATCTAGTAGGCTAGATTCTAGTGGATTGGATTCTAGTGCGGCAGATTTGGTGAAAGCTTGTTTAAAAGCGGATTCTAGGTTTGTGGTATTGGCAGTGAGAGAGGCGACACTATCGTGGGCTAGCACACTACCATTTGCTAGAAATATGGCTTCATCAAGGATTTTTTCCACATCATAGATTAGGTGTGTGGCGATGAGTATGCTTGCGTCTTTGTTGTAGTTATCCAAAATGAGCTTAAAGACAAAGTCCCTTGCCACAGGATCGACCCCAGCGATTGGCTCATCAAAGATATAGAGCCTAGCTTGGCGCGCTAGCATAAGAGCTAGGGAGAGCTTCTCTCTATTGCCTTTGGAGAGCGTTTTGACTTTTTTAGATTGATCAAGTTTTAGCTGCTTGAGAAGTGCGTGGGCTTTATCTAGGCTAAAATCATCAAAAAAATCTGCGAAAAACCCACACGCATAGCCAATGCTCCAATGCAGGGGGATGTGGTTTTTATCAGGGAGATAGGAGATATGCGCCTTTGTCTTATCGCTAAGTGGCTCGCCAAGGATTTTTACACTGCCTTGATATTGTCGCAAGAGCCCTAGAAGCACTTTGATAAGCGTTGTTTTCCCGCTGCCATTTGGACCAAGCAGCCCGATGACTCTGCCACTTTGGAGAGTTAGGGAGAGATTGTTGAGTGCTAGGGTGGAGTCGTATCGTTTGCTTAGTGCAGAGATTTCAACAAGCATAAGAGCCCTTTTTGTAAAGTTTGTGGATTATAGCAGAGCTTTTTCAAAGATTTTTATACTTGTGGCGATGATGGCAAAGCAGTAGATCCACAAAAGTGCTATTCTATGGGTGTTTGCACTCGCCTTTGTGATGAGCTTTATCCCAATGCTTACACCTATGATTGAAGCGAGTCCTATGAGTATAGCTGCGCCAAAGAGCCTGCTATCGACTATGTCCATTTGATAGAGTGAGAGACTCCCAGCCGCTGATGAAAACACGACAAAAAACAGCGAGAGTGGCACGACTTTCTTAGAATCGTAGCCCAAATAGTAGCCAAGAATAGGCGCGATAAGCAGCCCTCCGCCAATACCAAGCGAGATAGCAAATATCCCGGTAAATGCGCCTGCTAGCACCAAAATCGCACGCTTTTTGTAGAGATTTGTGATGGGGCTTGGGCTTTGGGCGACCTTGGATTTTGTAGCAAACCGATAGAGAGAAATAGCTGTAAGCAGTAAAAAAGCTAGACTAAGGAACAATTCACTGCAAAAATGTAGCACCACACCGCTAAGGCTTGCGCCAAATACCCCCCCAATCCCTATAAAAACCCCTTCTCTAAGATCAAGTAAGCCTTTTTTGTAGTTGAGCAGTGAGCCAAAGACACTAGCAAATATCATTTGCACGATAGAAATGCCAATAGCGTGCTGGATAGGGAAGCCTACAAGTAGCATACAAGGCACGATGATGACCCCACCCCCTATGCCAAAAAACCCCGCCGCCACGCCAGAGACTAGCCCAAGTGCGATAAAGCCTAGAATCTGCCACCAATCAAAATATGAAAATAATAGCGTGAGCATCACTTCTCCTTAAATAGTTGGATTCTAGGGTTTAGGTGTCTATGCGCATAGCACTTTTACTTGTTGTGGCTGGGTTGTGATAGATGTCCCACTTTGTTAGCACGATTTCTGCTTTACGCACCAAGAGATTATATAGCACAATGCTAGGGATTGCCACGATAAGCCCCATAGCCGTGGCTTTTAGCGCAAGGGCTAGCCCTGTCATTATGGTTTGGGTATCAATTTGCGCACTACTGCCAATATCAATGAAGGTGATCATTATCCCAGCTACCGTGCCAAGCAGCCCAATATATGGGGCATTTGAGCCAATGGTGGCTATGAGCGTTAGCCGCTTATGCAAATCAAGCTCCAATAATCGTTTATCTATATAATCATCGACCCGCACAGTGGCATAAAACCACGCCCGCTCAATCCCAATGGCAATCACCAAAACGCAGAGTGATCCCAAAAATCCTAAAACAGAATAATCAATAATCTCTTTCATTTCCTGCCTTTGTGTAAGTTAGATTCTACAAGCTTTTGCCATAGTTTTTAAGGCTTGCGCGCGCCTCTCTATCAAGGATCTTTTTCTTAATGCTTTCGCGCTTGTCGTGGAGCTGTTTGCCACGCGCAAGGGCTAGCTGGAGCTTGGCTTTGTTGTGCGCATTAAAGTAAATAGAGAGCGGCACGATAGTAAGCCCATCTTGAGAGACTTTGCCAAACCACTTATCAAGCTGGGATCTATGGAGCAGAAGCTTCCTAGCGCGCTTCTCATCAGGGCGGAAGTGGGGGTTGGTGCTTTGGAGAAAGGAAATGTGCATACCAAAGACAAAGAGCTCGCCCTTGACAAAGCGCGCGAAGCTGTCTTTAAGATTGCAGCGGCTAAGGCGCAGGGATTTGACTTCAGAGCCTAGTAGGACTATGCCACACTCCAGCTTTTCTATAATCTCATAGTCAAATAGTGCCTTTTTATTTTGCGCGATCAGTTTCATAGCATAGCTCGTGCGGTGGTGTCAAAAGTGGATTCTAGTGTGCTAGGCGTGCTTGTGCTAGAATCGATGCGAAAAAAGCTACTCCCACTCCCAGAGAAAAACCAGCCCTCCCCAAGCTCTTTAGCCACAGATTCTAGCTCTTTATGGATAGCACAAGCTGGGAGAAAGAGATCATTTAAGCTAGCTATATCACTACTAGCAAGGATGGCAGCGTTGCTTAGGGTGGAGAGGTCTTTAGCGTTAGGATTTGGCGTGCTTGTAGCAGCGTAGTAGCGATAGACTTGGGCGGTATTGCAAGCGATTTTAGGAGTGTAGATACTAAAGCGCGCAATGTCATTAAGCCTAGAATCACAAGGCTCAATATGCTCGCCAATGCCAGAAACTTCTGCGCAATCTACTTGCGATACAAAAAACGCCACATCTGCGCCGATACTTTTGGCAAGATCGCTAAGTGCGGTGGGTAGGTGGGATTTGGGGGGTTTGGGGCTTGCAAAATATGTGTGCATTTGCTTTGCTTCGCCTTTAAACTCCGCTCCATAGCGTGCAATCAGTGCTGCTAGCACAACCCCAGCATTAGAGCTGCCACCTCCTAGTCCTGCGCCACTAGGGATATGTTTTTGCACTTCTATGCGCACCGGTGGGAAGCGCACGCCATCAACTTTGCGCAGTGCTTGTAGGGCGAGATACACGCTTGAATGCTCTATCTCGCAAGGAAAATTACCCAGCACGCTATCGCACGCGCGATCTTTGGGGGCTTGAGAGATAGCAATTTCATCATACAAATCCCCCACCACACGCACAAAACGCGAGCGAAGGAGATGGTAATTACTAGGCGTTTTGCCTACAATGTGGAGATAGAGATTGACCTTGGGGTAGGATTTATAGAGCATTAGCGTTTGATATGCTTGCCTAAATCAAGTAGGGCTTCATTGGGAGAGTCGCCTATAGCCTTTTTGTTTTCACTAGCGATGGCTTCTTTAAGCTCTGCGCGTAGGATTAGGGTCTTTGGTGGGGCTTCAAAGCCTAGCTTCACACTCCCCCTGTCGATAGATACGACCTTGATGATGACATTATCGCCTATTACGATACTTTCATCTTGCTTTCTGGAGAGTATGAGCATAATCTATCCTATTGAGAAGATACGAGATACTGCCATCTCGATGAAGCTGTATTATAGAAAAAAATTCATCAAATTGCACTATATAGCGCGGATTTTTATCCAAATCCACCCTAGCTTGCACACTAGAATCTAAGTCGTTTTGCGTGAGCTTTCTGCCGTGGTAAAAATGCTCCTTATAGTGCGGGTTTATAGGCAAGGTGGGGTAGGGGAGAGTCTTTAGCGGATCTAGCTCTATGATTCTACCCCGTTGTGCGACTAAATCTCCCTCGCTTACACGCTTTAGCGCACTAAGTGTGCCAAAGCTACCAAGCTTTTGCGCAATTAGGCTTCCAAGAGAGCGGATGTAAGACCCCTTGCTTACACAGGCACGAAAGGAGATGAAAGGATGCACATAGCATAAAAACTCCATAGTATAACTTTGCATAGTTGTGGGAGCTAGCTCTATACTCTGCCCAGATCTAGCTAGCTGATATGCGCGCTTGCCTTGGATCTTTTTGGCACTAAAGGCTGGGGGTATGTAGGCAATCTCTCCTACAAAGCTCTCCACCACTTCACGCACGAAGCTAGAATCTAGTGGCGGAGTAGAATCTATGTGGGTGATGTTCTCTGTATCAAGACTTAGGGACTTTGCTCCTAGCCATAAAGTAGCTTCATAGACTTTAGGCTCTGTTTTGATAAAAGGCAAGAGCTTTGTGTAAGCCCCTGTGGCGATGAGCAATGAGCCTTGCGCAAATGGATCAAGCGTCCCAGAAAAGCCAGCCTTGCTAGTGTTGTAGCTCCTTTTAATCTGCGTTAAAAAGCCATTGCTTGAGATGAAGGCTGGTTTATAGGCAAGTAGAAGTGCGTTCATTGTCGCTATATTATTGGCTAGATTCTAGTGTGGGTGGGAAGTCTAGGATTCTAGCGCGCGCTAGAATCTGCCCATCACATAGCTCTATTTCTGCATTAGGCTGCAAGCTTGCAAGCGTTGCTGGCTTGCCATTATGCAGAATCTGGGCGAAGTTCTCACGCACAAGGCGTTTGGGATTTAGGGCTTGTAGCTCTTTGGCTAGAGATTGTAGGGCATATTCTCTCTCGCGCAAAAGTGGTAGCTGCCTATATTGCAAGGCTTGCGCATTAAGTGCTGCAGCCTTTTGCTTCCAAATTTGTGCCATAGTAGAATCTAGCAATGCGCGCAGCTGCCCTATTTGCTCACTAGCAAAGGATAAGGTGCGCTCATAGCTTACTTGCTGGTAAAGCTCTAGGAGATGATCGCAGAGTCGTTGGGCTTTGGCTAGGGATTCTAGCGCGCATTTGTCGTATTGCTCGCAGATTTCATCAAGTCGCAAAAGCCACTCTCTCCTATCTGGTAGGATTATCTCCATACAAGCTGATGGTGTGGGCGCGCGCACATCAGCGACAAAATCACTAATGACAAAGTCTATCTCGTGTCCAACAGCAGAGACAACGGGCGTGCGCGCGTTAAAAATCGCCTCCGCTACAATCTCTTCATTAAACCCCTGCAAATCCTCCATACTCCCCCCACCCCTGCCTATGACAATAATATCAAAGGCATTATCTGTGCCAAAAAAGCTATCCACATAAGCGATATTGCGCGCGATATGCCCACCAGCTTGCGCTCCTTGTGTGAGTGTATCAAGGGCGACAAGTTTTGTAAGATTCCAGCGTGTGCTAGCTACGCGCTTCATATCCTGCAAGGCTGCACCAGAGAGCGAGGTTAGCAGGGCGATTTTTTTGGGGAAGGGGGGCAGGGGCTTTTTGCTTGTAAAGTAGCCTTTAGATTCTAGCCTTTTTTTCAAGGCTTCATATTGCGCACTTAGAGAGCCGCTGCCACTTTCTATAAGAGAGTGGCAGATGACTTGGTAGTCCCCGCGAGGTGCATAGACACTAAGCGCGCCTTTTATGATGACTTGCGCCCCATTTTCTGGGGAAAAGCGCAGGGACTTGGCATTACCCTTAAACATCACGCAGCGGATAGAGCTTTGAGAATCTTTAAGGCTAAAATACAAATGCCCACTTGCTTTGTGTAAGGTAAAGTTGCTAATTTCACCTTGAAAGAACACTTCTACAAATGTCGCTTCAAGCAGGGATTTAATCTGTGCATTGAGCGCACTTACACTTAGTGGCTCTAGCGCACTCACTGCATAGTCCTTGTAACAATTCGTAAAACATCGTTATAAACCCCCAATGCCACAAGTCCTAGAAGCACAGCCCACCCAAGCATAGTAAGCGCGTAAAGCACTTTATCGCTCATTTGCCTTTTCATCAATGCTTCATAACACACAAAGACAATTTGCCCGCCATCAAGGGCTGGGATAGGCAGGAGATTGATTACAGCAAGATTGACAGAAATAAGTGCCATAACCATAGCAAATGCATAGAATCCACTTGGGGCAACTTCTGCCATCACATCAACAATCCCTATAACTCCGCTTAGCTCGCCAAGTGGGATAAGCCCTAAAATGAGTCGCTTGAGTGATTCAAAGATTAAAAGGCTTGCGCGCGCTACTTCTTGCATAGCAAACTTTATGCTAGCAGCTAGCCCTAAGTGCTCTACACCCACTTCACCCTTAGCGACTATGCCAATCATAGGGCGTTGTATTGTATCGCCAAAGATGTTTTGATGGCTACTGGATTCTGGTGTGATAAAAGTGGATTCTAGCTTGCCATCTCTTTGTATGGTAAGCGCAAGGGGGGTAAAGGAGCTGCCGCTTGGCTTTGCTTGAGCTATGGCTTGACTAAGCTGCTCCCACGAAGTGATAGAGGTAGAATCCACTTTTACAATGCGATCATTAGGGAGAAGTCCGGCTTTTTGCGCAGGGCTATCTTGCTGTATCTCGCCGATAATTGGCTCAAGGATTTTTACACCAGAGAGTCCTATGCCGACATAGAGCAAAAAGGCTAGCAGGAGATTAAACACCACGCCAGCAGAGAGAATGGCGATTTTCACCAAAGGGGGCTTGGTGGTGTAGCTATCAGGCGCGATTTCTCGGCTGGTTGGGTCAAGGTCGTCTTGCCCCTTTAGCTTGACATAGCCACCAAGGGGGATAAGCGATAGGGCGTATTGCGTGTCGCCTATGCGCTTATGTAAGAGCTTTTTGCCAAAGCCTATACTAAAGACTTCGACTTTCACGCCAAAGAGCCTTGCTGCGCAAAAATGCCCAAGCTCGTGGAAAAATATGAGAAAGCACAAAGCCAAAAACGCGCTAAAAAGTCCCATTAGATCGCACTTTTGTAGTATTTTATGGTGTAATCCACTCCGGAATAAAAAGTCATAAAGGTTGCCAGCCATAGCAGCACTTCACCGCCGGGGAAAAAGTCTGCGAGTAAAAATGCGATTGCAGCGATTTGGAAGCCTGTTTTGTATTTGCCAAGATAGCTAGCAGCGATAGACTTACCAGAGCTTGCTACCACCACGCGCAGCCCTGTGATGAAAAACTCCCTGCTTAAAATGATAAACACCGCCCAAGCATTTGCGCGCTCCAATAATAGTAGAGCGATAAACGCACTAAGGATAAGCATTTTATCTGCTAGAGGGTCAAAAACTTCGCCAAAAGTGGATTCTACTCTACAATGCCTAGCGATATAGCCATCAAAAAAATCTGTCAAGGAAGCGAGACAAAAAATCAAGCAAGCAAAGTAATTTACCCAGCTAGAATCTACCCAATCAGGCAAGATGAAATTGCTGTGTAGGAGAAAAAAAAGCAAAAACACCGCAAGAAATATGCGCGCGATTGTTAGGATATTTGGGAGTCTTTTTATCATAGCTAGTCCCCAAATACAGCCATAGCGCGCTAATTATGGCTATTTTTCAACAAGATCACTAAAGCTTATGTCGCTTGTGAGATCTGCTGCCATTTGCATAAGGGATTGCGTTTCTTTCTTTAGATCATTGATAATGCCCTGGTCGATGAAGCCAGAGAGCTTGCGTAGCTTTTTGTAAGCGTTTTTAGAGACATATGGGCGAAGTGTTTTAAGCTGCTTTTCATCGATATTTGGAAGCGTTTGAAACACTTTCCTTAGCTCCTTGGCAGGGATAGGTTTTTTTGCCATTTGGATTTCCTTTAGTTCTATTTGTGTTGTTTGTGCATTAGTGCGATAGCCAAGACACACGATCTACACACGATCTATCAAATATGTTCAGCCTGCAAATATAGTGAAAGGCGATTATAGCAAGAAAATGCCATTTTTCTATAAATATTTTGCCCTAGTTTGTCTAGGCAGAAATGTCCCACAAGGCGCAAAATCCAAATTTACAATGTTTTAACATAATTAAAATGGTATAATGCCTAAAAATAGTTGGAGAGAAAAATGCGTTGGTTACAATATTTAATGATCTGCTTGCTAACTCTTGTTATCTTTGCTGGAGGCGCGTTGTTCTCGCATTTTATCGGTGATATAAAGGAGATTCTACATATAGGGGAGCGATCCCACCATTACACATTGGATACCGCAGAAGCTATGCAGATCCCCTATGAGCAATATGAGAGCAGGGTTATCATTAGTGTGCCCAATGTGCTTAAGAAGACAGGCTCTAGCGATGTGGAGCGGCAGCAGGATCTTGTCAATAAATTTTCCCGTGTTCTTGGGGAGATTACAGATCGTGTTGTTAAGTCGCCATTATATGAGCGTGGAGCGTGTTTAGTGCAGTCAAAAATAGTAGAAGATGAAGCAATGATTGGAGAGATTAGCTGCACTATCACGGAAAAGGACATAGATGAGTATAAGGCTTTGCTAAAAGAAATCGACTATCTTGCTTTGAAAAATGGTGGCTTGCGAGCGGAGGTGTCAAGCTTGTATCCTGTCGTAGATTTTGCCCAAATTGAGAATACTAAGCAGAATCTACGCGCTCGCCTGCTAGAAAAGGCACACCAAAGCGTTGGATTCTACTCGGCACAGACAAAGAGACGCTGCTCGCTACTAGCAAGTAATGAGAGAGGTGCTTATAGCCCAAATGATGTGGTTGCACGCGCACTTGGGGCTAGCAAAGGATCGCTTAGTGGCACTAGTCTTTTTGCTGCGACTCTTCCCATAACTGCGGACATTAAGTTGCCTTTAGAGAAATCCGCGCCATTGTATTTGGAAGCGCGCATTACGATTAGGTGCGACTAATGCGTCATATTGGAAAGCGGAGTTGCTATGCGGTTTAACGAAGAGCTTGCACATATTGCCACCTATCAGGCTGGCAAGCCCATTGAAGAGATTGTGCGCACATTTGGGCTAGATGAAAAAGATGTCATCAAACTAGCTAGCAATGAGAATCCCTATGGTGCTTCACCTAGTGTTGTAGAGTGCATTAGGCATAATGCTCACAAGGTATCGCTCTATCCAGATGATTCTATGCACGCGCTTATTTCACGCTTACAGCAGCATTATGGTATCGAGTATGGGCAGTGCATTGTAGGATCTGGGAGTGATCAAATTATCGAGCTATGTATGCACGCTAAAGCGACAAAATCAAGCAAGATTCTTATGGCGGGTATTACTTTTGCGATGTATGAAATCTATGCCAAGCATATTGGTGCGCAAGTGATACGCACGCCAAGCAAAGAGCATAATCTCGCAGAGTTTTATGAGCTATTTACGCAGCATAAGCCTGATATTGTGTTTTTCTGTGTGCCTAATAATCCTTTAGGGGAGTGCGTAGATGCTAAAGAGCTCTATAAGCTTCTTGCGCACATAGAGCAAGAGAGCAGTGGCGAGACGCTTGTAGTCATTGATGGAGCGTATCAAGAGTTTGCTTCTTATAAGGATTCTAGTAAGCATATTGATCCGCGTGATCTTATCAATCGCTTTACAAATGCTATCTATCTTGGCACTTTTTCTAAAGTATATGGGCTTGGTGGTATGCGCGTGGGCTATGGAATCGCGCAAGAAAACATTATCCAAGCCTTGTATAAGCTGCGCGCGCCCTTTAATATTACGACCTTAAGTCTTGCGGCTGCGTGTGTGGCACTTGAGGATAAAGAGTTTGTGTGCGCTACGCTTGAGAAGAATTTCACACAAATGCGCAGATATGAAGAGTTTGCAGAATCTAGGGGGATTAGCTATATCCCATCTTATACAAACTTCATCACCCTAGTCTTAGAAAATCCTTATGACTCTTCGGTAATTTGCGATACACTTTTGCGGCAAGGGATTATAATCCGCAATCTCGCTTCCTATGGTATCAACGCTTTTCGCATAACTATTGGCACACAAGAGCAAAACACAAGAGTGCTTTTAGCTCTTACAGAGATTATGCGGTAGCTGGGGGTATGATGGAAAATTTTTGTAAGGATACAAAGTAGTGGATACCAAAACGCTTTTTGAACGCATAACAAAAATCTATAACAATCTCACCGGTAAGCAAAAGGTCGTTATCACAGCGACCATTGTTGTGCTTATAGGGTTTTTTGTGTTTTTGCTTGTTTTTTCAAATAAGCAGGTGCAAAGCTCCTATGGTGTGCTATTTGAAGGTATGAATGAGTCTGATAACGCGCTTATCTTGCAATATCTTAAAGACAATCAAATCCCCTACAAAATCCCCCGCCACGATGTTATAGAAATCCCCAGCGAGCGCGTGGCAGAAGAGCGCATTGCCTTAGCAGCCCAAGGTATCCCCAAAACTTCTAAAGTAGGATTTGAAGTATTTGATACAAATAATATCGCCGAGACAGATTTTACACAGCAGGTGAAGTTCTTACGCGCAACTGAAGGTGAGCTTACGCGCACAATAGAAGCTTTAGAGCCGATTTTTAAAGCAAATGTGCAAATTGCCAACCCTAAAGAATCACTCTTTGTCTCAACGAGTATCCCACCCACTGCTGCTGTTATGGTGCAGCTAAAGCCGGGTAGCACACTTTCATCGTTCCAAATCACAGGGATCAAAAATCTTGTGTCCGCAGCTATTCCAAGGCTTATACCTGAAAATGTTAAGATTGTCGATGGCAATGGAATGCCTTTGGGTGAGGACAATGAGTTAGCTGGGATCAATGAAGTGCTTAAGCAACGCTACGCCTTTGTCCATAAAGAAGAGCAGAAAAAGGCAGATGACATTGTGCGCTTGCTTTCCCCTCGTGCTGGTGGGGCGAATAAAGTTGTAGCCATTGTGAATCTTCAATATGATTGGAGTCAGCAAGAATCTGTGAAGCAGACCTTTGATCCCTCTCAAGTGCTTCCTAGAGCGACTAAGGACTATGAGAAAGAGAAGCAAGGACCGCCAGAGAAGACTATCGGCGGGATTCCGGGTGTGGAGAGTAATGTCGGTCCCGTGCAGAATCTAGATTCTAGTAATCAAATGATAAAAGAGCGCGAGACAGAGTCCATTGTCAATAATGAAATTGGTAACGAAACAATTAAGACAAAGTTTGCAAGCGGTAAGCCATTGCGCCTAACAGCTTCCGTGCTTGTCAATGGTGAGCATAGGATCGTAACCAAAGATGATGGACAAGAGGCGATGGAGTATGTGCCTTTCACCGCAGAAGAAATCACTAAGCTTGAAAATCTTGTCAAAAATGCCATAGGCTTTGATGAGTCGCGTGGAGATTCTGTAACTGTGTCTGACTGGGATTTCTCCAAAGGCGAAGCGATCAAAGTGCCAAAGACTTTTGTAGAAAAAGCCACAAGCTTTATGATGCAGTATGTCCCACTGCTAAAATATGTCATCATCGCCATTATTATCTTCATCTTTTACAAAAAAGTCATCGCTCCATTTGCTGAGCGAATGCTTGAAGTCCAAGATGCAGAAGATGAGAAGATTGAATCGCTCTTTGAGGTTGATGATGACGATGATGAAGCGAGCTCGCGCTTTGGCGAGCTGCGCAAGCGCGTGGAAGAGCAGCTTGGCATTAGTGGTGGATTTAGTGAAGATGAGGTCAAATATGAAGTATTGCTAGAAAAGATTAAAGCAGTCATTCAAGAAAAGCCAGAAGAAATCGCATCGCTATTCCAAAAGCTTATCCACGATGAAATCGGTGTAGAGAAGTCTAGCTAGGAGGCATTATGAGCTTACAATTAAACCAACGCCAGCGCGCACAATACGATGAACTCTCAATGTCGGAAAAAATTGCTATCTTGTTAATCCAAGTAGGCGAAGAACTTACAAGCGAGATTTTTAAGAATCTTGATATTGAGGGGATTACAGAGATTTCTAAGCAGATTATGCAGCTAAAAGGCACGGACAAAGCCATAGGTGGCGCGGTGCTAGAAGAGTTTTATGCGATTTTTCAGTCTAATCAATACATCAATAGTGGTGGGCTTGACTATGCTAGAGAGCTGCTTAATAAAGCCCTTGGACCAGAAGAGGCGAAGCGAGTGTTGGACAAGCTTGCAAAAACTATGCAATCTGCCAAAAACTTCGCCTATCTTAGTAAAATCCGCCCCCAGCAGCTCGCAGACTTTATTGTTAATGAGCACCCCCAAACTATCGCGCTTATCCTTGCGCATATGGACGCAAGCAGTGCGGCAGAGACATTGGGGCATTTTAGCGATGATAATATGCGCGCAGAAATCGCTATCCGTATGGCAAATCTCGGCGACATCTCGCCAAATGTTGTCAAGCGCGTATCCACTGTGCTAGAAAACAAGCTAGAATCTCTCACAAGCTACAAAGTCGAAGTGGGCGGACCAAGGGCAGTTGCCGAGATGTTTAACCGCCTTGGGCAAAAGGCTGCTAAATCCACGCTTTCTTATATCGAGCAGATTGATGAGCAGCTAGCAAATGAGATTAAAGAGATGATGTTTACTTTCGAAGATATTGTCAATCTTGATAAAAATGCTATTAGAGAGATTCTCAAAGTCGCGGATAAAAAGGATCTTACAATGGCATTAAAAGCTGCCAATGATAACTTGAAGCAAAAATTCCTTGATCAAATGAGCACCAGGGCTAGTGAGCAATTCATTGAAGAAATGCAGTTCTTAGGTGCGGTGCGTATGCGTGATGTCGAAGCTGCCCAGCGCAAGATCGTAGAAGCGGTGCAGACACTTTCAGAGCAGGGGCTTATCCAAGTAGGCGAAGAGGAGGATGTCGTTGAGTAGTTTTGAAGAAGATAATCTCATCACCAAAAATCATATTGAAAAGCATAGAATCAGCAAGTATGAGTTTCGCCCTATTGTGGCAGATGAGCTAGAATCCAAGCCCAAAGCCCCAGAATCCGCTCAAGCCACCAGCTTGCCCCCAGCAGCGCAGAGCATTGGAGAAGATAGTATAGAGAAAGAGCTCATTGAAAAGCTCTTGCAAAAGACCGATGAGCTCTCAAGCTCTTTAGCAAAGCTGCAAATCCAGTTTGAAAAGCAGCAGCTTGAAATGGAGGAGCGAGTCAATACTGCGCGCAATGATGCTTACAAAGATGGGCTAAAAGAAGGTGAAGAAAAAACACGCCAAGCCCTAGAAGCAGATGTGCAAAAGGAGCGTGCCGCCCTTGTAGAATCCGCTATCAATCTTGACAAAGCTATGCAAGCTTCCCAGACACATTTGCGCGAGCTAGAGAAAGAGCTAAGTGCCATTGCTGTGGATATTGCAAGAGAGGTGATCACAAAAGAAGTGGAGAAAGATAGCGCGGCTGTGGCATTAGCCTTGGCAAAGGAGCTGCTAGGCTCAATCGCCGATGCCACTGATGTGCAAATCCGCGTCAATCCGCTTGACTACCACACTCTAACCCAAGAGCTAAAAGATCACCCCAAGCTAAAAATAGAAGCGGATAATGCTATTACAAAAGGTGGTGTGATTATCGCAAATGGCGGTGGGATCATCGATGGCACTATCACCAATCGCTATAAAACTTTAAAACAAAGCGTTTTGGATAATTTGAAAGACTAGGGCGTTGTATGGCAGTTTTCCCCCAAAGACCCATAAAGCAAATGGAGCTAGCAGAGCTGGAGAATTTATGCGCTAGTATTCGAGCTAGAATTTTAGAGGTTGTGAGCCAAAATGGCGGGCATTTGAGCTCGACACTTGGCGCAGTGGAGCTGATTGTGGCTATGCACTATGTGTTTGACTACACAAAATCCCCCTTTATCTTTGATGTCTCCCACCAAGCTTATGCACACAAGCTACTTACAGGGCGGTATGATGAGTTTGCAAGCTTGCGGAAGTTTGGCGGGGTGAGTGGATTCTGCAAGCCAAGTGAGTCAAGCGCGGACTATTTTGTCGCCGGACATAGTTCTACTTCTATCTCACTAGGCGTAGGTGCGGCAAAGGCTATGGCTTTACGCAATGAGCGAGAAATGCCCATCGTGCTTATTGGCGATGGGAGTATGAGTGCTGGGCTTGTGTATGAAGCATTAAATGAGTTAGGCGATAGAAAATACCCTATGCTTATTATTTTGAATGATAATGAAATGAGTATCGCCAAGCCCATAGGCGCGATTTCTAAGCATTTATCGCAAATCATCTCCCACCCAATGTATCAATCGTTTCGCAATTTCACAAAAAAATGGCTAGAGAAAATGCCAGATTCTGCGACTTATCTCGCCAAACGCTTTGAAGAGTCGCTAAAGCTTATCACCCCCGGGATTTTGTTTGAAGAAATGGGGATTGACTACATCGGTCCAGTTGATGGACATAGTCTTAGCGATCTCATCTTTTGCTTTAAAAGGGCGCAGGATTTGGGGCGACCAGTGATTGTGCATACACAAACCATTAAGGGCAAGGGCTATGAGATTGCTGAGGGTCCTTATGAGAAGTGGCACGGGGTAGGGGCGTTTGATCTCCAAACAGGGCAGGCACTCAAAAAGCCCAGCCCAAAGCCCACGCCCACGCAGGTGTATGCTACCACACTAGCAAAACTTGCTAAAGATGATGCAAGAGTTGTAGGCGTTACAGCAGCGATGCCCGGAGGCACAGGGCTAGGAGAGCTGATTGACACTTATCCTAATCGATTCTGGGATACAGGCATTGCCGAGCAGCATAGTGTAACTTCTATGGCGGCAATGGCAAAGGAGGGCTTTATCCCCTTTGTGAGTATTTACTCGACATTTTTGCAGCGTGCTTTTGATCAAATTATCCACGATGTGGGGATTATGGGGCTGCCGGTGCGCTTTAGCATTGATAGGGCTGGGATTGTAGGCGAAGATGGCGAGACACATCAAGGGCTTTTTGATATTGCGTATTTGCGTATGATTCCGGGGCTTGTGCTTTTTGCTCCGCGTGATAATGCTACGCTTAAGCTCGCCATAGAGTTTGCCTACAACTTCTCTAGCGCGCCTTGTGCCTACCGCTATCCGCGCAATGCCTTCTGCCTAGAAGAAGGCAGCTATGAAGCAAGGGAATTTGTGCTAGGTGAGCTAGAAGTTTTGCAGCGGGGCAGGCAAATCGCGCTTATTGGCTATGGTAATGGCGTGGGCAGGGCGGATAAAGTCTATCGCGCTTTGTGTGATTTGGGCTTTGCTCCTAGTCTTATTGATTTGCGTTTTTGCAAGCCGCTGCCACAAGAGCTAGAATCCACTTTGCGCAGTCATACAATCGCCTTTGTCTTTAGCGATAGTTATAGAGATGGTGGCGTGGGTAGCGCGATATTGGAGCAGGCAAGCGCGTGGGAGGTGCTGCTGCCACTTTATAGTCTTGAGCTAGAATCCACTTTTGTCCCGCACGGCGATACAAAGAGTGTCGAGCACTCGGTAGGACTTAGCGAGCAGGCGTTGCTTGAGCGCGTGCTTAGCAAGCTTGAATATCACAATATCACTCCATAGGCGCAGCTATGAGTATAGAGCATAAAGAGGGCTTTGAGTTTGGCTTTGATAGCTCTGCTTGTGGGGGCTGCGGAGGGCGGTGCTGCGTGGGTGAGAGTGGCTATATCTTTCTCACACTCAAAGAAGCAGAGTCTATCGCCACATTTTTAGGGGTGGGGTTTGAGGAGTTTGTCTTGCGCTATGTGAAAAAGGTGGGCTATCGCTTTTCACTGATTGAAAAGCCTTATGAAGATGGCTTTGCGTGCGTGTTTTTTGATACCACAAAAAAGCAGTGTGGGATTTACGCCACTCGCCCAGCGCAGTGCAGGGAGTTTCCCTTTTGGCAGGGACTTAGGGCAAGAGAGCAGCTTGCGGAGCTTTGCGCACTTTGCCCCGGGGTTGTTAAGCAAGAAGTGCAGGGATAGATGATGAGAGCTTTGTGTAGCGCATTATTGCTTGTGTATCTAGTGTATGCTGATAGCAAGGAAGATGCTGTCTTGCTCAATGGTGCTGATAGCTTGTATCACGGCGATTTTGCAGGTGCGTTTGATGAGTTTATCGCGCTATTTGAAGATACAAAAGAGCCTTATTATGCCAAGCTTGCCGCCCAAGCGGCGATGGGCAAGGGCGATACAAAGTCTGCGTTACTGCTTGCAGAGCTATATATCAAGCTTAGTGGCAATGATGAAGATCTCATCATCAACAAGATTCTCGCTGATGTTTATGCGCAAAATGGGCAAATAGAGCAGGCTATCAAGGTGCTAGAGAGAATCTATGCGCAAGAGCCTAGCAATGAGATTGGCGAAGTGCTGGGCAATATGTATATGCTTAAGGGCTCTCCAAAGCAGGCGCAGCCCATCTTTGCACGCCTTTATGAAGCGACTCATCATACAGAGATTCTTAAAAAACTGCTTTTAGCATTTATCGCCCAAAAGCAAGAGCAAAAGGCTCTAGGACTTCTCTCCCAGCATTTACTAAGCTTTGGGTGTGAAGAGAGATTTTGTGAAGAAGCAATTGGGATTTATGCGGATTTGCGGGGGCTAGAATTTGCCAAAGATGTCTTTGAAAAAATCTATACCAAAAACCCCACAATCCCCAATGCTATGAATCTTATGCGCGTGCTTATTGCATTAAAGCAGTTTCAAGAAGCCCAAGGGATTGCGCAGGCTTTCCCATTTGATCAAGGGCTGCTTTTGGACTTGTATGTAATGCAAGGCGATTATCACAAAGCACAAAAAGAAGCCAAGCACATCTACGCCCAAAGCCAGAATCCTAAATTTCTAGCCTTAGAGGCGATATATGAGTTTAGTGCGCAAGAGCAGCCTACGCGCAAGCTCGCAGAATCTGTCGCCAAAAAGCTTAATGAGGCAATCACTCTGCGCCAAGCCCAAGCGCGTGAAGAAGACCAGCAGCAAACTCCACAAGATGCGTTTTTTTATAACTTTTATGGCTATTTGTTGATTGACTATGAGCTTAATATCAAGCGTGGTGTAGAGTATGTCAAAAAGGCTCTAGCTATTGAGCCTTATGCGTTTGCCTATATCGACTCATTGGCGTGGGGGTATTATAAGCTTGGGGATTGTGAAAACGCGCTCAAGGCATTTGCCCAAATCCCAAAAGATCAGATCGCAAATAACCCAGACTTGCGCGCACATAGCTACCAGATAGAAGGTGTTTGTGGCAAGCAAGATATAACGCAAAAAAGAGTGAAGCAATGAATATGCTTATGCGATTTTTCCAGCGATTTTCTTCGCCTAAAGCCCTAGAATCCACTTCCGCACTTGCTTATAGAATCCAGCGTGAGCAGGAACTCCTGCCCTTTGATTTGCTTGGGAGATCGCTTTCTTATAACCCCTATCCACCACGCTTTAAGGAGATTTTCCCCACGCTAGACTCTCCTCGTGGCTTGCTTGTGAAAGGCTTTGTATTTGATGAGCTAGAATCTATAGTTGCCCATATACACGCGCATAAGGCACAAATCATTGTCCTAGATATGGCGCGAGATTCTAGTGCGAATCCTAGCGGAGAGGGGCTAGAGTGTATAGGGTATTTGCGCCACTACACCACCGCGCTCATTGTGCTAAAGGATAGCTTTATTGATCCATATCAAATCTTGCAAGCAGTCGTTTATGGTGCTGATGGTGTGGTGCTAGATTCTAGTAGTAGGGGGCATAAGGCGTTGCTAGAATTTGCATTTAGGCTAAATTGTATGAGCTTTTGCGCCATTGCAACACTTAGGGAGATTAAGCAAGCTGTGCTAGCAAAGACAGAAGGGTTTTTTATCGATGATGGTGTGTATGATGAGTTTGCCACACTGCTGCCAAAATCCAAGTGTATCTGCCACTATGTGGAGGCAACTGCTCCCAAGCGTGCAAGCACAAGTGCAGATTTTATGTGTGTGCAAGTGTAGGTCGTATGCACATTACTATTCTTAGTGATACAAGTGCGCATAAGCTTGATGTGGCTGCGCCTAGTGTGCGGCTTGATGAGTGTGTGGCACAAGGGCTACATATCTCACGCAGCCAAGCACAAGAGCTCATTAAGCAAGGGTGTGTTCAAAGCAATGGCATAAAGAGTCAAAAAAGCGGGCTTAAGCTTACAAAAGATACGATCTTGCAGATCACGCTCCCAGCGCAAAGCTCAAAGCCAGCTGCTTTGCAAATCCCACCACTTGAGATTACTAGAATCTATGAAGATGAAGAGCTGCTTATTTTAAACAAGCCCCCAAATCTTGTCGTCCATAGCGCACCAAGTGTAAAAGAAGCGACTTTGGTAGATTGGCTTCAAGCACAAGGGGTAATGCTCTCCACACTAAGTGGCGCGCACCGAGCTGGGATTGTGCATAGGCTTGATAAGCAAACAAGCGGGGCAATCGCCATTGCTAAGACAAATGCCACGCACGCTTATTTAAGCCAGCAGCTAAAAGATCGGGCTATGGGGCGGTATTATTTGGCACTAATTGATAAGCCGCTCAAAGAGCCAAGAATGATCACTTGCAACCTAGCGCGCCACCCAAACAATCGCCTAAAAATGGCAAATATCGATGCTATGGGGCAGAGAGTCTCTTCTGCTAGATTCTCGCAAAGTGCCTTTATCCCGCTTATCAACACGCAAGAGACTTCACTGCTTGCCATTAAGCTCTATACTGGGCGCACACACCAGATCCGCGCACATTTAGAGAGTATCAATCGCCATATTTTAGGCGATAGGCTTTATGGCTATACAGGCGCGCTAGAGTGTCGCGTCCAGCTGCACGCATATTTGCTCTATCTCACGCATCCTATCACGCGCAAGCAGATGGTTTTTCGCGCTGAGATTTTTGGAGATATGCTACAATGTGCGCAGATTTTTGGGGCAAAGGAGTTTGATGAAGCCATTAGGCAAGATGCTATTGTGCAGGCTTTTAGTCAGTGGGATACTGCTTGTAGGGCTAAGTAGTTGCGCTACCAAAAGCACTTCCTTAGGGTTTTTGGGCTCGCAAGAAAAGCTTGATCCAAACCTGCCTATGATTCCACAGATACGCACTATAGCTGATGTAAGCTCTATCGCGCTAGAGTGGGATAGAGTGCCAAACCCAAATGCGATTAAAGGCTTTGTCATCTTCCAAAACAACGCCAACAATAGCAAAAAAATCGCTACGATTAAAAACCCTTATGCCACGCATTATGTTGTGGATTCTCTCTTGCCAGAGACTTCCTACTCTTTCCAAATCGCCACGCTTGGTGCAGATAATGCAATCTCGCAAAAGACCGAGCCGCTCGCTGTGAAGACATCATTCATCGACCCTGTTGAAAAGGCATTTGCTTCAAAAGACTATGCCAAAAAGATCAAACTCATCTGGAGCCCCCACCCAAACCCTAGCATTACACGCTACATTATCCAGCGCAAGAATCCTGCCGGTGCGTTTCTCAATATCGCTACGATTAAAAACCGCTTGCTTGTGGAGTATTTTGATGAGAATCTAGCCGATGCGCAAGACTACACTTATCGCATCATCGCTAAAGATTTAAACGGAGTCAATTCGCGTCCAAGTGCGGAGATACAAGGCTCTACAAGACAGAAGCCAAAGACAATTACCTCAATGCAAGCAAGCCAGAATCTAGCTAAAAATATCCAGCTAAGTTGGGACGCTGTCCCAGATATTAGTCGCTATGAGATTTATACTGCTAGCACGCTTGATGGTGTATATAAGCCCCTTGTGCAAGTCAATAAAACCTACTATACACACAAAATTGGCAAGGATAGTATCGAGCTATTTTATAAAGTGCGCGCTATTGATGATAATGATGTCGCAAGTGATTTGCCAAATGGCGCGACTAGGGGTGCGACTCTCCCGCCTCCACCTACGCCTGTTATCACTCAAGGGCAGATACAAAATAGCCACGCTTTTATAGAGTGGGAGATTATCAATAATGCGCGCGTAAAAGCCTATGTAGTATATCGCTATGAGGGGCGCTTGGGTGCTCCATTGCGCTTTAGCAACACGATAAAAAATAGCTTCACTGATAAAGAAATGCAAAAAGGCAAGCGATATATCTATAAAGTTGTCTCTGTTGATGGAGATGGCAATGAGTCTCTACCAAGCAAAGAAGTAGAGCTGCTTCTACAATAATGCCGCACTTTATCGCCCGCAAACAGCTAGAATCTAGTGCTTCTAAGCTAGATTCTATGCCCTATGCTTATAAGCTTGATAGCATAAGATCTAGCAATGTAGCTCTTATTGCCGTGCCCTATGTGTATCAAAATAAACCTAGATTGTGTTTTGTCTATGAAATCGTGCGCGCAAATGATGTGCTATTAAAGGGGGTTAAAAGTCTGCGCCCTATACCAAGTGGCTTGCTTAAAAATGCTCTGCAAGCTTTAAGCAAGCATTATGATGTGCTGCACGAAAACCTAGCGCACACCGCGCTTAAGCAGGACATTGATAGTCCATTTTTGTTAAGCGATGGGGAGATAGTGGAGCTACTAGAATCTAGCCAAGATACATATAGCCAAGTGTTTGTGGAGATAGGGTTTGGCAGTGGTAGGCATATTGTGCATTTAGCCAAGGAGCATAGAGATACGCTTGTAATAGGGCTAGAGATACATACGCCTTCTGTGGAGCAAGTGTTGCGACAGATTGAGATTCTAGGTTTAGAAAATCTCTACATATCTTGCCTTGATGCAAGGCAGTTTTTACGCGCTGCTATAAGTGATAGTGTGGGGCAGATGTTTATCCACTTTCCTGTGCCTTGGAATAGTGCGAAAAATCGCCGTGTGCTAAATGGCGTATTGCTACAAGAGGTGATGCGGGTGCTTAAACAAACAGGCTCATTAGAATTCCGCACCGATGATAGAGAGTATTTTGAAGATGTGTTAGCTTTGGCACAAGCCAATCAATACGCTAGCTTTAGGCACACAATAAACGCCAAGCGGTCCATAACGAGTAAATACGAAGCAAGGTGGCTAGCGCAGGAAAAAGATATTTTCACTATTGCGATTACGCCAAATGCAAAGACTCCGCCGAGAGATTCCCGCGAGATTGGGCAAAAATGTGGATTTAGATTTGATAAAAAATTGGTAAAATCCACTTTAGCAAAAGCTAGTAGCGATTGTTTTACCCACTTGTGGGAGAAGAGGCGTTTTGCGCAAGGGTTTTTGTGTGTGTATGATGCTTTCATCTCAAGAGCGCAAGATAGGGTGGCGTTTTTGGTGCATTTTGGGGACTTTCAATACCCTTGCACGCGATTGATTGTGCTAGAGTGTATTGAGATAGCAGGTGTGCTTGAGTATCAAGGGCACTATTTCCCAGAGCCACCACTCCAAAGCCACGCTAACGCACAAGCACACGAATTGTTTATTAACATATTGGAGAAACTATGAGTATCATTACAGCAAGCAATCTTACGCTAGGCTACCAGCGAGAAGAGCCAGTCATCGTTAATGCAAACTTCACCATCAATCACAAAGACTTCGTCTTCATATCAGGACCTAGTGGTAGTGGGAAGAGCACCCTGCTTAGCTCACTTTATGGAGCTTTAGCCCCTATGAGTGGGAATCTTAGTGTATGTGATATCAATCTCACTAAACATAAAGATAAAAATATCACTCGCTTACGCCAAAAAATCGGCATAGTTTTCCAAGACTACAAGCTCATAGAAGAGTGGAATGTCGAAAAAAACATCGCGCTTCCTATGCTTATCAATGGCTACAAAAAAGATGCTTGCGAAGCCCAGACAGAAAAGCTGCTTTCACATATAGGGCTTTTGCATAAGGCGAGCAAATATCCTTTAGAGCTAAGTGGTGGAGAGCAGCAGCGCGTGGCTATGGCGCGTGCCATTGCCCATCGCCCTACCTTGATTCTAGCCGATGAGCCCACGGGAAATCTTGATGATTTTTCTAGTGATATGATTTGGAGCTTGCTAAAAAGCGCAAATGAGCAGCTTGATATTACTATTGTGGTTGTTACCCACCGCGTCCCTATGCGCACAAATATCTCCTATCGGCACTTATTTATCGATCGAGAAAGGAATAGTATTTATGAACAGCATTAAACAACACTTTTTTTTGATTCTACCGCTACTTGCGCTCCTTTTTAGTCTTGAGAGCTTTTTGCTTATCAATCGGGCAATTATTAGCAAAGAAGACAAGCTTTTGCAAAACTACTCCATTGTGATTGCGAGTAAAAAAAAGCTCTCTCTTGAAATTATCCAGCAAAATATCCCAGAAGCATTATCGCTTGAGCCGATTGATCCAAGCTTTATCCTAGATAAAATCCGCTCCAATATGAATAATGAAGATTTTGAAAACATCAAAAAAGAACTATCTCTCTACTATACTTTAAAGCTTGATTCTTTCCCTAATCAACGGCGACTTAATGCCATAGAATCCACTTTAAACAAAATCCCAAATATCATCAAAACAGAGTCGTTTGCCAAGACGCATAACCAAGCTTATCGCCTGCTATTTTTGGTCAAGTTTAGCATACAGACTTTCGCACTTATTTTGGCGGTGCTTAGTGTGCTTTTGATGATTGATCAAATACGAATTTGGCATTTTGAACATAGCAAACGAATGCAAATTATGAATTATTTGGGAGCAAGCCTATGGATGAGAAATAGCTTCTTGCTTAAGGGAGCGGTTAATGACGCCATTATCGCAGCTATTGCGGTGAGTGTTGGGTTTTTGTATTTCTCCACCACAGATGCTGCTAGAGAGATGATGGAAGCACTAGAAGTGAGCGGCGAGGTGTTTAGCTTTGTGTATGATTTTGGGATTTTGCTTGCAGCTTCGATTGGGACTTGTTTGTTTTGTGTATTTGCAGCAATTAGCCTACAAAGAAAGGTATAAAATGCGTTTTGTATCTGTGCTTTGGTGTGCAATCCTGCCTGTATGTCTAGTTGGCGCGCCTAAAAAGCTTGAAGATATAGAAAAGGACATTCATACCAATAAGCAGAAGCTAGAAGAAAAAGCCAAAGAAGAGCGAAAGATCTCTTCACGCCTAAGCTCACTTGGCAATACGATCAATGCACGCAAGAAGCAGATTTCTTCCCTGCGCGCGCAAATTGTGTTTTTGCAAAAAAGCATTAGCCAAAATCAAAGCCAAAGCCAAAGCCAAGAGAAAAAGCTGGGATCGCTACGCGCAACCTTGCAGGCACTAGAGAGCGAAAAAAGCGCGATACAAGCCTATATTGCTAATATTATCATTAAGGATTTGTCATTCTCGCTTGTTTTAGATAAGCAAAGCGCAGTATCCCCAGATGATGTGATGCTTGAAGAAGCATTTGATCTTTTGACCAAGCAGAGCCAAAGTAAGATTCTAGCTCTAAGCGACAAGCAAAAAAAGATTACCGATCAAATTGGGCTCATCACGCATAATATCAATGAGATCACAACTCTCATAGGCACACAGCAGAACAAAAAAGAGCAGCTGCAAAAAATGATTAACGAGCAAAATCTTCTCAATGACAAATTGCAAGCCGAGCTAAATGACTACAATCAAAAGCTTATCCAAATCACCAAAGAGCGTGAAGGACTAGATTCTATCTTGCAGAATCTAAATATCATTAAAGCCGATCGACAAAAGGAGCTAGAGCGACAAAGACAAGCCCTGCTTGCAGCGCAAAAGGCACAGAAAGAAAAAGAAGAAAGACAAGCTAAGGAAAATGCTGCAGCCCCCACCCAGCAGCAAAGCCAAAAAGACAATCTCAACATCGTGCAAGTTGCAAATAGCTATAAGAATGTCTCAGTTATCAAATACACTGGGGCAAAGACCATTGCACCGCTAGAGTATTATACGATTGAGCAGAATTTTGGACCTTATTTTGACCCGGTTTATAATCTTAAGGTGTTTAATGAGTCAATCACGCTGCTTTCAAAAGTGCCCAATGCTGTTGTATATAATATCCTTGATGGCAAGGTTGTCTATGCCAAGGAAGCTCCTGTGCTTAAAAAAGTTGTAATTGTCGAGCACAGCAATGAGACTTATACTATTTACTCTCAGCTTGATAAAATCGCGCCGACAGTTAAGCCGGGCTTTGTTGTTAAAAAGGGCTATACAATCGGCAGGGTTTCGCAGAGGCTGGGATTAGAAATAACACAAAAAGACAAACATATCGATCCAATCGAAGTTATTGCAAAAAGTAAATAATTTGCTAAAACATTTTACAAAATAGTCGATAGTAGTATCACCTAAGCTAAAATCACAAGGAGGTTGTTATGGCAGAGGTGCATACAAACCAGGTTTCTTCTATCAAAAATACACTTTATGGTATGGTTAATAGTGCAGGGCAGGCATATAAGCAGGATTCTATCCAAGCGTCTAATATGCGCGCTGCGAGTTCCGCTCATACGCACCCTGATGATATGCATACGCGTGGCGAGCTAGTGCATACAGCAAAAGAGATCAATAAGAAAATGGAGCACATTGGTGCTGATATTAATTTCAGCTACAACGATGATATTGGCGGACTTGTTGTAACGGTGAAAGACCCAAGCAATGGTGGCAAAGTTATTCGAGAGATCCCAAGTAAAGAAGCCATTGAGCTTACAAAAAAAATGCACGAAGTAGTTGGGCTGATTTTCGATAAAAGAGGTTAGTTTAGATTTTGGCTGGTATGCCAAGAAGTGTGGGAGATAAGTAATGGCAGTAGGTAGGATCAACTCATTAGGAGTTGGTAGCGGGGTATTGAGCTATGATGTCATTGACAAGTTGCGTGAAGCAGATGAAAAGTCAATGATCCGCCCAATAGAGCGGAAAATGGAGCAAAACATTGAGAAGCAAACCGCGCTTGCAGAGATTAAGACACTAGTGTCTGCTATACGCACACCTACAAAAACTCTTGCGGATTATTCTTCCTACCTAGGGCGCACGACTAATGTCAATAGTGATGCAATTAAGGCAACTGTCGCAAGTGGTGTGCCTATGCAAGATATCAAAGTTGATGTGCATCAGCTAGCTCAGGGTGATATTAATGAAGTTGGTGGGAAGTTTGAGAGCAGAGACAGCGTTTTTAGCGAGAATGATGCAAGCCTTAGCTTCTATACACAGGGCAGAACCTATAAGATTGATATTAAGGGCGGTATGAGTCTGGGCGATGTTGCACAGCTTATTACCGATGAGACAAATGGCGAAGTTACAGGTATCATTATGAAGACAGGTGGGTCAAAGCCCTACCAGCTTATGATGAATTCTAAAGGTATGGGCGATCAAAGTAGAATCTATTTTGGCACGACGCTAACGACAAATATCCCCGGTGGTGCTTTGGATTTAGGTGAGGGTGATTTGACCTTAAAGCTTACAGATAGCAAGGGCAATGAGCAAAGTTTGGACATTAAGCTAAAGACAGATGGCTCAGGAGATAGTGCCCTAGCTGTTAAAGAGGCAATAAGGGAAGCCATAGAATCTAACGATGAGCTAAAAGACTTGCTTGATACGGAGATTAATGTAGGGCTTGATAAAGATGGCAAGGGGCTTGTGATCAATGATTTGCGTGGGTATGGCATAAGTGTGGAGGGGGCGCAGGCTGGATCTCTTGGATTCCGTGATGGACAAGCAAAGCAAGAGCCACTTATAGAATCTGGGCAGATGGTGAAAGCGGGCAAGCTTAGCGGGGTTGTGATGATTGGTAGTGTGCCGCTAGATCTTGGTAAGATGACCAAAGATAAAAATACTAGCGAGCAAAATGCCCAAATCATTGCGCAAGCCATAGAAAATATCGCAGGAATGCACGCTAGCACCGATGGCTCTGGGAAGCTTACTTTAAGCTCAGAAGTGGGCGAGATCAAAATTAGCGCGCAAGATGATGCAGGCAAGCAAGCCATAGAAGATATTGGCTTGAAGTCTGGCACTATACAGAGCTATGCAAAACTGCAAGATAGCTTATTTAAAATCAAAAATATCCAGCAAGGACAAGATGCACTTATTTCCTATAATGGCGCGCAAATCTCACGCCCGACTAATGAGATTAACGATGTCGTAGGTGGTGTATCAATGAGCTTGCAATCCACCACCGAGCCGGGTAAGCCAGCGATCATTAGCATAGGGCGAGATGATGCAAATATCATCGAACAGGTGAAAGAATTTGTAAAAGCCTATAATGAGCTAGTCCCCAAGCTTAATGAGACGACACGCTATGATGAAGATACGAGTGTTGCCGGGGTGTTTAATGGCGTGAGCGACATACGCACGATACGATCCTCGCTTAACTCTTTGATCAGCTATTCGGAGCTTGTCGATGGTAAGCTTGCAAGCCTTGTAAATTATGGTATTACACTTAATGATAAGGGTGTGATGTTTTTAGATGAATCTATGCTTGCAAGTGCTATAAGTGCTGATCCAAAGGGCACAGAAGAGTTGTTCTATGGCAGAGATAAGCAAGAAGCATCGGGGAGAGAGACACATATTGATGGTGTTTTTGCAAAAATTGATAAATTTTTAGCCACTTTAGCCGATGGTAGTAATTCAAGGCTTGAAGCATTTGGCTCATCGCTAGAGCGCGATGCCAAAGCCTTGCAAAAAGACAAGAAAAGCGCGACAGAGCTGCTTGATACACGCTATGAGACAATGGCGAGTCGTTTCGCGGCTTATGATAGCCAAATCGCAAAGACGAAAAATGCCTTTGGCTCAGTGCAGATGATGATCGATCAGTCTGTCGCCAAAAAGTAGCTTGAAGAAGTAGCTCATTAGGAAAGGATAATTATGAGAAGCAATGCCTACAATCTCTACCAACACAACGAAATTTCCGTGGAGTCTCCCGCTAAACTGATTGAGATGCTCTATGAAGGGATATTGCGTTTTTGCGGGCAAGCAAAGCGACATATGGAGCTAGGAGATATTGAAAAAAAGATCTACTATATCAATCGCGTAACAGACATTTTCACAGAGCTACTCAATGTCTTAGATTATGAGAGAGGTGGCGAGGTGGCTACTTATCTCACGGGGCTTTATACGCACCAAATCAAGCTGCTCACACAAGCAAATGTCGAAGATAATGCAGAGAAAATTGACATTGTTATCAATGTAGCAAAAGGCTTGCTTGAAGCTTGGAGAGAGATCCACCAAAATGAGCTGGCTTGATAGTCTAAAAGTCGCAATTATCCAAAAAGACACACAAAAGGCATTTGCGCATATACAGACACTTCCAGAAAGCTTTGATGATATAGAGGAGATGCTCCAAGCAAGGGAGCTTATCGCTCAGGTGCTCGACTTGCTCGAAGAAGAGAAGAGCCACATTAGAATCCAAATGCTACAAATAAAAGCTGCAAAAAAAATCATAGAGATTAATTCGTAACTGCTACATACAAATCTATTTGGACAATCGTTGTAGATAAGCGTGATAGGCGCGATGTGTTTGGTGGATAAGCGTGGCATTGGGCGTTTGCATAAATCTTAGTTGAGCATACCAATGTTTGCGGGATTATTCACAAGCATCTGCATATTTAAACCCAATAAGATATTTAAATAATTCATCAAATTTTTCTTTGCTTTTGTCTTCTAGCTCATCTTTTAGCTTCTCTATGTTTTTAAATGTGCTTGAAACAATGTTTGCTTGATTGTTGTCCTTGCAAGTATCAAAGCCAAATTTTTCTCTATCTGCCTTGCTAAATAAAGATTCTATGGCATAGACATTATTTTTTATTGCCCCACTTGCATTTTCAAAAATATCTTTAAGCGTAATGACTGAAAGATATTTTTTAAATTCTTCTTCATCTTCAACGCCTTGTTTCATAGCCTTTCCTGCTCTGTCATTATCCACTAGCAAAATGGGATGGATACGCAATCTTTTTGCAAAAGTGATAAGATTTTCTGCTTTTTGCTTTTGCTCAAGGCTAAAGCTTAGCTCATTATTATCACTAGCTTCTAAATCTCCCTTGCCACCAAGTCCGCTAATTGGCAAAAATATAAGTTTATTAGAATCTTTGTCGTCATAAATCTGGCTATATGCGTTTAGAATATTAGAATCCATAATGCCCTCTACAAATATAAGCTTCGTTTCATCAAACTTAATGTTCTCACCCAATGCTTTGTATATATCATTTAGCGTATCACTTTCCCCATAGCCTAGCATTGAAAAGTCATTGATAATAAGTGAGCCTTTTGGATTTTCTATCTCGCTAGATTCTAAAGAGTTTAATGCCTTTACAATCCGCACTTCATCAAGGTGGGTAATATCTAGCATAGAGGGCGAATGTGTGGCTATGATAAATAAAATCCCATTTTCCTTGCCATATTCCTTGAGAAAAGCTCGCAAATCCTTTTGGGCGGGTATGCTTAGGCTATTTTCTGGCTCATCAATGAGAACAATATCGCCCCTGCCAATCTCGCCTTTGTAGAGAAAATTAAAAAAGAGATTGAAAAATTTTCTAAAGCCTGGGCTTTGTCGCTCTAGGTTGATAGTATCACCATTTTTCCTTATGCTTAGCTCCACAAAAGCAGAATCTAACTTAATATGAAAGCTATATACAGGCTGCTTCAAGCAATACAAATCATTAAAGTGTTTATTGATTTTGCTTGTAAAAAGCTTGTTAATCTCATCTTGCGTGGTGGTGAGATAATCGCTATCATCTTTTTCATAAGCCTCTTGTATCATCGCTATATCTCTCTTCAAGATTGTAAAAAGTGCTTGAAAAAAGCTTGATTTATCTATCTTGCTAGGCTCTACTTTTAAGTCCTTTTTAGCAATGGCATTTTCTTTATATAGCACGATATTTGGCAAAAATGTAATATCAAAATGCTCTTTAATAATATCTCTATCCTTTTGCCTTTGCATATCTTTTTGGAAGTTTTCAAGTGGTGTTTGCAGGAGGGTTTGCAAGCTTGAATCTTTGCTAAGACGGTAATCTTCTGCAGCCATACCTTGTATATTTTCATACCAAATTTTCAAGTCCTGAATTTTTGGATTGCCTTTGAGATTGGATTCTAGGTTTTGCATAATTTGACGCGTGTTGCTTGAATATGCGTGCTGTTTATAGCTAAGGCAGTTTGCTATATGTCTTTTTGCTTGTTTAACATCAAAGTCCCTGTATGTCTCCAACTCTTTTGGCAAATCTGTTTTTAATTCATTAGGCGTGAGTATTGCTCTAAAAACTCTGTCTCTTATACACATCT
>OWJG01000038.1_pt1 | contig 107322 bp, 99 predicted proteins | sample 1732781 | NCBI WGS metagenome assembly OWJG01 (sample SAMN05065753, study PRJEB22554) | human gut metagenome | biome: ENVO:2100002; feature: ENVO:00000062; material: ENVO:00002003 | host: Homo sapiens | place: USA | reverse complement strand
GAGATGCAGCGTAGTCTCGTGGGCTCGGAGATGTGTATAAGAGACAGGTTTTACTCTGCTTCATCACTTGAGCTTGCTTCATCTTCGCTTGTCTCTTCTCTTTCTTCTTTGGGGCAGGTTACTGCAAAGGCGACTTTCTCACTCCCTACATTGACGATTTTTACGCCACTTGTATTGCGCCCTGCTTCACGGATCGCATCGGTATCTACGCGTATCATCTTGCCCTTTGTGGTTAGCACCATTAAATCCATATTTTCATCATTGACATTGACAATGCTTACAAGATTGCCTGTTTTGTTTGTAAGCTTCATCACAATCACGCCTTTGCCGCCGCGCGATTGCAAGCGGTATTCTCCTGCAAGTGTCTGCTTGCCGATGCCCTGCTCACTCACGGTTAAAAGCTTGTCGTTATCACTGCCTATAGTCGTAGCAGCGATCACGCAGTCATCTTGCTCTTTAAAGCGTATCCCTGTAACACCGCGGCTCACCCTGCCGATCTCGCGTATATCATTGACACTAAAGCGGATACACATACCCTTATGTGTGGCGATGAAAAGCTCTTTAATCTCTTGGGTGATGATTCTAGCACTCACTAGCTCATCATTTTCATCAAGATTGATCGCGCGCACGCCCACAGAGCGGATATTGCTATACTCGCTTAAATTGGTGCGCTTGACGATGCCGTTTTTGGTGAAGAACACTAGAGATTTATCGCTGTTGAAGTCTTTTGTAGTGATGGTCGCCATAATCTTCTCATCTGGCTGGATATTGATGAGATTGACCACTGCCTTGCCAATAGCCGTGCGCCCAGCTTCAGGGATTTTATAGACTTTTAGCCAGTAGAGCTGCCCTTTGTTGGTGATAAATAGTATCGTATCGTGCGTGTTTGCGATGAAGAAAGATTCTATAAAATCATCTTCGTGCGTATTGCCGCTAATCTTGCCTTTGCCACCGCGGTGCTGCTTTTCATAAGTTTTTAGCAGCACGCGCTTCACATAGCCGCGATGACTCATTGTAACAACCACTGGCTCATTGGGGATTAGATCTTCTATGTCGATTGCATCATAGTCTTCTTCAATCTGCGTAAGACGCGGGCTAGAAAACTTCTCTTTAATCTCTAGCAGCTCTTCTTTAATGATCGTTTTAAGCTTTTCTTCGCTTTTTAGGATACTTGTTAGGTATTCTATCTGCTTGAGTAGCTCGGCGTATTCTTGCTCGATTTTATCGCGCTCTAGCCCTGTTAATCGCTGTAAGCGCATTTCCAAAATCGCTTTAGCCTGCAAGCTACTTAGCCCAAACTTCTCCATAAGCCCATCGTGCGCTTCTTCAGTATTGGCACTTGCTTTGATAAGTGCTATGACTTCATCGATATGATCAAGCGCGATCTTAAGCCCCTCTAAGATATGCGCCCTAGCCTTTGCCTTTTCTAGGTCAAAAATCGTGCGGCGGATAACGATGGTCTTTCTATGAGAGATGAAGATATTTAATAGCTCTAAAAGTGTAAATATCTTTGGCTCTTTGTTGTTGATAGCAAGCAGGATAATCCCAAAGGTAGTCTCCATTGTGGTGGATTTATAGAGATTGTTTAACACAATCTCACTCATCGCATCTTTTTTAAGCTCGATGACTACACGCATACCTTCTTTGTCGCTCTCATCGCGCACTTCAGCGATCCCTTCTATAACCTTATCCCTAGCTAGCTCGCTGATTTGCTCCACAAGCTTAGCTTTATTGACTTGGTAGGGGATTTCATCGATGATGATGATGTCTTTGGTCTTGGTTTTTTCTATGTGGGTTTTGGCGCGCACGCGGATTCTACCGCGCCCAGTGCGATACGCATCGATAATGCCCTGCTTCCCATAGATGATCCCGCCTGTGGGGAAGTCTGGTCCTTGCACAAAGGAGAGCAGCTCCTCAAGCGATGCCTCTGGGCTATCGACCACATACACAAGCGCGTCAATAATCTCATCAAGCCTATGTGGTGGGATACTTGTCGCCATACCCACGGCAATCCCACTTGAGCCATTAACAAGCAGATTTGGAATCCTGCTTGGCAAGACATCTGGCTCTTTTAGACTATCATCATAGTTTGAGACAAACTCCACCGTGTCCTTATCAATATCGCGCAAAATCTCTTCACTAGCTGATGCCATACGCGCGCCTGTGTAGCGCATAGCCGCGGCATTATCGCCATCGATTGAGCCAAAGTTCCCGTGCCCATCGACAAGCGGCAAGCGCATAGAAAAGTCCTGTGCCATACGCACAAGCGCATCATACACAGCTGTATCGCCGTGGGGGTGGTATTTCCCTATGACATCACCCACGATACGCGCGCTTTTTTTATGCTTGGCGCGAGAGTTTGCACCTAAGTCATTCATCGCATAGAGAATTCGCCTATGCACGGGCTTTAAGCCATCTTTAGCATCAGGGAGCGCGCGCCCTACAATCACGCTCATAGAGTAATTTAAATAACTCTCTTTAATAGAATCATCAATATGTATATCAACAACGCTCACATCATCTAAAAGATGCTCCATAGACACTCCTTACTATCCTTAAAATCTCCACATAGATTCTGGCAAAATAAGCAGAGATTCTAGCTAAAGTTTGCTTAAAGAAGTGCCTACAAGCCCAGCAAAGCCTAAGCCCACCGCGCCTAGCCAAACAGCCATAGATTCCACCTAGAATCTAAATGCCTAGATTCTAGCCCCGCTCTTAACATCAAAGCGAGCGAGAAAGCGCACAAGCTTTAGATAATCGCGCTAATTTGCTCGCTATTGAGCCAGAGCGTATTGGTAGCACTTGAGTATTCAAAGGCTTCTTTTACGCGCACGCCCTTTTGTCCATTGGCACTCACGCTATAATCAATAGGCGTTTGAAACACAATGCTAGGCTCGATGAGATAAAACTCATCAAACTCATAGCAGTGCCTTGAGTCATCTTCTGGGATCATTACTTCGTGCAGCTTTTCACCCGGGCGGATACCTATAAACTTCATAGGTAAGTGTGGAGCTAGGCAGCGCGCTAGATCGGTGATTTTCATACTTGGGATTTTGGGCACAAAGATTTCGCCCCCGTGCATTCTCTCCAAGCTCTTTAGCACAAACTCCACCCCAGAATCTAGCGTGATAAAAAATCTCGTCATTCGCTCATCAGTGATTGGCAGCTCCTTTGCACCCTGCTCTACAAGCTTTTTGAAAAATGGCAGCACACTCCCCCTAGAGCCTAGCACATTCCCATAGCGCACGACACTAAATCGCGCTTGCTTGCTGCCTTTGATATTATTCGCGCTGATGAAAAGCTTATCCGAGCAGAGCTTGGTCGCGCCATAGAGATTGATGGGATTAGCGGCTTTATCAGTAGAGAGTGCGATAATATGGGAGACATCATTGGCTAGGGCTGCTTGGATTACATTGCTAGCTCCTTGGATATTTGTTTTGATACATTCTATGGGGTTGTATTCTGCTATGGGGACATGCTTTAGCGCAGCTGCGTGGATACAAATATCCACCCCAGCCATAGCAGATTCTAGCCTAGCTTCATCGCGCACATCGCCGATAAAGTAGCGCATACATTTATCATTAAAGCATTGGCTCATCTCATACTGCTTCAACTCATCGCGACTATAAATAATCACGCGCGCTGGCTTATACCGCTCTAGCACCTTAGCGACAAATCTCTTCCCAAAGCTCCCCGTGCCGCCTGTGATAAGAATGCTCTTTCCATCTAGCATATATACTCCTTGGCTTTAATGTGTAGTTTTAAGCACTATTTATTCCACAAGGCGTGCGCGCTCTTGTAAAAAAGTTTAAGCAAAAGTAAGTATAATTTTGTAACATTCCCAAAAAGGCTTGCGGTGTATAGAAACAAAACGACCCAATCGCTTCCACCTATCGCGCAAGGAGCAGACGCATCTTATGTAGATTCTACGCATTTAGCGCAGGGAGAATCTATCTCGCTTATCCTTATGGCAGCAGGCAGCTCAAGCCGCTTCACCCAGACAACCCCCACAACACACGCGATCAAAAAGCAGTGGCTACGCATAGGAGAGAAGCCCTTATGGCTACTTGTAGCTGATACTCTTAATGCGATCTATCCATTTGTGCAGATTTGTATCACTGCAAGCGAGCAAGACGCCCCCTATATGCAAAAGCTCTGCCCCTATACCATCGTGGTTGGTGGGGATTCTAGGCAAGAATCGTTACAAAATGCTCTGCGATGTATTACTAGCGAGTGGGTGCTTGTAAGCGATGTGGCGCGCGCTGGGGTGGTGGCAGTGGGGCGAAATATCATTACCGCACTTATTGCTGCCACCCTAGATTCTAAGGCAGATTCTAGCCTAGAATCTAGGGTGGATTGTGTCGCGCCGATTTTGGAAGTGCCTGATACGAGTATTTATGATGGCGCATACATTGATAGAAGCAAGCTTGCTAGAATCCAAACTCCCCAGCTCTCGCGCGTAAGCGCACTGCGCGCCGCACTAGAATCTACGCAAGGCACAGATGAGAGCTCAATCATCAAGGCAAATGGCGGAGTAGTGCGCTATATACAGGGAGATAGGGCATTAGAGAAGCTAACTTTAGCAAGCGATTTGCTCGCATTAGAGCAGGTGCTTGCACAAGAAGTGCCAAGCTTTGTGCGCGCAGTCTATGTGGGCAATGGGCTTGATGTGCATAGCTTTGAGATAGGCAAGGTGATGAAGCTAGGCGGCGTGGTGATAGAGAGTGAGCTAGGCTTCAAAGCCCATAGCGATGGCGATGTCGCCCTGCATAGCTTGATTGATGCGATTTTAGGTGCTATGGGAGCTGGGGATATTGGCGAGTGGTTTCCAGACTCTAGCAGCGCATGGGCAGGGGCAGACTCTGCAAAGCTGCTAGAGATTGTGTGGGACTTTGCTAAAAGTGTGGGCTATGAGCTTTATAATATTGATCTAACTATCATCGCGCAAACCCCGCGCCTTAGCGCATACAAGCAGCCTATACGCGCTAGGATCGCCGAGATTCTAGGTGCGCCACTCTCTGCTATCAATGTCAAAGCCACCACGACAGAGCATCTAGGCTTCATAGGGAGAGCAGAGGGGGTGTGTGTGATGAGTAGTGTTTGCCTTAGGCTTGTTTCTTTCACAGAAGTAGCACAATGTGTCAATAAAGGAATGCGATGAAATTACTAATTTTAGAAAACGAAGTCTATCTTGCCCAAAGCATCGCAGGCAAGCTTAGTGATGCCGGCTATGAATGCACCATTAGCCAAAGTATCCCCAAAGAGCGCGTATCCTACCACGCGATTTTGATTTCATCAAATATCTACAACCAAAACTGCGAATTTTTCATTAAGCAGCATAGTGATTCTATCATCATTATGATGATCTCTTATATCAGCGATGACACCGTGAGCAAGCCCATGCTAGCTGGAGCTAGAGACTATGTGCTAAAGCCCTTTATGATCGATGAGCTCGTGCGCAAAATCCGCCATTATAATGAGTTTGCAGAGACTAAGCGCGTGCTGGATTTTTATAATGCCTACTTTGACTTCATACAAAAAGAGCTAAACACCCCAAGCCTCTTGCAGTATAACCCGCCCTTTATCATTAAGAGCACTTCCCAGCGCAGCGCGGATATTTATGCGATGAAATACGCTAGGGAGAAAAATATCTTGCTTGAGTTTATTACGCTAAAAGATAAAGACTATAAAAATATCTTCAAAAACACCCCCCAAAAGCAGAAAATCTACTACGCCACTAACCTTGAAGAGCTAAAAAAGCAGGAGAGAAAGGAGTTTTTAGAGCTGGCACATAGGTATCCTATGATTATTTCCTTTATCTCCACAGATAAGGTGCAGTTCCAGCAAGTGATCGACATCTCACATATCCCAAACACCCAAGAGCTAGGCGGGGATATTATGTCCATACACGATTATGTCAAAACCATCATTGCAAAGTTTGAGAGTCGCTACCCTGATATTGAGCTAGCTAAAAAGCTTGGTATGAGCAGGAAGAGCCTGTGGGAAAAGCGCAAGAAATACGGGCTTTTACGCAAGAAATAAGAGATTTTACAATGCAAAGATACCAAAGACACGGCATAGATTCTAAAGCTGGGGTTTTAGCTTTTCTAAAAAAACCTACTATACCTTACTCTTGCACCACCGCCGCGCAATCTCTCTCTACGATTCAGCCTCCCCAAGCGCAAGAAACTTGCCCCAGCACTGCCGCAAAAAGAAAAAGGTTTATCCCCCTCCCGTCCCCCTTAACCCAAAAAGAAAAAGCGACCGCTTTTTCTTTTTGCAATCAAGGGGGAAGCCTCGCACTTCCGCTTCTAGCACTCGCGCGGCGGCGGGACACTACTGCCCGCCATTTTTCCACGCTCGCGCACCACGAAGCGGGCGAGAATCGGTGCGAGCTATCGCTCGCTTTTAAAAAAATCGATTCTGCTAGCGCAGAATATATGGATTGCCGCGCCTTGCCTAGCGACAAGGCTCGCAATGACGATGAAAACGCGCAAATTCTCAACAAGCCAACAAAGGATTCTAGGGTTTGCGAAAACGCCCAAAGTTCAAATACGCCGCCGCAAGCACGAGCAAACCTAGATTCTAGTAAAAGCCCAAGCGATTCTAAGATTTTAGATGAAAAATGTGGGTTGCAAGCAAAAGCACAAGGGAGTTACCTTAGCGGTAATGACCGCAGGGCTTTTGTGCAGCTCCCGCATTTTTCGCTAAAAGCTGAATCGCCACAAGCAAAAATCCCAACGCTCCTATGTCGCCATAGCAAAGTCGCTTATGAAAGCGCACTAGAATCTCCCTATATCGTGCATTTTGCTGCGCAGCCTAAGCCGTGGGGGCGCGTGTGCTATATCAAGCAGACACACTCCACCCTAGAGCTTATAGAGTATGCAAGCCCTCACACCAAGCAGTGGTGGGAAGTAGCGCGTAAAAGCCCCTTTTTCACAGAGATTTTGCGTGCCTTTATCGCCCCCACTTTGCAAGCATATAAGACAAAGGCGATATTTGCCGCTAAGACCAAAGCCCCTAGAATCTATGCTGCCCTGCACGCTCTAGCAAGACTCTTTACCCCCTCCAATCCCAGCCACAAGGAAGCATAATGCCAGCCTGCCAAAATCTAGATTCTAGCACCAAGGGCACAAGGCTTACAGTCTGCTTTGATGCACGCGCGCTAATGTATATCTCTCGCTCTAGTGCCAATCGCAGCGGCATCACACTTAGTGCCTACCAAGTCCTGCTAGCTTTAAGCAAAATCTGTGAAGTTAGGCTTTTTTGCGAGCTGGAGTTCTACACACTTTGCAAAAGAGAGTGCGCCAAGCTAGAGAGCTTAAAGGGCTTTAGCTTTGTCAATAGATTTAGCCTTGTAGAGCGCGCTTTGTCCTATCTGTGCTATCAAAAATACTCCATTTGCCACTACTTAAGAGAGCGCAATCACCCCATTTTAGACCGCGCTATGTGGGCGGTGTTTCTGCCATTTATCATTCTAGCGCGCTACCACAAGCTAGGGTCAAGCACACTAGAATCTATGCAGAGCTGCGATATTCTCTTCTCTCCCTACTATGCCTTTGCTAAAGAGATCGCCGCGCTAGATTCCGTGCGCTTCACGCTTCTGCACGATGTGATCCCAATTGTCTATGAAGAGCATTTTAGAATGAGTGATATACCTATTGATAAGCTATTGAGACAGGTATTGAGACAGCGGCACGATTTTTATGACATAGCCGACTCGCTTAATGTAAAGGACTTTTATATCACAAACTCTGCTTTTACCAAAGCCGACTTCCTTAAGCACTTCCCTACTAGGCTTTGTGAGAGCCATATCAGCGTAGCACTGCTTGGCGCAGATAGGGAGATATTTTACAGAGATTTTGATGAGCGCAAAAACGCGCAAATAAGAGAGCGATACCATATCCCGCACAATGCGCGCTATATCTTTAGCCTATGCTCGCTAGACCCTAGGAAAAACTTGATTTTTGTCGCGCGAAATTTCATCGAGTGTATCAAAAAGCACAATATCAATGACCTAGTGCTAGTGCTTGGAGGTGGGGCGTGGGAGAGCTTCATAGGCGAGCTAGAATCTAGCTTTGACTCTTTGGGAGAGCTTAGGGGTAAGATTATCCGCGCGGGCTATGTTGAGGATAGGCACTTGGCAAATCTCTTTAGCCATAGTCTTGCAAGCGTGTATCTTTCTACTTATGAGGGCTTTGGACTGCCGGTGCTAGAGTCTATGAGCTGCGGCTGCCCGACTATCGCTTCTAGCACGACTTCTGTGCCTGAAGTGCTGGGCAGTGGCGGCATAGCCCTAGACCCAAATGACGCCCTAGGCTTGCAAGAAGCGATTTACAAAATTTATAGCGATGAGAGCTATGCTAAGGAGCTAAGTCAAAGGGCTTTAGAGCAGGCGGGTAGGTTTAGCTGGGGGGCGTGTGCTAGGGAGATGTATAACGCATTCTCACACGCTTTGGGCAAGCAGGATTCGGCTTTGGGTGAGCAATGCGGCAGTGTTGCGGATTTTACTAAAGAAACATCGCCTACGGCGAGCGGTGTCCCTTGTTTTGTGAAAGGCACGACCGACAAGGTCGCTAACCTTCCCCAAAGTTTGCAAAGCTCCCACAGCCCCACCGCAACTCCTAGAATCCTTGAGAAAGAAAGCCAAACGGAAAGTGAAAACAAGAATTCTAGTTTTTTTACCCACAACACCCCAATTTTCAACGACTCGCAGGCGGAAGCAGTTGAGATGAGAAATTGCGGTTTTCAAGACGCGGGCGAAGGGATTTACCTAAGCGGTAATGAGCAAGCCCGTGCCGCAGAATCCACGATTTATCGCTCAAATGCAACGCCAAAACCAAAGGAGTAATAAATGCAAACTATAAAATACAGCATTATAATCCCTGTGCGCAACTGCAAAGAGTTCGTGCCCTATGCGATAGCTAGCGTGCTAGAGCAAGCAGGGGATAGGGAGGACTATGAAGTCATCGTGAGTGATAATTATTCAAGCGATGGCTCGTATGAGTATGTGCGTGATTACACGCATAAAAGGGTGAGAGTTATGCGCCCGCCGCAAGTTTGCACGATGAGTAGCCACTATGAGTGGCTTTTGACACAGAGCAGGGGGGAGTGGGTGAGTATTGTGGGTAGTGATGATGGCGTGCAGCCCTACTTCTTCCACCTAGGCGATCGCTTGATAGAGCAAGCTCAAGCAAGGGGTATAAGGATTGTCAATGGTGCTAGGGCGTATTACTTCTGGGCGGGGTGTAGTGAAAGCTACAAAGATATCCAAACTGCCTACATAGCAGAGCCTAGGTTTATCATCAAAAATGCGCGAAAAGAGTTTATCCCCACACTGCTTAGCGCGGAAGGGTTTTTCGCTATGCCTCAAATTTATGCTGGCTCTTTGGTGCATAGAGATGTGATAGAAGAGATCAAAGCTAGGCAAAATGGAGTCTTTTATAAAAGTGCTAGCCCTGATGGCTTTGCAGCCGCAGCGATCGCAAGCCTAGGAGAAGCCTATATCCACTCACATATCCCGCTTACTTGGATAGGCTCTTCGCCAAAGTCCATTGGCGGCGGGGTCAATAAGCAGAAAGAAAAGGAGCTTTTTGAGCTGCCAAAAGATAGTATCGAGTGCGCCAAGGAGCTTGGCGGAGACTACGCGCTTTTGGGTGATATTGCTGTAACGATGTGGATGTGGGAGCCTATGCTTAATGCCAAAATGCTCCAAGATGAGAAAACCCAAGCCTTTTGGCGATCAAAGTGGGCTAGCACGATGGTTTTAGCTACCATTGTAAAAGAGCGGCACAAATACCCTCGCATACAAGATGACTATGAGCTAGGGGAGCAGCGATTGAAAGAGCTAATTAAGCGCACCAAAACAAGCAAACTTGCTATTTATAGCCTAGCCTTTTTGCTGCGCTTTTATCGGCAGGACTTTTTCTGCCGTGCATATAGAAAGCTCCTGCGCACGATAGGACTACTGGCTAAACCTATAAAAGTAGATTCTAGCTACAATTCCCCCACACAAAATGCCAATATCCTAGAATCTAGCAAGCAAACCTTAGCGGTGTATGGAGCGCATTTTGCGACCACTCCTATCACGCTAGAACGCAAGCACTACTAGCTACCACGAGTAGCTAAGTTTTAGTCCATAAGTGCCTTTGCCTGCTATATCTGTGCCTATCTCTGGGGTGATTAGGACTTTTCTAGGCTTATAGGGTGTGGTAAAGATCCACGCCACTCCCCACGCGATCGCACTTCCAGCAAGCACCTGCCAAATAGTATGCTTCCTAGCGACAACCCTTGAAGCATCAGTGATGATCCCAAGCCCAATAAGTGGCAATGATGGCTTCCACCCATAGCGGTAATACACAAACCCAGCCGCGCTAAAGCTCCCACCCGCGTGCCCGCTTGGCATACCTTTCCAATCATCACAGCAGGGGCGTTTGGCAAAATCTAATGAAGCCCCCCCCCTATCGTGCGCGAATTGAAAGCTCTTTTTGACCACTTCTATCACCCCTTGGGTAACAAGCGAGCCTGCCACAAGCTGGGCAGCTCCCTCATAATCTTGCATACCAAGGCTTACGATAAGCACGCCAACAGGTGCAAGTGTGAGCACATCGCCTACTTTCTCAAACTCCCCACGCGCGTGCGCAGGGCTTAAGAAAAGCAAAGCTAAAAGCAAGACTCCAAAGGCTTGTAGAAAATGCGTGTAGATTCTAGGCATTAGCGAGAGTTGGCGCGCTAGTCTTTAATGTGCTGCTGGCATTTGTGGCATACAACAAATAGTCGCATATCGTGGCTTACAAGCTTGGCTTTATGGGCTTTGGCGACTTCGATTTGGCGGGATTCTATCTTTTCATCGACAAACTCTTGAATATCCCCGCAATGTAGGCAAATGATATGATCGTGGTGCTCCTTTGCTGCGATCTCGTAGCGTTTGCCTGTTTTGCCCGGCTCTAGCGCGGTGATAAAGTGCTCTTTCTCCAAAAATCCTAGAATCCTATACACAGAGGAAATGCTTGTGGATTTATCGCGCACGCGCAAGTTTGCCGCGATTTCTTCTGGGCTTAAGTGTGTCCCACTTTTATAAAGCACACTAATGATTTCTTCGCGTTGTTTGGAGTTTTTCAGCCCATTTTGGCGGATAGAAAATCGCAGCCGCTCAAGGATAGACTCAAGAGTTTCAAGACGATTTTTCATACGCAACCTCGCAATATTAAATGTATTTTGGGAATTATAGTTTATTTTTCGCAAATAAAAAAACTTTTTAAGGTTTGATAGGCTAGAATCCTTGCTCGATTTACCCAAGACTACAACACTTTTTAAAGGGGTTTTTGATGTTTGGTAGCGCAAGCAGAGAAGTCAAATTGACTTTGCAGAAGCAAGAAGAAGAGATACGAAGTCTTAGAGAGCAGGTTGAGCACTTTAAGAAGATAGCGAGTTTTTCTTTTGAAGAGGCTCTTGTAGGGGTGAAAGATGGTGAAATAGCGTTTAAAAACCACGCCGCCCAGAATCTCCCAGATCTTGACCAAATAGTGAGTGCGCTTAAGTCCGGACAAGATCATATATCAACACAGACGCATAGTATGCGCGTGAAGAGCGAGAATATTGATGGCGCGACTTTTTACCGCTTTGTCGAGGTAAATCCTAGATGCGACAAGGGCGATGGCGGGGTTGATTTGTTTGCCGTGTATCACAAGAGTCTAAAAGGCGGTATAACAGATGCGCAAGCAGCGTTGCAAAAAATCCTTGAAGAGACGCGACTACTCTCTACAAAAGCTGAAGAAAACGAGCAAGTGAGCTTTGAAGTGCGCCAAAGAAGCGAGAATGTGGAGCAGAGTGTCAGCTGCCTATATGAGAGAATGCAAAATGCCACCGAGCTTGTGGCTTCACTTGCGCAGCGTAGTAATGAAATCACCAATGTTGTCTCACTGATTGATGACATCGCCGAGCAGACCAATCTCCTAGCACTTAATGCTGCCATTGAAGCAGCACGCGCTGGAGAGCACGGGCGAGGCTTTGCTGTTGTCGCTGATGAGGTGAGAAAGCTCGCAGAGAAGACGCAAAAAGCCACCAAAGAAATCGCCATTGTTGTGAAATCTATGCAGCAAGAAGCAAGCGATATTCAAACAAGCACCGAAGAGACTGTGGGCTTCACACAGGAAGTAAAATCTGGGATTGATGAGATCTACTCAATGGCAAACCAAACGCTTGTCTCTGCGCGCCTTGCGAAATATGCTGTGAATATTTGCGATAGCCAAATATTCTGCACACTTGCTAAGCTTGACCACACAGTGTTTAAAAACAATCTTTATGCCTTGCTATTTGATGTGTCAGATACCTTCAATCAAGTCCCACATACTGCCTGCCGTCTTGGGAAGTGGTATTTTGAAGGTGATGGTAAGGCGAACTTCAGCGAGACAATGGGCTATAAGAAAATCGATGCATTCCACGCTACCGTGCATGATGATGCAAATACTTTGGCACAAAGCTTGCTAAATACAACTAAAGCAACACCAAAAGCCTTTATTGACGCCAAGATTTCTTCTATGGAGCAGGGGTCTGATGGCGTTATGGCGAGTATTGATGAAATGCTTGCTGAAAAAGTCGCGCAAATTAAGCAGGCTATCAAAAACTGCGACACTTCAGCTCCGCACATACCAGAAGAAGAGCAGCCCACAGATGAGGCAAACTCTACTCAAGCCTAGTTTAGCGAGCCTTAGCCCGCTGGCTTGAAAGCTTCTTAATGATCAAAAAAGCACTGCTTTCTCTCATTATCCTTACTACTTTCATAGGTGTTGCCTATGTCGTGCTTCTCTATAAGGATCTAAGTGCAGATATTGATAAGGTCAAGCACTATACCCCAAAGCTTGCAAGCCAGATTTATGATAGGAAAAACCGCTTAATAGCCAATGTGTTTGACACAGAGTTTCGGTTTTATGCTAAGTTTGATGAGATACCACCGCGTATGATAGAAGCTCTGCTTGCCATAGAAGATACGCTGTTTTTCGAGCATAGCGGGATCAATTATGATGCCATCATACGCGCTATGGTAAAAAATATCAAAAACGGACGCTTTGGCGAGGGGGGAAGCACGCTTACTCAGCAGCTTGTCAAAAATGTCATACTCACGCGTGAGCGCACCTTTAGCCGCAAGCTTAAAGAAGCTTTGCTTACAATCCAAGTAGAGCGCGTGCTAAGCAAAGAGCAGATTTTAGAGATTTACTTAAATGAAGTGTTTTTTGGGCACGGGTATCACGGCGTTAAAACCGCTGCTCTGGGCTATTTCAAAAAGCCTTTATCAATGCTAAGTCTTAAAGAAATCGCTATGCTAGTAGGGCTGCCCAATGCTCCTAGCATTTATGATCCTACCAAGCGGATTGACTTCTCTCTAGCGCGTGCCAATGATGTGATCCGCAGAATGTATGATCTAGGCTGGATTTCTAAAGAATACGCACAAAGCGCGCTTGCAGAAGTGCCTGTTGTGTATAATCAAACTTTAACCCAAAATATCGCGCCCTATGTTACAGACTTCGCGCTTCGCCAGCTTAGTGGCATAAAAGATATTAAAACAGGTGGCTATACCATTAAGCTTAATATCGATTTGGAGTATCAGGCTCTAGCGCAGCAAGCTTTGATCAATGGCTACAATGGAATCCAAGCGCGCCTACAAAAAGTCTCTAAAAATGCTAATGCGCAAGAGCAAGATGAGCAGAGCAAGACAGATACATTTAATGGCGCGATGGTCGTTACAGACACGCGCACGGGTAAGATTCTAGCACTTGTTGGCGGGGTGGATTTTGCTAAAAGCCCCTTTAATCGCGCTACCGATGCAAACCGCCAAATCGGCAGTAGCGTGAAGCCATTTATCTATCAAATAGCCCTTGACAAGGGCTACTCCACTGCGACAAAAGTCCCTGATGCAGCCAGAGATTTTGATGGCTATCGCGCAGGCAATGTCGATAAATCTTTCCGCGGGCTTATCACTTTGCAAGAGGCGTTGATGTTCTCACGCAATCTCGCTACGCTCAATATCGTCCAGCTTGTGGGCTTTAATGCTATTTATAATGGCTTGCTAGAGTATGGCTTTAAGGATGTAAATACAGATATGACCATTGCTATTGGCTCGCTTAATGCTACGCCACTTATGCTAGCGCGTGAATACTCGATCTTCTCCAACTATGGCACGCGTGTCGATCCTATTTTGATCGATAGTGTGATTGATATCAACGGCAATGTCTTTACCTATGATACCCAGCAAGCCACTATTACTTCTGCCCAGCAGGCATTTCTTGGGGTTTCTATCCTGCGTGAAGTGGTGGCGAATGGCACAGGCAGGCGCGCGCGGGTCAATGGCGTAGAAGTAGCAGGCAAGACAGGCACTACTAATAATAATGTAGATTTTTGGTTTTGTGGATTTACGCCTGATGTGCAAGCGATTGTGTGGTTTGGGCGTGATGACTCTAAGCCTATTGGGCAGTATGAGAGTGCTGGGCTAGTGGCAGCACCGGTGTTTGCGGAGTTTGTGGGCAATGTCTTGCGGCTTGACCCAGCCCAGCGCAAGAAATTCCCCGTGCCAGAGAATGTCAGCTCAAAAATGCTAGATAAGTATAATTTCTACTACACAAGCACATCGCCCCTGCCAAGTAGCTCAAACACTGCAGCAGAGCAGGATTTGTGGTGAGAGCCTAAGTGTTAGGCACACAAAGCTCACATAAGATAGCTTAGTGGCGGAGTTTGCTAGATCACTTTTATTTTTTGTTTAAGGATTATAGATGGTATTTATCAAACGCTTTATCAAAGCACTTATCCCAGACGCACTCCTTGCTAGATTCTACTACCCATACCGCTGGCAGCTGCATAATGCAAGAGTGCTAGCCAAGGAATACAACCAGCTAGAGAGTATGCAAAAGTGGCAGTGTATAGATAAGCACGGCAAGCCGCTTGCGTGGATCACCTATCCCTGCTTGGACTATCTAGAGGGCTTGGACTTTTCAGGTAAGAAAATTATGGAGTGGGGGGGGGTTACTCGTCTTTGTATTGGGGGGAGAGAGCAGAGCTTGTTGTAAGTATTGAGAGTGATAAAAAGTGGTATGAGAGCATTAAGCCTAGAATCTTGCCCCACAATAAAATGTATCTAAAGACGAGCATTTTAGCCGAAGATGATTTGAGCGGCTATGCGCGCTTCCCGCTTAGTCTTAAAGAGAAATTTGATGTTATAGTCATTGATGGCGGCGATATTGATGGCATAAACACGCGCCTAGAGTGTGCGAAAGTAGCCTTAGAGCTGCTAGATTCTAGCGCGCCACAAGGGGCTATGATCATCGTGGATAATGCTGACTGGCATAGTGGGGTTACGCGATTTTTGCGAGAGTCTGGGCTGATACAGGTGGATTTCTCTGGATTTGGTCCCATTAACTGCTACACTTGGAGCACATCGATTTTCCTTACAAGAAACTTCGCCTTCACGCCAAAGACTTCCAAGCAGCCGCAATACTCTATCGATGCCCTGCATTATGAGCTTGATAGCACGATGGAGTAAGGTAGATTCTAGGGTTTGGCTTTGGGGCTCTAAGATTTGAGCTAAAAGCTAAATCCTTTGTAAAAGTGGATTCTAGGGATTGTAGCTATCAGTGATCACGCATAGAGAGCTTTTTGATCCCTCTAGTCATCATAAAGCTTTGCTCATAAAAGATAGAAAACACGATAAGCACACCTGCCACAAGAGCCAAAGAGACAGAAAACATAATGGTAAAATTGTCAAAAAATAGCAGCAAGTAGTCTAGCCGCGCTTTATCATCGCGCTGCTGCACAAATGAGAGCAGAGATAGGATACTTTTATATCCATAGCTTCCGGGGAACATCGGCAAAAGAGACGGGAAGACGATCACTTCTATGGGGGCTTTGACGCGCTTTGCTACTACAATTGCCAAAAGCCCTATACATAAGCTCGCGCAAAAGCTCGCCCCCACAAAGCTAAAAATAGGTAGCTGCATAAGCCCAAAGCGGATATTGTAGCCAAGCCCTGCAAAAAGCGCGCTCCAAAAGATCGTGCGTTTAAGTGGGTTTAGCCCATAGGCGAAGCCAAGCCCCGCAATAAAGGCGAAGACAAAGTCCATAGGCATTTCTACAAGCAGGGAGTTGTGCCACGATCTGGCGTAGAGCACTTCTTGGATATGTGGATAGAGCTCTAGCATTAAAATACACTCGCATTGGTGATAGCTAGCGTGAGATACACGCCCGCTGCAATGCACATCATAAGCACCATCATATTGATAAGCCGACTAATGCCCATAAGGGTGTTTTCGTGGATAATATCGACAAAGGCATTCAAAATGAGCGCGCCCGGGATTAGATACAAAATGCTCCCGCCAATAGCTACGCCGGGCGTTTGACTAAGCCCGAGCCACACGCCAATATAGGCTACAAAAGAGACGATAAAGGAGGCAAAGAGCAGCTGCGCGCGGTTGTCTAGGCGGATTTTGTTGAAAAAATTGCGCATAAAAAATCCCACAAAAGTCCCCACAAAGATACATAAAAGCGCGCCAAAGTCCCCATCAAAGAGCTTGCAAAATGTGGCATTACCCAGCGGGATAAGCAGTGCGCCAAGTAGCACAGAGTGCGATCTTTTCGCACAAATATAGGCAAAATGCTCTTTTGCTTCTTGTAAGGAAATGTTTTCATCATAGATTTGCCAGCTTAATGCGCTAAGGTTTGAGATAAGGGAGAGATTCATACCTAGGTGCATATTTTTGATCACTTGTGTGCGGCGGTTGTTGTAGTCCTTTTTATCAGCGATATTTATGGTGATGTATTGCAAAAATACGCTTAAATGCACCTCATAGCCAAAGCTATGTCCAATTCTATTAGTGCATTTGATCACGCGCGCAGTGTAAGCCCCGCTTTGCAGTAATGCGCTAGAGTAGGCACAGAGAAAGTCGCATATCTCTTCTATTGGGGGTTTTTGTGGTGATTGTGGGAGAGAGTCTTGTGGGGTGTGGGGCTTACTCATAGCGACTCCGGCGTGCATTTTGGGCGGATTGTAATGTATTTTTTATTAAGATTGCATAAGCTATAAAGCAGAATCTAGGAGCTCTATAAGGAATGGCGATGAAAATCATTGGCGCGAGTGTGGTGTTTGTTTGTGATAGAGATTTTAGTATTATCCGTGATGGTGGTGTGGCGTATGAGGGTGAGCGGATTGTGGAAGTGGGGGTGTATGATGAGCTTGTAGCAAAATACACAAAAAGCCCCAGCGATTCTAAGATTTTGGAGCTAGAATCGGGGTTTTGCGAGCCACGCAACGAAAAAATAGAGAGTGTGTTTGATAGCGAGCCGCAAAAGCCAACGCCAATCCTAGAGACAGAGTTTTTTAGCGGTTGCGTCTTGCTCCCTGCCCTAATCAACGCCCACATTCACTTCGAGTTTAGCAGTAACTCTACAAGTTTTGTGTATGGGAGCTTTGAAGGCTGGCTTGCAAGCGTTATGAGCAAGCGTGATGATGTGCTAGCAGATATGGATAAAGCCATAGAATCCACCATAGAAGAGCAGCTAGACTCTGGCGTAGGGAGTGTGGGGGCAATTTCAAGCTATGGTGCAGATATGCAAGCCCTAGCGCAAAGCGCGCTAAAGGTAGTGTATTTTAGCGAAGCCATTGGGGCAAACCCAGCGGCACTTGATATGCTGCTAGCGGATTTTAAGGCGCGATTTTTCGCTGCTAAAGAGCTTGCTTCTAGGAGCTTTTTTCCAGCGATTGCCTTGCACGCGCCTTATTCTGTGCATAGCGTGCTAGCAAAGCATATCATCGCCTTTGCTAAAGAGGTATTTGATGAAAAATCTTGCGTTAAGGAGTCTTCTGCAAAGCCTGCTACACAAGCTATCGCTAATCCCTGTGAAACTTCTTGCACATTTAGCGCGCATTTTTTAGAGTCTAATGCCGAGCGACTATGGCTAGAATCTAAAAATGATGCAAATGCTCCTAAAGGGTGGTTTTATGACTTTTACACACAAACGCTAAAGATCCCAAGACCAGCCCCCTACTACACTATACAAGAGTTTATGGAGCTTTTTTCTTCTACGCGCGCATCTTTTGTGCATTGCACTGCTTTAAATAGCCTAGAATCCACTTTTCTCGCTCAAGGCGGGCACTCTCTCATCACCTGCCCTAGGTCTAATCGCCTGCTTGATGGCTCTATGCTTGATCTAAAAAAGCTAGATTCTAGGCAAAATCTGGGCATTGGCACTGATGGTGCAAGCTCTAATGCCAATACCAATATGCTTGATGAGCTGCGTGCGGGGCTTTTTGGTATGGAGTATGACTTGCAAGATTTAGCGCGCGTGCTTTTGCTTGCAGCTACAAGGGGGGGTGCCAAAGCCCTAGGGCTTGCTAATGGCACACTGGAGAGTGGAAGAAGTGCAGATATGGCGGTGTTTGCAATTGATGGGATTATAGATTCTACCCAGCCAGAAGTGCATTTTATCCTACTGGCAAATAAGGTGCATAGGCTGCTTATCAATGGTGAGCAAGTGCGCTAGAATCTATATTTGCGACTCTCTGCGCTCGTGCTAGGCTGCGCTATACTAAGAAATTTATAAGTCTCACAAAGTATAATACGCTATTTCATAAGATTACTATTTAAAGATTCATAATGCAGACACAACCCCAACACTCACAAGATCAAAGCTTTAGCGATTTAGGATTGAAAAAATCAGTGCTAAGAGGTGTGGAGCTTGCAGGATTTAGCACACCAAGCCCTATCCAAGCAGAGGCGATCCCAGCGATTCTACAAGGGGGCGATCTTATCGCTCAAGCACAGACAGGCACAGGCAAAACTGCCGCCTTTGTCCTGCCTATCTTACACAATCTCCGCAATAGTGGCGAAGTAGAAGCACTTATCATCACGCCTACAAGAGAGCTTGCTATGCAAATTAGCGATGAGGCATTTAAGCTTGGCAAGTTCTGCCGCACGCGCACGATTTGTGTCTATGGTGGGCAGAATATCAAGCATCAAATCAGCTTCCTAGACAAAAATCCACAGATGATGATCGCCACACCGGGCAGGCTACTAGATCATTTGAAAAACAACCGCCTGCGCAACTTCGCGCCGCGCATTGTCGTGCTTGATGAGAGCGATGAAATGCTTGATATGGGGTTTTTGGACGATATTGAAGAGATTTTTAGCTATCTGCCAAGCGAGATTCAGGTGCTGCTTTTTTCAGCGACTATGCCAAAGCCTATCCAAGAGCTAGCAGACAAGATTCTACTTAATCCTACCAAAATCAAAATCACCCCCACAGAAGTAGCAAACACCGACATTACGCAACGCTACTATGTCATCAATGATAATGAGCGTAATGAAGCCATTATCCGCTTGCTTGATAGCCAAACCCCCACGCGCTCCATTATCTTTACTCGCACCAAAAAGGAAGCCGACACGCTAAATACTTTCCTTGGCGCGCAGGGCTATGCTTCTGTGGCTTTGCACGGGGATTTAGACCAGCGTGCAAGACGCGCGGCGATTATGGAGTTTAAGAACAAAAGCGTGCAGATTCTAGTCGCCACAGATGTGGCAAGCAGGGGGCTTGATATTAGCGATGTGAGTCATGTATTTAACTACCATATCCCGCTTAATCCAGAGAGCTACATACACCGCATAGGGCGCACAGGACGCGCGGGGAAGAAAGGCGTAGCGATCACGCTTGTCTCGCCTTTAGAGTATAAGGAGCTGCAAAGAATCCAAGAAGATGTGGGCAGCAAGCTAGAGCTTTTTGAGCTGCCTGTCAATATCGCTAAAAAGCTTGATGACTTGCTAGCGACTGATATTTCACAAGAAGCCATAGATACTTACAATCAGCTAAGCGAGCAAGCAGAGCCAGCGCAGCTATGCCTAAAGCTTTTGACACATTATTTAGAGCATAAGCGTGCGAGCCTGCCTGCAAGCTTGTCAATGATGGATTCTAGCGATAAGCCGCAGCGACCTAGAAATAGACCCCACAATAAAGCAAGGAAAGCCCGATGAAAGAATCTAGCTATATTTGGAAAAACGGCGAGCTTATCGCGTGGAAAGACGCTACTACCCATGTCCTAAGCCACACACTGCACTATGGAAACGCGGCATTTGAAGGTACAAGGGCGTATATGACGCCAAAGGGCTTGGCGATCTTTCGCCTAAGAGAGCATTGCGCTAGGCTGCTAAGATCGTGCAAGATTTTGCGCCTAAACTGCCCTTATACGCTAGAAGAGCTAGAAGCCGCACACATTGAGCTGCTTAAAGCAAACCGCGCGGATTTTTCTGGCAATGTCTATATCCGCCCGCTTGTGTATCTAGGCTATGGAGTTATGGGCGTAGCGCATATCAACGCCCCTGTGGAGACGATTATCGCGGCGTGGGAGTGGGGCGCGTATCTTGGCGAAGATGGCATAAGCAATGGCATAAAGGTCAAAACTAGCTCCTTTGCGCGCAATCCTATCCGCTCCACTATGGGCAAGGCAAAGGCTGCGGCAAACTATCTCAACTCCCAAATGGCAAAATACGAAGCCCTAGCGTGTGGCTGTGATGAGGCACTGCTGCTTGATGAGCAGGGCTTTGTGGCAGAAGGCAGTGGGGAGTGTATTTTCATCGTGCGAGATGGCAAGCTTATCACTCCGCCGCACGACTATACGCTAGAGTCTATCACGCAGGCTACGACCATTGAGCTTGCCAAAGACTTGGGGCTAGAGGTGCTAGAGCGGCATATCACGCGCGATGAATTGTATGTGGCTGATGAGGCGTTTTTCACCGGGACTGCTGCTGAGATCACGCCTATTAGGGAGGTGGATTTTTATACTATCGGCTCTGGTGGGGCTGGGGAAATCACTAAGGCTCTGCAAGCGCAGTTCCACGATTTAGTAAGTGGCAAAAAAGAGCAGAATCCAAAATATGCCGGATTCTTAACATTTATCGATTAACGAGATGAAAGGATTGCTATGCCAATAGATTTAAACGAACATTTGCGTAAGAAAAACCAAACCCCACCTAAAAATAGCGATAATGAGAGCAGGGATAATCGCAAGCAAGATAGTGGCAGGAGAGATGATAGAGGCACGCCGCGCGATCCATTTGGACAGGGCTTTAGTATCCCGCCAAACTTGGCTAGTAGCAGGCTTATCACCATAGTGATTGTAGTCATCGTGCTTGGGATACTCTTTTTTATGGCGCGTCCTTTTGTCATCGTAAATTCTGGGGAGACGGGGATCAAAGCAACTACTGGGCGTTATGATCCAAAGCCCCTTGAAGCTGGAATCCACTTTTTTATCCCCTTTGTGCAAAGCGTGATTATTGAAGATACAAAGGTGCGCGAGGTGAACTTCTCAAGGGCTGATGATATTTTGGTAGGCAAAAATCGCGGGATCTTCCGCAACAACGCCATTGACACAATGGATAGAGATGGCTTGCAAGTGCTTGTGGAGCTAACGGTCAAATATGTCCTAGATAGCACCAAAGCCCCAAAGACGATTGAGAAATGGGGGCTTTCTTGGCAGGAGAAAATCGTCTATCCAGCGATCCGCGATGTAGCTCTAAGTGTCATTGGGAACTACCCTGCCCAAGAGCTACCGGGCAAGCGCGGCGAGATCGCCCAGCTCATTAGCAGTGGCATTAAGGAGAAGATTGAGCAGTATGAAGACCGCCCGGTTAATCTTGTCTCTGTGGAGCTGCGTGAAATCGTGCTGCCACCTAAGGTAAGAGAGCAGATAGAAGAAGTGCAAAATGCTAGGCAAAAAGCCCAGCGCAGACAGCAAGAAGAAGAAGGTGAAGCGCGCGCTAATAGGATCAAAGCCCAAGGTGTGGCTGATGCTAAGCTTATTGAAGCAAAAGCTGTGGCAGAGTCTAATCGCCTTGTAGGACAGAGCCTAAGCAACCAGCTTATCCAATTGCGTCAGGTTGAGACACAGGGCAAGTTTAATGAAGCCTTGAAAGAGAATAAAGATGCGCAGATTTTCTTACTACCGGGTGGGGCTGTGCCAAATATTTGGGTAGATAGTAAAAATCCTAAGCAAAACTCCGCAGTATCTGGCAACTAGCTAGAATCTAAGGGCAAGTATGGCGGACTACATAGCGGTAAGCAGCGAGCTAGCTAGCAAGCTTGATTGGGATAAATCACCGCTAATCCCTGCTGTCGTGCAGGACTCTAGCACCAAAGAAGTGCTAATGCTTGCCTTTATGGATAAGCAGGCATTACAGCTCACACTAGAGAGCGGGTATATGCACTACTTTTCTCGCTCTAAAGATCGCATTTGGAAAAAGGGCGAGCGCAGCGGACACACACAAAAGGTAGAATCTATCGCGCTAGATTGCGATAATGACGCGCTGCTGTTTTTTATCACGCAAGTGGGAGCTGCTTGCCACACGGGGCATAAAAGCTGCTTTTTTCATAAGCTAGATTCTAGCAAGCTTAGCGCGCTAGAATCTAAAACCTTAGAATCTAACGCGCTAGATTCTAGCTCTAAAGCCCACACTAGCGATCTCTCTCAAGTCTATGGCATTATGGATACGCTTTACCACACACTTTTAGAGCGTAAGAGCGTGTCAGAATCTAGCTCTTACACTGCTAGCCTTTATGCAAAAGGTGTCAATGGCTTTGGCAAAAAGATCATAGAAGAAGCGGGCGAGGTGCTTCTAGCATTAAAGGACAAAGATTCTGCGCAGATTGTCTATGAGTGCGCGGACTTGCTCTACCATATCCTTGTAGGGCTCGCTTACTATAATATCCACCCCGAGCAGGTGCTAGCCGAGCTGCAAAGACGCCTTGGACTTAGCGGGCTAGAGGAGAAGGCTCGGCGCGGGCAATAGCTTTGCTTACTTAGGTTTGGCTTGGTAGCGTTTCTAAGCTATATTGCATTTAGCAAATGCTATGATTGCGCCCTATGGAGATAATACGCTAGCCCAAGAGCGGGCAGTTTAGCAAGGGTAGCTATGGATTTTGCGCAGAATTTTCTCGGGCTTAAGGCATTGATAGCAAGTGCATCTATGCATATCAAAACACCAGAAATAGCGGTGTTTGGGCTGTTTTTCTTAGTATTTGTGCTGGTGTTTTTCTTTTCACTGATTTTTTGGCGGTATCGCTTGATTTTTGCGCTGTGCTTTTGCCTAGAGGCGTGCATTTTGGTGCTTGCTCCCTTTGGGGTGGCGTATATTATGCGCAATTTTCTCTACCCTATTAAAGTGAGCTACACGCATTTCGCGCCCTTTGTTTATACAAGTGGGTTTAACTTTGACCTAACGATTCGCAATCTTAGCAAGAAGCTAACCATCAAAGAGTGTATGCTGACCATCACGCCTCTGCGCGATAATCCTAAGCAAAGCTTGCTTATCACCTTGCAGGATAAGCTTTTGCCCCTTAGTGCTTACACACAAGTGCTAAATCGTCAAATCAAGCCCAAAGAAAGCGCGCGCTGGAGTGGGATTGTCGATGGGTATGCTGGCAAGAATTATAGTGCGATGATTGACTGCCACTAAGCTATGGAGTGCGTTGTTGGCAAGTGGTGTTACTATGATTGCGCTATAACGCTAAAGGCATATAGTCAAAAGCAGAGCAAAGAGCTTTTTTCCTATGTAGAATCTAACAAGCATACGCTGTTTTTTGTCGGCTATGTGGAGTATGAGTTCTATCGGTATTTGCGCGATTGGAGCTATGAGAGTGTGAAGCCTTATTGCGTGTTTTATGGCTTTAGGCGCAGGAGACGCTTTGTTAGAGAGCTTGTATCCCAAGAGCGATTTGCTCCAAGTGTGCTGCGCCCCCTTGATGAAGCGCGCTATATGCGCGATTTTGCCGCGGTCAAAGATGCCATTGCTTGTGGGAGAAGCTATGAGACAAATCTCACCCAAGAGCTAGTCTTTAGCACAAAGCTAGATTCTGGCGCGCTCTTTCACTTGCTTTGCGCTAGGCAGGATACGGCGTATAAAGCCTTTATCCCAGAAGAAAATGGCGCGATTATCTCGCTCTCTCCGGAGCTGTTTTTCTCTCTAAAGGGCAGGCGCATTACTACAAAGCCTATGAAAGGCACAATGCCAAAAGGTAAGGGCAATAAGCGCAAGCTCGCTAAAGATGGAAAAAACAAAAGCGAAAATCTAATGATTGTGGATTTGCTCCGCAATGATCTAGCAAGGATTAGCAAGCCAAAAAGCCTGCGTGTAAAGCTTTTTAGCATAGAGTCCTACCCCACGCTCTATCAAATGACCTCGACTATTCAAGCTACGCTAAAAAGGCGCGTTAGATTCTATGATATTTTTGCCGCACTCTTTCCTTGTGGCTCAATCACCGGCGCACCAAAGCAGGAGACAATGAAGCTTATAGAGAGCCTTGAGAAGCGTGATAGGGGGATTTACTGCGGGAGTATCGGCGTGGTGCATAAGGAGCGCGCGAGCTTTAGCGTAGCTATACGCACTTTGCATAAGAGCGGGGAGAGCTGCTGCTATGGGGTGGGCAGTGGTATTGTCTGGGAGTCTAGCGCGCAAGAGGAGTGGCAAGAGCTTGGGCTAAAGACGCAGATTGTGCGCGCTAGAGAGTGCTGCTTGTTTGAGACAATGCTACTGCAAGGCAAAAGTATTGTGCTGTTTAAGTATCATCTACAAAGGCTGCTAGATTCTGCTAGGAAGCTTGGCTTTGAGAGCGGGCGCATTGGTGCATTTGCGCGTAAGTTTAGCGGGCTAGAATCTACTTGTAGTGATGATTTTTTAAGCATTGATAGGGAGCTATTTGGGGATTTAAATGCTCAAAAGTCATCGCCTAAGCAAATTTTACGCCTAGTGCTGCATAAAGATGGCACACTAGAATCTAAAGCCACTCCTTTGCAAGACTCTACAAGCACTCGCTTGCTCCTTAGCCCAGCCACGCTCCAAAGTGCAAGCGACTCACTCTATCATAAAAGCTCCTTGCGCGCGGTTTATGACGCACAAAGCCACTTGTGGAGAGAGAATCACTGCTATGATGTGGCGTTTTTCAATGAGAGGGGCGAGCTGTGCGAGGGCAGTAGAAGCAATATTGTCGTGCGACAAGGTGCTAGATTCTACACACCAGCCCTTAGTAGCGGGCTGCTAAATGGCGTGTATCGGCAGTTTCTGCTCCAAAAGGGTGCGATACAAGAGCGCGTGCTCTATGCTAAGGATTTAGAAAATGCTAGCGCGATTTATTGTATCAACTCTGTGCGAGGGGCGAAGAAGGTGGAGCTATGAAGCGCGTGCTAATCATTGACAACTATGATTCTTTCACTTACACGATCGCGCTGTATTTTAGGGAGCTTGGCTATGCTTGTGAGGTTGTCCAAAGTGATGCTTTTACGCATGCTAGTGATTTGCTAGCTTTGCGCTTTTCTCATCTAGTGATTTCTCCGGGTCCAAACTCTCCTAAAGAAGCTCGCTTTAGTGTGGAGGCGATTAGGTATTTTAAAAAGCGCAAGCCGATTCTTGGCATTTGCCTAGGACATCAGTGTATCGCCTATGCCTTTGGCGGGGAAGTCTCTAAGCTCCCCACCCCCACCCATGCCAAAATCCAAACCCTACACTATGTCAAATCCCCTATTTTCACCAAGCTTAAAAAGCGTCCTAAAATCTGCTTGTATCACTCGCTTTTTGTCAGCCAGTGCCCTAAAAATTGCAAAGTCATAGCCTATGACAAAAGGGGAGTGATTATGGCTATCGCGCATAAGAAGCTCCCTATTTATGGGATTCAGTTCCACCCAGAAGCGATTTTGAGTCAATGCGGGAAGCAGCTATTAAAAAACTTTATGCAGTTAAAGGCTTTGTGATTGCTAGCAGAAGTAGCCCTAGATTCTAGGGCTATGGGAGTTATTTCACCTTTTCGACATATTCGCCTGTTTCGGTATTGACGCGTATGCTCTCGCCCTCTAAGATATGGAAGGGGATTTGCACCACTGCGCCTGTCTCTAAAGTCGCAGGCTTTTTGCCAGCAGAAGAAGTATCGCCCTTGAAGTTTGGAGGGGTTTCGATAATTTTTAGCTCGACAATTTGCGCCACACTCACAGAAATCGCTTTATTATTATGCAGTAGCACCTGCACGCTAGAGCCATCTAGTAGCCACTTTTTGGCATCGCCTACTTGATCGTCATTAAGCGCGATTTGCTCATAAGACTCCGTATCCATAAACTGATAGTATTCCCCATCATAGTAGAGATACTGCATAGGCTTTTCTACGATATTTGGTTCTTCGCATTTATCGCCAGCGTGGAAAGTCTTTTCAATCACTTTGCCATCTAAAAACGACTTGATTTTGGCGCGCACAAATGCCGCACCTTTGCCCGGCTTTACATGTTGGTATTCTACGATTCTATATGGAATCCCATCGATTTCGATTTTCAAGCCCTTTTTAAGCTCGCTCATACTAATTGCCATTGTGTGTCCTTTGCTTTAGATTCTAATGAAAGTGCGCATTATAGCAGATTTGGGTATAAAGCTGGCTTTGCTTGGCAAACTAGCATAGAGCTGAGTAGATTCTACCAAGTCTAGAATCTAGTAGCGTGATATAAGCATTTTGTAGCGCAAGAGCATCTTATCTAGCGCGCTTGCAATAAGCGTGCGAGCATCATTGAAGAATGCTTGGATATTGTTGCTTGGGAGATGTAGGGAGGCGATCATTAGATTCTGGCAGATGTGGGCGATTGTGCCCTCAAAGAGAATCCCCACATACGGCGAGCTGGCACTCTTTTTCGCACAAATGCTAAAGACTTGATCCACCCAGATAAAGAGCTCTTGCTTGCTGCTAATAGTGTGTGTAAGCATAGAGGAGAGCTGCTGCTTGTAGTCTTCTATCTCTTGGAGATAGAAATCCCCGCGGCAGTCGCTAAACACAGCGTGCAAGTCTTGTGTAAAGTAGCTTTTGATGAGTTTTATGTATTTGGACTTTTTGTTTTTCTGCAGGGCAAACTCGCTAGGGTGTGTGGGGCGCGCACCATCGATATATGCACCCATACCTAGATTTAAGATAGTCTTTGGCTTATAGGTTTTAATGGCTTGGGAGAGCATTTGAGCAGAGAGTAAAAAGATAGAATCACCATAAACTGCATAATTTTCTGGCATAGATTCTAGCATTGCTTGATTTTCGTGGTCAAAGTTTGGGCGCACAGGGATCGCGCCTTTGGGGAGATTCTCTAGGCTGAAGGACTCTTCTTTGCCATAGGCAGAATCTTTAGCGTGCTTGCTAAAGCCTAAAATGTAGCCGCAATCAAGCCCACACATTAGCACCTCACTCCCTAGCTGGCAGGCAAGCGCGAAGCCGGCATTCCCCACAAATGGCGCGCAAAACTCCATTATATAAGGGCTTTTAAACATATAGCCACTAGCACTGCCTCCGCGCATAAATACATAGCATTCATTTGCCAAGTTTAGCGCGCTGGGATTTATCATATTGCCACAGAGCAAAGGCGTCTTGCCAAGCACTGGGCGCAAATACTCTGCTAGATAGTCTATGCGCTCTATTTCTATGTGGAAGTCTGGCTCAATGCCCGCACGCTTTAGTGGGGCGATCGCTGTCCCACAGCTAAAGATGATCATATTTGCTTGATTTGCCTTGATAAATTCTAAGCTAGAATCTAAGCTCGCGCCATTGCCCACCACGCAAATGGGCATATCTACGCGCTTAGGATTATGGAGAAAGGCATTGCGGTTTTTCTTGCTTGGGAGGTTTTCTAGGGTGTTTTGTATGCCTATCATCTCATCTTCAAAGCTCCCCCACCCACGCGCATTGCTTAAATACTCTTCATTGACAATCTGCATAGCAGAATCCATTTTAGGACTCTCATAGAGACTAAGCTCAAGGCGCAAGAAATTATTAGTGATTTTCTGCCTAGCAAAAAAATTGCGGATAAAGAAGCGATTGACCAAGTCTTTGACAAACAAATAGCACGCCCCATCGCTCACACTCTCAAAAAGCTTAGGGTAATCCACAAAATAGCAGCTAATGCGAAACATATCGAGATTTTCTTCAAAAATTAGCAGCGAGTGGAAAAACACCCCCCGCTCGCGTAAAAACTCTAAAAACATTCCCCCAAGTAGCCCAAAAATACTAGTAGATGGCAAGAAATCCTTGCTTAAAAAGTATTCTTTCACGCCATTGTGGGTAAAAAGCAAGTCGATAAAGCCATTACACACTTCAGCAGTGATGGGGAGCTTTTGGGTGTCCATTTTGTCAAGGTAGATTCCATTTGAGTGGATATGCCATTTATCATTTTTCAAGGGTGATAGACTTAGATCTTCGTTGATTGCTACCATTTGTGAAAAGCCATTTTCCACAGGGTAGATAAGCTCGTTGTTTGAGAGATTTAGGATATTTATGCCTTGTGTGTTGATGATGAGATTATAGTCAGTGGGGTCGTTTTTCAGCGCGTCAAAAAGCTCTGGAGAAGTCTTGTGGAAATACTCCATATTTCGCACAAATCGCTTAGAAATCTCCTGCTCTAGGGCTTTGGTATCATCTGCTTTTAGGAGAGAGAGTAGCATAGAGAGCCTTATATAAGTGGGTGTTGTAGCGGGCATTGTAGCATATTTTATTTGTGTGGATTATTTTGCACAAAGCAGGCGATAGGAGAGAATATAGGCGATGATAAACACCACGCAAGTAAGCATAAGGGCAAAGGTATTGGCATAAAAGAATGTCGCTAGGATAATAAAGGGCGCATTAGCACAAATAAGTATGAAAGAAGTTAAAGGATTGTTGCCAAGCTTTTTGAAAAGGAGGGTGTGAAAATGCGCAGAGTCAGGCTGCATTGCTTCACTTTTTTCAATAATTTTACGCCTTAGTATTGAAAATAAGACTTTTCATAACTAAATTGACTAGAATCTACTGCAATGATTCCAAGCCTTTAAGGGAGCTTATAGTAAGGCTCTGCTAGAATCCAGCCTTCGTGCGTAAATTTTTAAGACAAGGCTTGTGGGATATGTGGATTTTGCTGTATTTTCTTGTGTTGTTACTCTCCTTTTTGGTGCTACAAGGGGTGATCCTTATTAGCAAGAAATATCAGCTTTTTGTGGATTCTAGTAGCTCATCTAAGCCCCAGAGATTTCACTATCGCCCCACTTCGCGAGCTGGAGGGCTTGGGGTGCTAGTAGGGGTGCTAGTAGGGTTTGTAGTATTTGGGCTGCTTTCTAGTGCGTGGGTGTATTTCATCGTGGCTTGTTTGGTGATATTTGCTAGTGGATTTGCAGAAGATATGGGTATATCACTTAGCCCCAAGCTTCGCCTACTTATCCAATGCTTTGGTGCGAGTCTAGCGTGTGTAGTTATGGAAAATGCGTGGCTTAGGGACCTAGGGCTTGGATTTGAGTTTATCTATGTGCTGGGTGTGGCATTTGGGGTGTTTGCAGTGGTTGGCGTGTGTAATGCTATGAATATTATTGATGGCTTTAATGGCTTAAGTGGTGGAATTGCTGCGTGTGTATGCGTATCAATCATCGTTGTGGCAGGACAGGTAGATATGCTCCCTATCGCCGTAGCGTGCGCGATTTTGCTTAGTGCGGTTCTGGGATTTTTGGTGCTAAATTTTCCTAAAGGTAAGATATTTTTAGGCGATGGTGGAGCGTATTTGATAGGATTTTTCTTAGCAATGATGCTGGTGCTACTTACCCAAGAGCCCACTTCTATCGTTAGCCCTTGGTATGGGTTTTGCGTGATGATTTATCCAGTTTGGGAAGTCTTATTTTCAATACTAAGAAAAAAGCTTGCTGGGAAATCGCCTATGCAGCCAGATTCTAAACACTTCCATATGCTCCTTTTTAAAAAGCTTGGCAACAATCCTTTAACTTCTTTCATACTTATTTGTGCTAATGCACCCTTTATTATCCTAGCGACATTCTTTTATGCCAATACCTTTGCCCTTATGCTTACTTGCGTGGTGTTTATCATCGCCTATATTCTCTCCTATCGCCTGCTTATTCGATGAGCTTAGGGCTTCGCGCAAGCTTCAAGGCTCAAAAGTAGGAACTTTTTTTGCTTTATCTTTTGGGTATTTAATTTCGCGCCCAAAGGATTGCTTATGATGCGCTCACTCTATACCGCCACCACAGGGATGCTAGGACAGCAGCTCCAAATTGATACCACTTCAAACAACATCGCCAATGTCAATACCACTGGCTACAAGAAGCAGCGAGCTGAGTTTAATGACCTCTTTTATCAAACGCTGCAATACGCTGGCACTGCCACAAGTGAGACGACACTCTCCCCCACAGGCATAGAAGTGGGGCTTGGCGTGCGCCCGGGTGCGGTGCAAAAGATGTTTTCTCAAGGCAGCCCCAAAGAGACAGAAAACAACCTTGATGTAGCCATTGAAGGCAAGGGCTTTTTCCAAATCCAGCTGCCCGATGGCACGATCGCCTACACAAGAGATGGGGGCTTTAAGCTTGATGATAATGGCAATATCGTAACCGCGCAAGGCTACTTGCTCCAGCCCCAAATCACTATCCCCCAAGATGCCACGCAAATCAATATCGGCACAGATGGCACGGTGAGTGTCGTGCAGGCAAATAATGGCGTAAGCAATGTGATAGGGCAAATCGAAGTAGCAAACTTCATAAACCCAGCAGGGCTGCACTCTTTGGGGGACAACTTGTTCTTAAACACCAATGCTTCAGGCGATGCGATTGTAGGCGTGGCTAGCACAGAGGGCTTTGGCGCGCTTAGGCAGGGCTTTTTAGAGCTAAGTAATGTCAAGCTTGTGGAGGAGATGACAGATCTCATCACTGGGCAAAGAGCCTATGAGGCAAACTCCAAAACAATCCAAACTGCCGATGCAATGCTCCAAACGGTTAATTCCCTTAAACGCTAGAATCTACTAAGATCTCCTAGCGCGCAGGCTTTGTGTAAGCTCTTTGCTGATGTAGTGTATAATGCGCAAATTTTACAAGCTCTAAGGTGGTGTATGCGGTTTTTTGTATTGTTGCAGTGGTGTGTGGTTGTCGCTGGTGCGCTGCTCTTTAGCGCGTGTGATAAGAAAGACAAAAACGAGTTCAATAAGCCTGCGATGTATTGGTATCAAAATATCATCAAAGAAATCAAATTTGGCAACTTAGAGGGTGCGGATAATTTTTATGCGTCATTACAAAGTGAGCATATCAACTCTCCCCTGCTGCCAGATGCAATGCTTATCCTAGGGCAAGCCCACACAAGAAAAGAAGAGTATCTGCTCGCAGAATTTTACTTTGATGAGTATTTGAAACGCTTTGGCACTGCGCAAAATGCTGATTTTATCACTTACTTAAAGCTTCAAAGCCGATATTACGGGATTAAGAACTCAAGCAAAGATCAGGAGTTTTTCTCTGACTCTCTCTCTGCCTTTGATGATTTTTTAGATAAATATCCTACAAGTCGGTATGTGCCTTTTGTGCAGACAATGCAAGTGCGCTTTGTGCTTGGGCAAAATGAGCTAAATAAGGGCATTGTCAATGTCTATAAAAAGCAAAAAAAGCCAGAAGCCACGCAAAAATACCTTGATAGAATCGATGATGATTTAGAGTCTAGTGCGCAGCCAAGGGCATCATATATCCCTTGGTATGTGCGTATGTTTAATTGGTAATTATTTTAAGGAGTAAGTATGCAAAACTCACAGCAATTCCCAGCTACCCTGCCTGTAATCATAGAAGAAGACTTTACCTACCCTTTTGCGATCGCGCCTATTTTCACCCAAGGGCAGAAAAATATCGCAGCAGCAAATGCCGCCCTAGAGCGCAACGACCTTGTGCTTGTGTGCTGCGAGAAAGCACCAGAATCTAGCAGTGATGAAAAGATAGATTCTAGCGAGGCATCATTTTATGATGTGGGCGTGGTGTGCAAGATTTTGCGCAAAGTGTCCTTGCCTGATGGGCGCGTGAAGATTCTAGTGCAAGGAATGGCTACGGCTAGGGTCATTGCGCTAGATACGCAAGTAGATGAGACAGAATCTAGCGACTTAATCCAAGCTGTGGTTGATATTATCGAGTATCAAGACTACAACCAAGCGCGCGTGGAAGCGATGATGAAGTTTCTGCTAGAAAATGTCCAAAACTACGCCAATATCAGCCATTTCCCCCCAGAAATGCTCAAAACACTTGAAGAGACAAACGACCCAAATCGTATCATCGATCTTGTCGCTTCTACACTGCGTTTAAAGCCAGAAGAGACTTATAAGCTTTTTGCAAGCAATAATATTGAAGAGCGAATGATGATGCTAATAGATTTTGTAACGCAAGAAATCCAAGCCCAAAAACTGCAAAAAGAAATCAAATCGCGCGTGCATGATAAGCTTGAGCAGACAAATCGAGAGTATTTTCTAAAAGAGCAAATGCGCCAGATCCAAAAGGAGCTAGGGATTGATAAGCAGCGCGATGAGGAGCTTGATGAGTTTGCCAAAAAGCTAGAATCTATCAAGCAATTTCTCAACGAAGATGCCTACAAGGAGATCAAAAAGCAAATCAACCGCCTATCCAAAATGCACCAAGATAGTGCCGATGCGAACTTATTGCACAACTATGTTGAGTGGGTTTTAGAAATCCCTTTTGGCAAATACGCTAAAGGCGAGCTCTCTATCAAAAATGTCGCCAAGCAGCTAGACTTAGATCACTACTCTTTAACCAAGCCAAAAGAGCGCATTATCGAGTATTTTGCCGTGCGCGAGCTACTTGCTAAGAATGCCAAAGCCCTAGCAAAATCTAAAGACCCTAGCTCTAAAGCAAAAAAATCAAAAGAAGAGAGCCAAAAGTCCAAAGGCACGATTTTGTGCTTTTATGGACCTCCGGGCGTGGGGAAAACAAGCCTTGCAAACTCCATTGCCAAAGCAATTTCGCGCCCGCTTGTGCGCATAGCCCTAGGAGGGCTAGAAGATGTCAATGAGCTGCGCGGACATAGGCGCACCTACATTGGTGCTATGCCCGGGCGCATTGTGCAAGGGCTTATTGAAGCAAAGGAGATGAACCCAGTGGTCGTGCTTGATGAGATCGATAAAGTCGCGCGTGGTGTGAGAGGCGATCCCACAAGCGTGCTACTAGAGATTTTAGACCCCGAGCAGAATGTGGAGTTCCGCGATTATTACACAAATTTCAGCATTGATTTATCGCAAGTGATTTTTATCGCCACGGCAAATGACATCGCGCAAATCCCAGCCCCGCTGCGCGATCGTATGGAGTTTATCTCCATCTCTAGCTACACCCCGCAAGAAAAAGAGCAAATCGCGCATAAATACCTAATCCCCCAAGAGCTTAAAAAGCACGGGCTTAGTGAAAAGCAAATCCAATTTACTAAAGAAGGCGTGCGCGTGCTAATAGAGCGATACACACGCGAAGCAGGTGTGCGCTCGCTGCGGCGGCAAATTTCTACAATTTTGCGAAAAGTCGCTACAAAAGTGCTGCAAGATGGCGATGAGTTTAAGCCCATCAAGCTTACACCTAAGCAGATCCCAAACTTCCTAGACAAAGTGGTCTTTGAGATTGAGCAATCAAGCAAGAAAGCGCGCGTGGGTATTATCAATGGGCTTGCTTGGACAAGTGTGGGTGGTGATGTGCTAAAAATTGAAGCCATAAAGCTTATGGGCAAGGGCGAGCTAAAGCTCACAGGAAGCTTAGGTGATGTGATGAAGGAGTCCGCGCAAATCGCACACTCTGTGGTAAAGGTGCTGCTTGATAATGGCAAGCTAGATTCTAGCTCACTAGCAAAGTCTAAGTCCAAAGAGCCTATTTATAATCAATACAATATCCATCTCCACCTCCCAGAAGGAGCTACGCCAAAAGATGGTCCAAGTGCGGGGATCGCTATGGCGTGCGTGATCGCATCAATCCTTTGTGAAAAGCCCATAAGTGGTGAAATCGCTATGACAGGAGAGCTAACGCTAACGGGCGATGTCTTGCAAATTGGCGGATTGAAAGAGAAGCTCATCGCCGCACACAAAGCTGGGATCAAGCGCGCTCTAATCCCGGCTAAAAACTATGAACGAGATCTAAAAGAAATCCCACAAGAAGTGCTAGAGAGTATGAAGGTTATCCCTGTGCAGACGATAAAAGATGTGTTTGCTGAAGTATTTGGGCGCAGCTAGCAGGAATAGTCGTTTATATAAATACTATATAATCCCAGCGCATTTCATCAAAAGGAGATAAAATGGGACTTTATGATAGAAACTATACAAACAATACAAGCGATGTAAATGCAGCTGCTGAATATGCAGCAGCACAGGATAGTGCGCTTGTGAAATTTGTCAAATTGACTTATATTTTCTTTGGAGCAAGCTTGTTTTTCGCCTTTGTTGGCGCGGTGATTGGTTTCTACAATCTTCAGTTTGTGGTGGAAAATCGTATGATGCTTGTCATCGTTGAGATTGCAGCACTCTTTGGGCTTATATTTTCTCGCTCAAAGCCCGGACTTAATGTCGCAATGCTCTTTATCTTTACGCTACTTACAGGTGTAGTGGCTACGCCGCTTATCTATATGGTAGCAGCCAAATCGGGCGTAGAAGTTGTGGTGATGGCGTTTGCTATGACAACAATTGTCTTTGGTGTGATGAGTATCTTTGGTATTAGGACGACAAAAGATCTAGCGAGTATGGGCAAAATGCTTTTTATCACCTTGCTTGTTGTGTTTGCTTGCTCACTTGTGAATCTCTTCCTTGGGAGCTCTATGTTTCAAGTGATTATCTCAAGTGTGGCAGTCGTTCTCTTTAGCGTGTATGTAGCCTATGATACGCAAAACATTATCCGTGGGCTTTACACAAGTCCAGTAGAAGCGGCTATTAGCCTATATCTTGACTTCTACAATATCTTTATGAGCCTTCTCTCTCTTATTGGTCTATCAAACAGAGACTAATAAGAGTCTCTTGGAGGGGCTAGATTCTAGCTATTCTTCTATTTTCTCTTTATTGCTATTTGCTTTTATTATTTTTATCTTGCTTTTTTGGATTCTAGGTTTTATATGCTTTTGTTGCACCACGCTGTGGCGAACTCTTCAGCTATACGCGCATTTCTCCCACCTATCTTGGTGGCGAAGTTTAGTGCGCTTTGGCGCGATGGGCTAGACTCTTCTAAAAAGCTTTTATCATTTAAGATACGCGCGATATGCTCTAAGTATTCTTGCGCACCAATATCGTAAAATCCAATTTGCAAGCCAAATCGCTCGCTTAATGCCAGCTCTTCTTGGACTATCTCGCTGCTTGGGGTGAGACTCCCAGCGCGCAAAGAGCTAGATTCTAGTAGCCTGCGGAGATTAGAGGTAGCATAGAGTAGGATATTGCTAGCTTTTGCTTCAAGTGAGCCTTGCAAAGTGCTCTTTAGACTTTTGTAGGTTGGATCTTCTTGGGAAAACGATAAATCATCGCAGAAAATGATAAAGCGATAAGGTAGGTCGCGCAAGCTATCAAACACCAAAGGCAGCAGGCAAATATCCTTGCTATCAAGCTCAAGCACGCGCAAAGGCGAGCTAGAATCTAGCAGATGTGGCAGCAAGGTAGCCTTGATCAATGAGCTTTTCCCACAGCCCTTAGCACCAAACAACAATGCGTGCAATGCCTGCTTCCCAGCCAAAAACGCGCTTGTGTTTTCTTGCAGCACTCTAGCTTGGCTCTCAATGCCAAAAAGCCTAGGCATCTCGCCAAAATCCGCAATTACACGCAAGCAAAACTCCCCTGCAAAGGCGCGGACTATGTAGGCTCTATGTGTGTGCCACTCCGCACTTGCTAGCAGCTTAAAGGGTGAGTTTGTGAGAGATTCTAGGCTCATTGCTCACTTTTATCGACAAACTCAAGCAGTATCATACCGCCAAAGCTTTCTTTATAGTTTTGGGTCTTGGGCTTTGGAGCACTTGGGCGTGGCTTGGGGCTAGTGCGTGGCTTAGCACTTGGCGCGCTAGATTCTAGTGGCGCAAGCAGACTTGCAAGGATATAGCCATTGATGTCGCGTTTGGTGCTATTGCTGCCATAGACATAGTGGATTTGCGCCCACTGCTGATTATGTGCAGAATCTAGCCCCGCCTTAGTGGAGCGCACTTCCATTATCCGTCCGCGTGGGGCTTTTGCTACGATTGCGGCACTGGTGCTTGGCTCAGCGCGGATATGGGCTAGATTGACCCTTACTTGAGCGAGCTTGGAGCTATCATTTGGCTTTGTAAGGCTTGCAAGGATATAGCCTACAATCTCATCTCCCTGCTCACGCCCCTGCGTGCCACTTGTATAAATGTAGCGCACTTTGAGCCATTTCCCTTGTGTAGATTCTACGCTCTCTAGGACTTCTAGCTCTCTCCCCCAGCGCACCATACCAACAACACTAGAATCCACACCTGCTCTTGCGCGGATATTGGCTAGATTGACACTGACACGCACGCTTGAAGAAGCCTTGTCCCCAGCACTAGAGTCGCTAGAATCTATACTAGAATCTATCTTTTGCGCGCTGCTAGATTCTGGTGTATTAGCACTCTCTTCTGTGTTTAACTTCTCTTGGATATAGACTTCTGCGCGATAGAGTTTGCCAGCTGTATCAAGGCTTGCGTTTGGGCTTAGTGAAGCTTTTGTAATGTGGCTAGAGTCCTTGCCCATAAGCCCCACGACTTGGACGCGCGCTTGGCGTTTGTCATCAAGTGCTATGGTGCTAGGCAGGCTGATCTCGCGCGCTATTTGCACGCGCTCTCCTAGCGCGATCTTGCGCACTTGCTTGTCGATCGTAGCTTCTAGGGGGGCAAGTGATCCTTGGTAGAAGTCAATGCGCTTTGGGAGGATCTTTGTCATCACATTGTTGCCGTATTTTAGGGTTAGAGAGCCATCTCGTGGCAGAAGCCCTAGAATCTTGTTGCTTGAAGTGATGGTGATTTCACTAGCCTTTTTGCCTTTGGGGATAGGGAAGCTTGCAAGTGGGGTTCGCAAGCCAAAGAGTGGCATTTCAGGGAGATTCTCAAGCCTAAAGGTTTGGGAGCGATCTTTAATGGCTTTTTGCACATTTTGTGGTGAGAGCGTGAAATCTCGCTCAAATTCTATGCCCATTTGCGTTAGAAGCGCATCGATGGCAAGTAGGTGGTAATACACGCGCTGGGCGACATTAAGCTCCTTGCTTGCTTCATTGGCATAGCCGGGCTTACCCTGATTGATCGCATAAAATGTCAGGGCTTTTTGCATTTCTTTGTCTTTTTCAGCGGTTTGGGTGTTGTGCAAATGGTAGCGATGGATTGGGGCTAAGAGATGGGCATTGATATGCGCGATCATTGCGTTTGCGATAGATTCTAGCGCGCCATATTTCGCGCCTTCTAGGGTAACTTGATCAATGACCGTGCAGTTCCCCCAGCGATTTGGATTAGCAAGCGCGCTCTCAAAGCTTGGGCGATAGTATCCGCTCCCATCGTGCAAATGTAGCACCGCTTGGACTTGATCTTCTTTGATGACGCTTTTGATATGCTCGATTAGTGGCTTTTCTGGGTCGTTTGGGCTAAGGGCGGCAAATTTGCGATTCATATCATCATAGATTCCGCGATGATTGAGCAGCATAGAGTGCGGGTTTAGCACAGGGACTACCCAAACACTGCCGTTTTTGATCGTGTAATGATTGAGAAAAATATTTGTCGCATTAAATCCGCCGGGCTCATCGCCTTGTATCCCACCGATAATAAGCAGCGTAGGGGACTTTGACACCTCTTTTTTGATCACTTCAAAGTCAATGGGGTGCAGTGTCGCTGCGCTAAGCAAGCCCGCTAAGCAAGCCCATAGCCAAATAAATCGCATTATTGTCCTTGTGAAAAAATAGCCGTGATTATAACAAAATCTTACAAAGCTAGCCCTAGATAGCTGCAATACTTTAGGGAACAAAAAGTGCTTAAGACTATCTAAACCACTTAGGAGCTACCAAATGCAGCAAAAGGACATATTAGAGACATTTAAGAAGTATGTAGGGGACTTTGGACTAGCGCAGAAAATGCAAATCCCACTATGTAAAACCCAGAGAATCCAAAACTTTGGCGAGAGCATAAAAAGTGCCAATGAGCTCACAGGCGCATTGCAAGTGCTTAAAAATACCTACAAAAAAATCCTAGATTCTGCTAATGGGCTAGGCAATGATGAGGTGCAAGACCACTTAATTATCTATCAAATCCAAGAGCAAATTGCAAATTGCAAATTTATGGGTAATGAGCTGTTTGACTCTGTGCTTAGTGCTAAGGTTGGCGCACAGAGTGTCGAGTTTGAAAACCCATCGCCTATGCCCTTGCTAGATCGCGGGGACTTTGGCGGATTTATAGGCTATATCCAAGATAAAACTAGTGAGATTACGCAGGCATTAGGCACATTATCGCAGGCGATTTGTGATGAAAGCTTGTTTGGCAAGGCAAGCCACACAGATACAAGCGTGGATTTTGAGCGATTTGATCCATCGATGTTTTTGCGCAAGAGCTAGAATCTAGCTACACGCTTTACAGAGCCAAGCCAAAAGCTTGGCTAGATTCTAGTGGTGGCTTTGTAGCTCTTCTAGGGCGTCGCGCAGGGCTTGGATATGGGATTCTAGGGTGCTTAGATGTGGCGCACTAAGCTCTGCTGCGTGCTCAAAGCACTCCATATAAGCTTGACTCAAGCTCCATAGAGTCCTTTTGTATAGGGCATTGTGTAAAGAAAGCCTATCTTGGAATGTGAGAAAATGCAGGGCATTATTTAGGCTATCACGGATATTTTCTAGCGTGGGGGTAAAAAGCGCGAAGTCTTTGGGGGATTGCTTGTGCTTGTGCAAGGCGTAGTTGATCTTGCTATCAAGCTCGGTGAGTGCTAGAGATATGGCGTTTGGATAGTTTAGGGTGATGAGAGTCTTTAGCGAGTCAAGCTCGCCTTGCAGTGCGCATAGAGCGGCTGTGTTTTGGGCTTGTATGCGCGCTAGGGTGCTGTGCTGCAATGTTTGCAGGGTGTGTTGTAAAGCAGGGGTAGAATCTGCCCAAAGCTCGCAGCCAGCTTGCTTAAGTGCTTCTAGCTCACTATCAAGGAAGCTGCCAAGCTCCTTGCCAAACGCACCTATTTGCAAGCCCAGCGTGCGAAACTCTGGCAAGAAGCGATTTTCTTGGCTATGTAGCTTGCTTATGAGCGTGTCTTTTGGGATTATGGTGGCTTGGTAGGCTTGCATTTGCTGGGTGCGCATACCTAGGAGATTTTTGCTAGTGATTGGTAGGCTAAATTCGCTAGATTCTAGCTGGGAGAAGATGTATTGCGCGAGGTTTTCTAGGGCGTTATCATAGCGTGTGAAAAATGCGCTAAATTGCTTTTCTAGCCCGCTTTTTAGGGCATTAAAGCGCAAGGTGCTATCAAAGCACTCAATGGTCTGTAAGTAAGCTTTAGTAGTGCTTTGTGCCTGCTCTATCTCCGCTATGCTAAGGGCTAGAATCTCCCCTAAGGTGTGTAGAATCTTGCTAGATTTTAGTTCTTTGGCATTGCTAGTAAGCTGTGCTGTGATAAACTCTAGCACCGCTTGGAAGTTTGAGTGCGCATAGAGCTGGCTAGATTCTAGTGGAGTGGTGGGCTGCTCTTGGTGGGCTTGGATCGCCTTTAGGGCTTGTTTAGCAGAGATGGCAATCACTTCGCTAAAGCTACCGCTAAAGGCAGATCTAGCGTAATCTAGGCTTGTTTGCACTTCTTTTTCATCTTGTAGGCGATCTTTTTGGTTTAGCACGCATAGGGATTTAGAGACATACTGCTTGATGTGGGCTTCTATAATGTCCTTTTCACTTTGCTTGCCGACATTGTCGATTAAAGAGAGCCAGATAATCCCATCTACACGCGATAAAATGGCGTTTGTCGTCTCTGTATCAATGGCATTTTGTGAGTTGAAGCCCGGCGTATCAAGCAGGCTGATAGAGCGTAGCAGTGCCACAGGCGCGCGCAGGATAAATTCACGGATTTGGAGATTTTCTAGCTCATCTAATGTGTGGAAAAATTCTAGTGGCTTTGGCGCGCTTGTGCCATCGTTGTAGATAACTTCTAGGCTGTAAGTATCGCCATAGCAGATGGTGCAAACTTTTGAAGTGATTGGCGTGATACCACTAGGCAGGATTGCACGCCCCATTATAGCGTTGAGAAAAGTGCTTTTGCCGCTAGAGAATTGCCCCACAATCGCTATGGTAATAGGCTTATCAAAGTCTCTTGTAAGCGTGTCTAGTGTGCTAGCGCGCTGCTTTGTGAGCGAGTCTGTGCGGCTTAGTGCGTAGCGAGTAAGCTGGATAGCTTTATGCAGGGGATTGGTATTATCCACGAGTAGGCACTCGTGGATAAAGGACTCTAGCAGGGTGGGAGAATCTATGCTTAGAGCATTTGTAGAATCTATGGCTTTGGAATCTGGTGTGGTCGCTTTCATCATAGTGCCTTAAGGATCATTTGCACTTCATTATGCAAGGATTGGATAGTTTTTTGCGCGTTTTGGAGTGCTTCTATGTCGTCTTTGGTGGCTGTTTTTGCTAGGGCAGATTCTAGGGCGCGCGTGTTTTTGGTGATTTTATCTTGCAAGGCGTCTTTTTGCGCTTGTGCGTAGTTAGTAAAGCTTTGGTGCAAAAGAGCCTGCACGCGTGTATTTTCTTGCGTGAGTAGGCTGATAAAATCTCCCATTTTCGTGCGCAAAAGCTCTTGCAGGGCAGCACTAAGCCTTTCTTGCGTGTTTTTGGTGTGTGTGGCGTTTAGCTCTAGCACGGCTTTTGCTAGCTGTTTGGCTAGGGTGCTAATGCTATGGCTTGGATAGGTCATTGGCGGAATGTCTAGGGGTATGTCTAAGGCTAGTGTGCTACTACTTTGTGCGAGCTCATCTAGTGTGCGGAGCTTCTTTGCGACTTTGTATTTGTATTCACGCATAAGGTCGTGGTAGCTATCTTGCAGGCTTTGGGCGATGATGGACTCTACACGCTCTGCACTTGGCTTTGCGTTTTTGGCGTATTCATAGGTTGTATCATCATAAAGCTGGGTGAAAAGCCTTTGGGTGTGGGAGTTTAGATGGGCGTTGATTAGCGCGATAAGCTCGCTTAGATAGCGCATAAACTCCTGCTCCCTTGCTTCTAGCTCCTTGCATAAGGTATCCATAGAATCCATAAGTGCTTGATTGCTAGCTTGCAAGTCGTTAGCTATGGCTTGCTTGTCGTGGCTGCTAGCTTGCAAGATACGCTGCTCTATGTGCAAATGCTCCTTTGCAGAATCTAGCTCTAGCAGCAAGCTCCTATATGCACTATATAGCAAGTCTCTTTGCTTAGGTGAGTCATCGCCAAAGAGCATAGATTCTAGGTAGGCTTGCACTTTTGGGAGTCCTGTTTGCTCTAGTGTGAAGTTTTGCGCCTGTGCTTTAGCGATGATGTCTTTATCATCTGTCTTATACCCTAGTGCAAAAAGTGAAGCCACAGGGATAAAGTCAATGCTATCAAGTAAGGCTTGTATATCGCCATCATAATGCGCCTTTTGTAGCTCCTTTTGCAGACTCTGGCGGGTGTAGGCTAGGCTAGATTCTAGCTCTTTGCTGCTAAGTAAATCCGCGCGCGTTAGCACTATAAGCAGCCTAGCCAAATGCCCGCTAATGAGCGACTCTAGGATAAAGTCCATATCCTTTTGTGTAGCGGCACAGCTTGCATTCATCACATAAATAAGCATATCGCAATGGTGCATATAGGATTTAGTTAGCTCCTCGCGGATTATGATTGGGTCATCAAGCCCGGGTGTATCGACAATCTCGACATTATTTTGTAAGAATGCTAGCGGGAGATAGAGCTCCACTTTTTTCACTAGTGCGCTAAATCCGTTTTCATAATTGGCTGAAGTGTAGCGCGCTAGCTCATCTATGGCAATGGCTTTTTGCCCGATGTGTAGCAGCTCTCTTTGCTCATCTGTAAGCGCATTAGCGTGAGTGGCTTGCGCATTTGCACTCTCCCACTCGCCCTGTGTGAAAAAATGCACCAAAGCAGATTCTACATCGCCATAGCGCAAGATAGAGAGATTGGCAGTCTCTGGGATTGTGGAAGTGCCTAGCACACCCTTGCCCAAAAGCGCATTTAAAAAGCTGCTTTTCCCCGCGCTTAGCACACCTGCTACACCGATAGAAAAATGGCTCTCTTGCAAGCGCGCTATGGCTTGCTCAAGCGCGGGCTTGGTGTGCGGAAGTGTCTGGGCGAGTGTATTGGCAATACTCATAAACTCATCTTTTAAAGCCTGCTTGGCTATGGTGGGCTTCTTAGCTGGCGCACTCTCTCTTGCAAGCTTTGTATGTGTGGTAAAAAATTTTTCCAATATGTTAAAAAGCCCCCTTGTGCGCTCTACATTGCATAATCCCGCGGCAATAATATGCGCCATTAGGGCTTTGCTCTCTTGTAGCTTTTCTATGCTTGTGTGTGCCAAAATAGCGCATTGCAAGGAGAGGAGAGCTAAGGGGTCTAGGCTAGAATCTACTTGATCCTGCATACCCACTGCGTGTAGAATCTGCTTAAAAGATCGCGTTTGCTCATAGCGTGCAAGGTTTGTAGAATCTACTGAAAGCATAATGGCTAGAGCTTGTGGCGGGATTTGCTCTAATGCTTGGCTAAATTCACAAGCGTTGGTAAAGAGTGTGTCAAGCTCGGTAGTGTGAAAGCTTGGCATTAGTATCTGCCAAAATGCCTGCAAAAGCTCTTTACGCGCGCTAGGCAGGTCGTCATAGTGCAGGGGTGGCTTGGGCTGTGGCGCAGGAGCAGCTGTAATGGAGTGTGTGGTGGTGTGCATAGGCTGACTTTTTGGGAAATGTTTGGGTGGGATTTTACCAAAAAAGACCTAGAAAATATTGCTATAATCTCGGCTCTATTTTATCTATAAGGGCATTTATGCGACCAGCAGGGCAGAATCTAGAGAAGCTAGGATTGCGAGATGTGTTTCTCAACTTCTTAAAAAGTGAGGCATTTGGGGGGATATTTTTGTTTTTCGCAGCGGTGCTTGCGATGATTATGGCTAACTCTCCACTTAGCGAGATGTATTTTAACTTTTGGCATATGGAGCTTGGGGTGGAGGTGCAAGGGCTTGCGCACGCCTTTCCATTCCTAGCGCATCTTGGCGCGCAAGGTGAAAATGGCAGTATATTTATAGGCTTTAGTATGCACCATTGGATTAGCGATGTGCTTATGGCGTTGTTTTTCCTAATGGTTGGGCTAGAAATTAAGCGTGAAGTGCTCTTTGGCGAGCTAGCAAGTGTGAAAAAGGCGATATTCCCAGCTCTTGCGGCAGTTGGCGGTATGCTTGTGCCCGGGCTTATTTACTTTGGGCTAAATGCTGGCACACCTTCAGCGCACGGCTTTGGTATCCCTATGGCGACAGATATAGCCTTCGCCCTTGGGGTGATAATGCTGCTTAAATCGCGCATACCTATGGCGTTGAAGGTATTTTTAGTAACGCTTGCGGTGGTTGATGATCTAGGGGCGATTGTGGTCATCGCGCTTTTTTATACAAGCACTTTGAATTATGCGTATTTGGGCTTGGCTTTGGTGCTTATTTGCGTGCTTATCGCGCTTAATAAGTTTGGCATTAAGGCATTAAGTCCGTATTTATGCGTGGGGGTGGTGTTGTGGTTTGCTGTGCATAATAGTGGAATCCACGCGACTATTTCCGCTGTGGCTTTGGCATTTTGTATTCCTGTGCGCCCCAAATTTGACCTGCAAGATTTCAACCCACATGTGAGCGCGATGGTTGATGGATTTGTCCGCAGTAAGAGTGATGATCAAGTGTTTTTAAATGAATCGCAAGTAAAAAATCTCCGCAATATGCACGAGACTATCACAATGGTGCAAAGTCCCTTAGGACGGCTTGAGCGTGCCTTGCACCCGTGGAGTGCGTATTGCATTATGCCGCTATTTGGCTTTGCTAATGCGGGCGTGCGCTTAGATGATGGCATAGATTTTAGCGCGCTTTTAGGCTTTGATCACATATTTTTAGGCGTGGTGTTGGGGCTGCTCATTGGCAAGCCTGTGGGGATTTTTCTCATCACATTTTTATGCGAGAAGTTTGGGATCGCCGCGCGCCCGAGTGGGATTACTTGGGGTGAGATTCTAGGGGCTGGTATGCTAGCTGGCATTGGCTTTACGATGTCGATTTTTGTCTCTGAGCTTGCGTTTAAAGGCGTGGAAAATGCCCAGCAAGCAGCAGAAATTTCTAAAATCGCTATCCTTAGTGGCTCGCTTATCTCTGGGATTATTGGGGCTCTCTTTTTACTTGGGGTCGCAAAAATAAAGGATAAAGTAAATAAATAGTCGCTACAATGCCAGCTCTAATTTTGTGTGTAAGGATTATAAATGGGTAATAATGCAAATGACATTTTTGTCTCGCTTTTGCCGCTTATTGTGCTTTTTGCGGTGTTTTACTTCTTTCTCATTCGTCCCCAACGCGTGCAGGCTAAACGCCACAGAGAAATGCTAGAAGGATTGAAAAAGGGCGATAAAGTCGTAAGCTCTGGTGGGTTTATCTGCGAGATCATCAAGGTGGATGGGCTGTTTTTCAGTGTGCGCTTGAGTGATGAGAGCACAGCTAGGCTTTCTAGGGATTTTGTCGCTTATAAATATGATGATACACAAGCTACGCAATCATAGCTATCACATTAACTAGATGAAAATCTTTCAGCCAAAATTCCTTGTCTTTCTTGCTGCTTTGTGCTTTGGCTTGGTGTGTAGTGTGCCAAGCTTCTTTGATACCAAGGGACCAAAGATCACGCTAGGGCTCGATCTGCAAGGAGGCTTGCAGCTTCTGCTTGGTGTGGATACAGATGCAGCCATTGCTGCGCGCTACTCTTCTATCGCTTCTGCCATAGAATATGAAGCGGCAAAAAAGCAGATTCTACTCTCTCCCGTGCAGGCACAAGAGAGCAATGTGCAGTTTGATTTGATCGATTCTGCTGAAGTGAGCGAGCTAGAAGTCTTGCTAAAATCTCTGCGCGGGATCGCCTATGAAGCCCAAGAATACCACTACACGATTCTTCTAACCCAGCAAGAGCAAGAAGAAGTGCGTAAGCAGGCTATCGCTCAAGCAATCACCACCATACGCAACCGCCTAAATGAGTTTGGGCTAGCCGAGCCTAGCGTAACCCAGCAAGGGCGAGAGCAGATTCTAGTTGAGCTCCCCGGAATCCAAAACACCAAGCAAGAGCAACGAGTGCGCGATCTTATCTCTAAAGCGGCGTTTTTGCAGATGATGGCAGTCGATGAAGAGCGCGTAAGCCGCGTGTATAGTATGAGTGATTTTGAGGCACAAGGGTTTAATGATGTGATTTTGCCCTTTGCAGAATCTACCAAAGAAGCTCAAAGTGCCATTGCTAGAGGCGAGAGTGTGCCAAAGCTTTTGCTAAAGGCGACTTCTATCCTAGATGGCAGTATGGTAAGTGATGCGCGTGTGGCGTATGATGAGAATCATCGCCCTGTGGTGGCATTTGAGCTAAATGCGCAAGGGGCGAAGCGGTTTGCTGATTTTTCAAGTGCTAGTATAGGTAAGCGTATGGCAATCGTGCTAGATAGTAAAATCTACTCCGCCCCTGTCATTCGCGCTAGAATTGCTTCAAGCGGGCAAATTAGTGGGGATTTCACAGAAGAGGAAGCCACGGATTTAGCCATTACTCTGCGAAGTGGGGCATTGCCTGTGCCACTTTCTGTGCTAGAGAAGCGCAGCGTGGGACCTAGCCTTGGATCTGATAGTATCCGTGCTTCAATGCTCGCTCTTATTGGCGGCTTTGTGCTGGTGGTGGGCTTTATGATTGTGTATTACGCGGTGGCAGGGGTTATTGCATCGTGTGCGCTGGTAGTAAATATTTTGCTTATTATTGCGGTTATGGCAATCTTTGGTGCGACATTGACTTTGCCGGGTATGGCAGGCATTGTGCTAACTGTTGGAGTAGCAGTTGATGCAAATATCATCATCAATGAAAGAATCCGCGAAGCTCTGCGCGCTGGAGAGTCGATTACAAGGGCGATTCAAGTAGGCTATATCAATGCCTCGCGCGCGATTTTTGACTCAAATATCACTTCACTTATTGCCTCATTTTTGCTCTATGCTTATGGCACAGGTGCGATCAAAGGCTTCGCCCTTACCACAGGGATAGGGATTCTAGCTTCTATCATCACAGCAATTATTGGCACACACGGAATCTATGAAGTCCTGCTCCCTAGACTTAGCAAAACAAAATCAATGAAGCTGTGGTTTGGCGTCTCCTATCAACACGCCCAAGCCAATGGCAAAGCAGCCAAACCTGCCATTAAAGGAGCAAAATAGTGGAAATCTTCAAGCAAGTGCGGGTTTTTGACTTTGTTAAATACTCTAATTACGGGCTTTGGGTTAGTCTTATTTTGCTAGCTGGGGCGGTGTTTTTGTTTATCAAGCCCGGTTTCACGCTGGGTATTGATTTTGCCGGGGGAAGTAGCGCGCAGCTACGCTATGAGGGTAAAGCTCCTATTGAGCAAGTGCGCGCATTGTTAGAGGCAGAGCCTGCGTTTAAGGGTGTGCAAGTGAGTGAGTTTGACTCAGCAGAAGAGCTGCTTGTCAAAATCCCTAACAATGCCGAGCTTGAAGGGCGCAATCTTGCTCCTATGCTAGAATCTATCCTAGCACCTAGTGGAGAGTTTGAGATACGCAAGATGGACTCTGTGGGGGCAAAGGTTGGCGAAGAGCTTAAAGAAAAGGGTATTGTCTCACTGCTGCTTGCATTTATAGCGATGATGGTGTATGTGAGCTTCCGCTATGAGTGGCGGTTCGCCCTAGCTGGAATCTTGGCATTGATACACGATGTCATCATCACTGCTGCTAGCATTGTGGTCTTTGCTATTGATTTAAATCTAGAAGTTATAGCGGCTCTGCTTACTTTGATAGGGTATTCAATCAATGACACGATCATCATCTTTGATAGAATCCGTGAAAAAATGCTAAATGACAAAACAAATGACATCGCCCTTGTTATCAACGAAGCAATCTCACATACGCTCTCTCGCACCTTGCTTACTTCACTCACGGTGTTTTTTGTCGTGCTGACTTTGTATGTGTTTGGTGGCTCAATTATTGTCGGCTTCTCTCTTCCTATGCTTGTGGGCGTGATTGTGGGGACTTGTAGCTCGATGTTTCTTGCCCCTAAGCTTGCGATATTGCTAGGCTTTAATATAGAGAAATACCACGCAAAAGAGCTAGAAAAGCAACGCCGTGCAAAAGAGCGTGCGAAAATCCGCCAGCAGTATGAGGGCGGTAGGGTATAGATCCAAAAGTAGATTTTAGATAAGGAGTAGGGTATGGATTGGGGTAAGGTCATTTTCATTTTTTTTACACTAAGTAGTGCGACTTCTACGGCGGGATTTTTATATGCGCCAGATATTACGATTTTGTTTATGGCTATCGCGCTTAATCTCATCGCCACAACCTTAAAAATCGGCGTGCGTAAAAGGCTTTCATCAGAGTTGTTTGCTAGCTCGATTGTCGCAGACTTGCACTTGCTGCCAGCTTTTGGCGTGCTGCAAGTCTTCCATAATGAAAAGCTAGCGTATGTGTTTGTGCTTGGCGCACTTATGGCAAATATATTCTCGCTTATTTTGATTCTCATTGAGAGCGCACAAAAGCAAGATGCAGATTTCTAGGATAGTGTATGCGTAGTTACAACCCAAGGGTAATAGAGAAAAAATGGCAAGAGCATTGGAAGCAAGTGGGGGCATTTGAGCCAGAGTGGGACTCTACAAAACCTAAAAAATATATCCTAAGTATGTTTCCTTACCCAAGTGGGGCGATCCATATGGGGCATGTGCGCAACTACTGCATAGGCGACGCGCTAGCAAGGTATTATCGCAATCGTGGCTTTAATGTCCTGCACCCAATAGGCTTTGACGCCTTTGGTATGCCAGCAGAAAATGCCGCCATAAAGCACAAACTCCACCCAAAGTCTTGGACTTATGACAATATGGACGCTATGCGCGCGGAGTTTGCTGCTCTTGGGCTCTCATTTTCAGCGCAGCAAGATTTAGCCACTTGTGATCCTATTTACACAAAATGGGAGCAGGAGTTCTTTATCCAAATGTGGGAGAGAGGTCTAATCTACCGCAAGAAAGCCTTGCTAAATTGGTGTCCAAATGATTTAACTGTGCTTGCAAATGAGCAAGTCATCGATGGCAAATGCTGGCGATGTGATACGCAAGTTGTGCAAAAAGAAATGGAACAATACTACATTAAAATCACTGATTATGCAGAGGAGCTGCTTGAAGACCTGCAGACTTTAGAGGGGAAATGGTCGCCACAAGTGCTACTTATGCAGAAGAATTGGATTGGCAAATCCTATGGCTTGCAGTGTAGATTCTCCCTAGAATCTAGTGCCAAGGAGCGTAGCGGGATAGAGAGTTTAGAGATATTTACCACACGCCCAGATACGATATTTGGCGTTACTTATTGCGCGATTGCTCCAGAGCATCCTTTGGCAAAGGCGATGTTTGATCACTTGAGTGCGCAGCAGCAAGAGCAGATTATTGCTATGCAAAACACAAGCGCACGAGATCGCGCAAGCGCGCAAAAGCAAGGCGTGGATCTAGGGATTAAAGCTATCCACCCTATCACAGGGGATCTGCTACCTATATGGGTGGCAAATTTCGTGCTTATGGATTATGGCTCTGGGGCGGTGATGAGTGTGCCAGCACACGATGAAAGGGATTTTGCCTTTGCTACGATGTATGGCTTGCCTATTAAACAAGCATTGCAGACACAAAACCCCTTGCCTTGTAGCGATGATGGAGCGATGCTAGATTCTAGCGCGTTTAAGGGACTTAGTGGTGATGAAGCTAGGCAGGCTGTGATTAGGCATTTTGAGGAAAATGCGCTTGGCTCTGGCGTGGTAAATTATCGCTTGCGTGATTGGGGAGTGTCTAGGCAGCGGTATTGGGGTGCGCCTATCCCCATTGTGCATTGTGAGAGCTGTGGGGCAGTGCCAGAAAAGAGAGAAAATCTCCCCATAACTCTCCCAGATGATGTGCTAATCACCGGGGAGGGGAATCCACTTGCTAGCCACGCTGGCTTTATGCAAGCTATCTGCCCCAAATGCGGCAAGCAGGCAAGGCGAGAGAGTGATACAATGGATACCTTTGTAGAATCTAGCTGGTATTTCTTGCGCTATGCCACGCAGCGTAGTAAATGGGAGCAGTGTGCGATTGATAAAGCTAGCGTGTCGTATTGGCTAGAAGTTGATGAATACATTGGCGGGATTGAGCACGCGATCTTGCATTTGCTTTATGCGCGATTTTTTACCAAAGTTTTGCGCGATTTGGGCTACCACTGCTTCAATGAGCCTTTTGCGCATTTGCTTACACAAGGAATGGTGCTAAAAGATGGCGCGAAAATGGCAAAATCTAAAGGCAATGTTGTCAATCCTAAAGATATTTTGCACGCGTATGGGGCGGATACTGCGCGCTTGTTTATCTTGTTTGCTGCTCCGCCTATTAAGGAATTGGAGTGGAATGATAATGGCGTGGAGGGGGCAAACCGCTTTATCCGCCGCTTGTATGAGCGTGCGCAAAATGCCTACCCGACAAAAGCACTTCCGCGCATTGATGGAAGCAAGCTAGACTCTGCGCAAAAATTAGCACGCAAGAAAGTCTATGAAGCCTTGCAAAAAAGCCAAGAAGTTTTCACCAAAAGGCAGAATAACTACAACTTCAACACACTCATTGCCGCTTGTATGGAAGCATTTAATGCGCTTAGTGCGCAAGATAGCCCAGATGTTTGGACAGAAGGCTACTTTATCTTGCTCTCTATCCTAGAGCCTATTATCCCCCATATTTGCTGGGAGCTTAGTGAAGAGCTTTTTGGGCTGGCAAACTTTGGCGAGATAGAAGTAGATTCTAGTGTGTTTGCGAGCGATGAGAGTGTTTATGCCGTTACGATTAATGGCAAAAAGCGCGCAGAAATCAGCGTGCAAGCAAGCCAAGATAAGCAGCAAGTCATCAACCAAGCAAAACAAGCCGTGGAAAAATGGTTACTTGATGCAACCATTACTAAAGAAGTCTTTGTGCCAAATAAGCTTGTAAATTTCGTGGTGGTGTGAGTGGGCAGACTTATCGCTCTAGTGGCTATAATGCTTGCTTTTGCAGGCTGTGGCTATGTCCCATCAGCTACTTTTGTGCAAAAAGCCTTAGGCGAGCGTGTCTATGTGGAGCTAAAGGTCAATCTCCCCAACCCAGAAAACTCTGTCGAGCTTAAAGACCTTATGAACAAGATCATTATCGCGCGCTTTCAAACGCGTGTTTCTAGCAAAGAAGATGCCGATAGCATTATCATCGTTGAGATTGATAAAATTGCAGATACGACATTTGCTCTTAGTAGCAGCGCATTTACGACTTATTATCGTGTAAGCGCGTATGTAACCTACACCTATGATAACAAAAAAGGCACAAGAAGGACTTTCAATAGCAGTGGGTATTACGACTATAATGTCTCGCTAGATAATCCACTTACCACCTATAATAACCGCTACTACGCGATCAATCAGGCTTTCACGCAAACGGTGGATCAGTTTGTCGCTCAAATTTCCTTTGAGGGGCAAAAGTGAGCAAGAGTGATAGCAGTGTAGATTCTAGCCTAGAATCTAGCACTTCCTTGCACGCTTACCTAGAATCTAAAGGCGCGGAGTATGCGGAGTTTGACAAAGAGCGTATGCCTAGGATCTTTGCTTCCTTGCGCGCTAGTTTTAAGCTCTCTTCTCACATTATCCATATCCTAGGCACAAATGGCAAGGGTAGCACAGGGCGATTTATCGCGCTAGGGCTTTTGGAGCAAGGACATAGTGTGCTGCATTTTAGCTCCCCACATTTGCACTGCTTTAATGAGCGATTTTATAAAAATGGGCGCATAGTGAGCGATGAAGAGCTAGAAGCAGCGCACCAGATTCTACAAGGCTATGCTTGCACAAAGCAGGCAAGCTACTTTGAGTATGCCACTTTGCTTGCTTTGGTATTAGCACAAGAGTGTGAGTATTTTGTATGTGAAGCTGGGCTTGGGGGGGAGTTTGACTCCACAAGTGTGCTAAGAGAGCTTGTGGAGCTAAGTGTTTTCACACCTATTTCTTATGACCATATGGAGCTATTAGGAGAAAGTATAGAATCTATTGCCACTACAAAGCTAAAGGCTATGAGCAAGTGTGCGATTTTAGCCCCACAAGCTTATAAAGAAGTAGAATCTATCGCTAAAGCTACTGCCAAAGAGCTAGATTCTACACTTGTAATAATCACTAAAGACGACATAGAATCTAGCTTAAAATCCCTAGATATGGCTGATTATGTGCGAGATTTCGCGCCATTTTTACGGGAGAATTTCATTGTAGCATTGCGTGTGCTTAAGGCTTTGGGTATCGATGATATAGCAAATATGCCTAAGTTTGACCTGCCAGCTAGAGCGCAAAAAATCGCCCCAAATGTTATGATTGATGTGGGGCACAATGCCGAGTGCGCGCGCGCTATGGTGCAAATTCTTGGCAATAAACGCGTAAATCTTGTGTATAATACATTTTCTCAAAAGGACGTGCGCGAGATATTGACTATTGTAAAGCCCAATATTGATCAATTGCTGATTTGCCCTATCGCGCATAGTAGAGCTATGCCTAGAGATGAGCTGGTGGCTATTTGTGCTGAGCTTGGGATTAGCTATGAAGAGTTTGTGCTTAGCCGCTCTTCAATCAAGGACGATAAAGAGTATGTGGTATTTGGGTCATTTAGCGTAGCGGAAGCTTTTTTGGAGATGTGGAATGCAAGAAGATAGACTAGTTGTCTCAATTGTCGATGAGAAGGGATCTAGGCAGTTTTCTCTCCCTAGGAATGTTACCAAGCTTGCCATAATCGGTGCGTTTGTGGTGGCTGGGCTATTTTCACTAAGTTTTGTTGCGATGTATTTCCTTATGCACCAAGTCAATGATATTGCCAAGCAAAAGAGCAATGCTATCGCGCAATACCACTCTATCTATCAAAAAAATGCCTTGCTTAGAAATGCCATTAGAGAGCGCACAGATGAGCTAGAAGTGGTAAATTCTAAGATCGATAAGCTAGAAGATATTGTAAGTATTAAGCGCAATATCACGCAGCAGCCCCAAATCACAAAAGTCGATTTGCAAAGCATTAGCAACACGCACAAGCTGCTGCTGCTAAGCCTTATCCCTAATGGCGATCCTTTGAAGAACTTCACAAGCAAGCATCTTACTGCCGAGCGTTTGCATCCATTGCGCAATGTGAGTGGAGTCGATGGTGCGATGGACTACATTGTGCCAAAGAGCACGCCTGTGTATGCCACTGCTGATGGCGTGGTCGTGCTTGTGCAAAATAATGGCAAAACAGGGCTTGGTAATGTGATTAAGCTTACGCATTCCTTTGGATTCTCATCAGTCTATGCCCACCTTGATACGCTGACGATCAATAAGGGCGATTTTGTGCAAAAGGGGCAGATTATAGGGTATAGCGGCAATAGTGGTCGCTCTAATGGAGAGAGATTGTATTATGAAGTGGGCTTCTTGGGTAATTCGCTTAACCCTGCCACCTATGCCAGCTGGAATTTTGAAAATTTTGATGCGATTTTTCAAAAAGAAGATGGCATTGATTGGAAGAATCTTGTATGGGCGATTGAAGACATCGCCAAGCTCCAAACATTACGCGTAAGCTCTAGTGAGAAGCTCAAAAAAGAGTCTTTATGATATTTGACCAACGCCTTGTGTTGATGATCACCCATAAAAATGGGAGCAAGTTTATCAATGTGAATATGATTTTTCGTCAAATCACCTTATATGTGCTACTCTTTTTTCTTAGTGTGGTGTTTTTTATCGCGGTGGCTATTGGGGTTTTTCGATCAGAAATCGCAGATATTAATGCAAAAACCTCCCTTATTGAAGAGCGCAATGAAACAATGCTGCTTGGTAATGCGATTTTAAATGACGAGATCAATCAACGCCTACAAGAAATCTCCATAGCAAGCGATAAGATCGATAACCTTGAAAATGTCATTGGTGTCAATAATATGCCTAATGAGAATCTAGTCGATCGCGTGGATATAGCAAGCATTACAGGTGTGCAAAAGGCGTTTTTTATGAAGTTTATCCCCAATGGCTACCCTTTGGAGCATTTTACAAGTATCACAGATCCTTATGGCACGAGACTTCACCCTGTGCTGCGTGTCGTGCGCCAGCATACAGGCACAGATTTTGGGGCTAAAATTGGCACGCCTGTGTATGCCACCGCTGATGGCGTGGTGGATTGGGCGGATTCTGGTTGGAATGGTGGGTATGGAAAATTAGTGAAGATTACCCATTCATTTGGTTTTAAAACTTATTATGCTCACCTTAATGAAGTGCTGATCAAAGTGGGCTCATTTGTGAAAAAGGGGCAGCTCATAGCAAGGACGGGAAACTCTGGCGTTAGCACAGGTCCGCACTTGCACTATGAGGTGCGCTTTTTGGAAAAGCCTATCGATCCTATGAACTTTGCTAGGTGGGATATGAAAAACTTTGATTCAATTTTTACAAAAGAAAGGAGCATTGCATGGCAATCTTTACTAGCGACGATAAACAACCTAATGGACTAGGGCAGAAGCCCGGAGCTGCGACTATTATCGCACAAGGCACAAAGATTAAAGGCGAGATTAACACTGACTGCCATCTACACATTGATGGTGAGCTTGAGGGAAGTATCCGCTCAAAAAGCACGGTGATGATTGGCAAAAGTGGCTTTGTCAATGGCGAAGTGTATGCAAATAAGCTCATTGTAGGCGGTAAGCTTAAAGGCTCTACTGAGAGCGAGAGCGTGGAGATCGCTTCGCTTGGACGATTTGAGGGAGTGATTACTTCTACAGAGCTTGTGATTGAGAAAAAAGGTGTATTTATAGGGGAAAGCAAAATCAAAGGGCAAACTCCATTAGCTTCAAAGAATGCTCCAAGCAAACCTCTATAAAGCCTTTTTAGAAGGCTTATCTGCACGGATTATTGTATGCAGAGATTATGAAGAGGCACTAAAAGCCTATCAAGTCGCACTCTATGCTTATAATGCACAGATCTCCCTAAAAAAGCCACTTTTATGCAAGGAGACGCGCCTGCACACAGGCGATGATGTGCGCAGCTTTTTTGTCGAGCTTGTGGAGAATCTAGCCCAGCTTCGCACTTTTTACACTGATGAAAACACCATTTTAATAGCACCACTTTGCTCGCTTCTCTATCCACTACCATCGCATAAATACTGCCAGAGCCTTACGCTTGAAGTGGGGAAAGACTATCAGCTTCAAATGCTTAAAGACACATTGATACGCTATGGGTATGAGAGTGTGGAGATGATAGAGATGGAAGGCGAAGTAAGCTTCCGCGGTGATATTGTTGATATTTACCCACCTCTTAGTAAGCCCTATCGCATTAGCTTTTTTGGTGATGAGTGCGAGGGGATTAGTGTCTTTAGTATAGAGACGCAGCTTAAAGAGCCCACAAGCCAAAGTGCGCTTGATATAGCACCAGCACTCTTTAGCCTAGAGCAAGATGAGTATGAGAGCTTGTGTGAAGCTGTGGAGATGAGTGATTATGGCGTGATGAGCAAGGACATACTCTCTATTGGGCTATGGTATTTGCCACATAGATGGCTTCTCCCAGCGCACTACCCAACAATGCTTACTAAAGCCGCAGCACTTGAGCTTGGTGAGATTGGCTCTCTAGGTATTGGCGATGGGCGTGATACAAGCGATGTGGATTCTAGTGCTAGGGAGTTTTGGGCGCAGGTGCTTGTGCATATCGCAGAATCTAAGCAAGACTCACCGCAAATGCCCGTCGTGCTAGAAGAGCTAGAATCCTATGTCGATATGGACTTTTACTTAGATAAGCTTGATAAGCTACTAGCCCATCACGCAGGCAAGCGAGTTACACTTGTGGTGCGCAGCAGAAGCGAGCTAGCGGCTCTAAATGCTGGCATTGTGGATTCTAGCAGTATTGTAGAATCTAGCGCAGTTGTGCATATTAGCACGCCTGATGAGCTAATCATTAGCCTAGAATCTAGTATCCCCCAAGTGCAAAAGCGTCCCAAACGCCCAAAATTTGCGCTTAATGAGCTAAATATCGGCGAGTATGTCGTGCATAGTGAGTATGGCATAGGGATTTTCAAAGGTATCGTGCAAAACACTATTTTAGGTGTTACGCGGGATTTTATCCATATCCAATATTTTGGCGAAGATAAGCTCCTGCTCCCCGTGGAGAATCTCCACACAATTGATCGCTACATCGCGGCAAATGGCTCTATCCCCGTGATTGATCGACTTGGGAAGGGAAGCTTTGCAAGACTTAAGCAAAAGGCTAGGGAAAAGCTCTTTGCCATAGCGGATTCTATCATCAAGCTTGCAGCTACGCGCAATCTTTTGCAAGGTGTGGTGATTGATACACAAAGCCCAGATTTAGAAGTCTTCAAGCATACCGCAGGCTTTGCTTTAACGCCAGATCAAGCAGCTTCTATAGAATCCATTTTTAGCGATCTTGCAAGTGGGCGTGTGATGGATAGGCTACTAAGTGGTGATGTGGGCTTTGGCAAAACAGAAGTGGCGATGAATGCAATCTATGCCGTGTGTAGAAGCGGCTATCAGTGTGCCTTAATCGTGCCTACAACGCTCCTTAGTGCGCAGCATTTTGCCACACTATCTAAACGCTTTGCTCCCTTTGGCATACAAGTTGGCAAATATGATCGCTTCAGCAGTGCTAAAGAAAAGCGCGAGACTTTGGAGCGTTTGAAAAGTGGTGCGCTTGATGTGGTGGTTGGCACACATAGTCTCTTTGGTGTGGAGTTTGCTAGGCTAGGGCTTATCGTAGTTGATGAGGAGCATAAGTTTGGCGTGAAGCAAAAGGAGAGTCTAAAGCAATTAAGCACAAATGTCCATATCCTAAGTATGTCTGCTACGCCAATCCCACGCACACTCAATATGGCACTCTCACACATTAAGGGTATGAGTCGCCTAGAGACCCCACCTACCTCGCGCAAAGATCCGCGCACTTTCATCAAGCATAAAAGCGATGCCTTGTTGCAGGAGATTATCCAGCGTGAGCTGCGCCGTGGCGGGCAGGTGTTTTATCTCTACAATAATATCGCTTCTATGCCTGCGATTTACTCGCATTTGCATAAGCTTTTCCCCACCCTATCTATCGCTATGCTGCACTCGCGCATAAGTGCTAGTGAGAGCGAGCAGATTATGTATGAGTTTGCGTGCGGGAAGCACCAGATTCTACTTTGCACCGCTATTATTGAATCAGGTATCCATCTCCCCAATGCCAACACTATCATTGTCGATGGGGCGGATCGCTTTGGGCTAGCGGATTTGCACCAGCTAAGAGGGCGTGTAGGGCGAGGGGATAAGGAGGGGCTTTGCTACTTTTTGATTGAGTCAATGGAGAGTATCACAGAAGATGCGAGCAAAAGACTGCTGGCACTAGAGCGAAACTCTTACCTAGGATCAGGGGCTAGCATTGCTTATCACGATTTAGAGATTAGAGGGGGCGGGAATCTTATTGGCGAGTCGCAAAGCGGGCATATTAAAAATATCGGCTTTAGCTTGTATCTTAAGCTTTTAGAAGATGCGCTTGCTACTTTGAGCAATCAGCCAAGCCTAATGGAGCATAGCGTTGAGCTGCGGTTAAATATTAGCGCGTATTTGAGCCCTGATTTAATCACGAGCGATTCTTTGCGCTTAGAGCTTTACCGCCGATTGTCGCTTGCTAAAGAAGTGCGAGAAGTCATCGATATAGAAGCAGAGATCCGCGATCGCTTCGGTGCGCTAGATACATTGAGCCAGACTTTTATCCAGCTTATTATTATTAAGATTCTAGCTAACCACAAGCGCATTAAATCAATCTTGCATTTTGGGCAAAATATCCAAATCACCCTAGAATCCTTAGAAAAGCACACAATCAAAGCAGCTAGTGCTGATGATGAGTGCGTGCTTGAAGCACTGCTGGCGTATTTGCGCAGCTAGCTTCACAATGGCTTTATCTCTGTGATTTATAATCGCGCAACTAGTCAAGGAGGCAAAAGCTTATGACAAATACTGCCTTTAGCAAAAAGACTTGGATGAGAGTCCATACATATTTGAGCTTGTTTTTTCTCCCGCTCGCATTTATTTATGCAATTACAGGGGTTGGGTATATTTTTGATCTGCGGCAAGATGCGGGGGCGAGGGTCTTTGAGCTGCCTTTAGATTCTACTCCTGCGCAAGGCAAGGAGCAAGCAGTGCTACTTGAGCTCTTAAAGACACATAATCTAAGAGTCCCGCCAAATACGGAAGTGAAGTTTATCAAGGGTAATCCAAGCATTGGCAATGTCGCATATAGCGCGACAATTAGTAAGGGCAAAGACGGGAAGCCTACATTTAGGGTGGTGGAGAGAAGCTGGTATGGGGTTTTGCTGCTTATGCATAAATCTAGCGGGAGCAAGTTTGAGCTAGGGTCATTCAAGCTCTCTGTCTTTGACTTTCTAGCTATAGGCTTTGGCGCATCGCTTTTGCTTTTTTACCTCTCTGGGCTCATTGTTACTTCCTTTTGCAAGCGCGATAGGCTGACAAGCTTTAGCGTGCTAGGTCTTGGTGTAGTCGCGACACTTTGTGCGATCTATCTAAGCGTGTAGGCTAGAATCTAGCCTTAGAATCTACTTGGCTTCAGGGTTAGATTCTAGCTCTCGCCTGCGTAGCTCTGCGGTATTTAAGCAGATAAACTTGTAGCATAGAAATATCACTAGGGGCCAAAGTAGAATCAAAAATAGCGTATATAGCATACAAACTCCTTAATAAGAATGCTCATCTAAATCATTTGGGCTAAACTTCTTGCTATCCATACATCGCCATACATACGCGATATAGCCTAGCACAAATGGCACAAGCAAGCTCACATAGCTCATCACGCTTAGCGTATAGTAGCTTGAGCTTGCATTGACTATGGTAAGCGAGCTTTGCAAATCCGCACTTGATGGGTAGAAAGCACTCTCCCCAAGCCCCACATTTAGCAGCACTGCCATAACAGCGCACACCGCTCCAGCTCCCAAAGCAAATATGCCCTTTTTGCCAACAAGGCTAAGGTAGATTCCAGCTAGCACAAGCACCACGCCAAGAAGCAGTAAGACAAGCAAGTAGGGCTTTTGCAAAAATGTAGCAAGATATAAATACGCCTGCATACTCACTGCCCCTTGTTCATCGACATAGAATCCATCTTTTACACAAATCCACGCTAAAAAGCCTAAGAAAAATGGCAAAAATAGCGCGGTATTTAGCAGGAGATCCTTTTTCGCTCTTTGCACAATAGTGCTAGAATCTAGCGCGTTGATGAAGTAGCTATCTGCTAGCATTCTGCTTAGAAATACCAGCGCGAAGCCTAGAAGATAGTTAAAAGGATTCCCCAGCTGCTCTAATCCCCTTAGACTATGCTCCCAGCGCACAAATCTCATCTCATCAAGCACAAACGCACTCCCAGCAAAAAATGTGCTAACTGCCACGCCGATAAGAAACACCCCTAAAAGCCCATTGATCTTCAAAAACAGCTCATAAGTCTTAGCTCCTAGTAGATTCCCGTCTTTTTTGCGATATTCATAGCTTACAGCTTGGATTATAAAGCAGAGCAAAATAGCGAGCCATACCCAGTATGCCCCACCAAAGCTTGTGCTATAAAAGAGCGGAAATGCCGCGAAGCACGCCCCGCCAAATAGCACCAAGGTCGTAAATCCAAGCTCCCATTTGCGCCCAAGCACATTGATGAGCAAGGACTTTTCTTCTTCTGTTTTAGCAAGCTTATCTATAAGCCCCTGCCCACCTTGCACAAAAAACATAAACACCAAAAGCCCGCCAAGCAGACTTACAACCACCCACCAATACACCTGCAACTGCGCTAAATCAAGTCCAAAAAACATCGCTTACTCCTTCTCGCCTGTCGCGTGCGTGTGGAATCCTTTTCTAATCTGCTTTGCCATAATCCCAAGTTCCGCACATAAAAGCAGCGTGAAAAGGGCTAAGAAGATAAAGAAAGAGATTTGCACATTTGTGTGCGCGAGATTTGTCGCAGCAATATGCACAGGCATTAGATCTTGGATCGCCCAAGGCTGCCTCCCCACTTCTGCCACAATCCAGCCAGCTTCTGCGGCAATGTAGCCAAATGGCACAGCAATCACACAGAGCCATAGAATCTTCCTAAAGCGTGCAATGTCATTTGCCATACATAAATAGAGCACAATGATAAATAGCAAGAAAAACAAGCTACCAAGAGCTACCATAAGATGGAAGCTATAAAAGGTCGTAGCCACAGGGGGCACAGCTTGCTCTTTAGATTCTAGGTAGCCATAGCCAAAGTTGTGCATATTCTCTTGCAAGATTTGCTGCGCACCATCCATCGCCGCGCTATCGCCAAGCTTTTTAGCAGCATTAAAGTCGCTTAGAGCCTGCACAGCCTTTTTCCCACTCTCTATCCTAGAATCCATACTTGCAATGCCCTTGTCTTCATTGCCAAAGAGCAGGTCATTGATCCCGGGGATAAAGCCCTGCGTGTCTCTCTGCCCCAGAATTGAGAGCGCGTAGGGGATAGTGAAGTCAAACAAAAATGTCGGCTCGCTATCGCCGGGCTTTTTAGCGGGGTTCAAAATCCCAAATGCCACAAGCCCCGCCCTATGCTCACCATCATAAATCCCCTCCATTGCCGCTAATTTCATAGGCTGCTTTTGCGTAACTTGATACGCACTCTCATCACCGCTGAAAAACAAAAACACCGAAGTAAGCAGCCCAAAGCTTGCCCCCACGACAAGGCTGCGCTTTGCCATAATGATATGCCTGCCTTTTAGCAAATACCACGCACTAATCCCCATAACCACAAGCGCAGAGATCACATAGCCAGAGGCAATTGTATGGAGGAATTTTGATACTGCCACAGGCGAGAGCGCGACTTCTAGGAAGCTTGTCATCTCATTTCTAGCCGTAGCGGGATTAAACATCGTGCCTATGGGATACTGCATCCAGCCATTTGCTACCAGAATCCAAAAGGCTGAAAGATTACTGCCAATAGCCACAAGCCAAGTGGAGAGCAGGTGGAAGCGCGGTGAGACTCTATCCCAGCCAAAGAACATCACCGCAAAAAATGTCGCCTCTAAGAAAAATGCCACAATGCCCTCAACCGCCAAAGGCGCGCCAAAAATATCGCCCACAAACCAGCTATAATTCGCCCAGTTTGTGCCAAACTCAAACTCCATAATAATGCCCGTAGCTACCCCAATGGCAAAATTTATCCCAAAAAGTGTGAGCCAAAACTTTGTGATAGCCTTCCATCGCTCATCTTTGGTCTTTAGATAAATACTCTCCATAATCGCTACAATAAAGCTAAGCCCCAAGGTCAAAGGCACAAACAAAAAATGATAAATCGCGGTCAAACCAAACTGCGCTCTACTCCAATCAACATGCTCCACTTATTACTCCTTGCTACTTTAGGGTGTGAGATTCTAGTATAGGCACTGCTCCTGCTTCTAGCGTGCTAGAATCTTGGGTAAGATTGCCTAAGACATACTCGCTGCGTTCTTTTGCTCCACCAATATCGCGGATAGAACCGCCATAGATGAAAAATTTGAGCACGATAAAAATCACCAAAAGCTTGATAAAGATAATCTTCCACAATGTCTTGCCAAGCGTCATATTTGCAAAGCCATGCACATAAAAACGCACAATATTTTTAAGCATTGATGTCCTTAAATCAAGGGTGGTCTAGGCTTGAAAGTGTGGATTGTATGGGAATGTAGCTTATGCAAAGTTGAAAACACGCCTAAAGCTTAGAATCCCCACAAAACCACCAAAAAAAGTAAAATATCTTATGACTTTAAAGTGTTATGACAAGGCTTGCTTGGTGATAGATTCTATTATAGTAATTGCCTGTTTTTGCGCGCTAAGAGTAAAGCCCCTGCCTTGTAGAATCTCATTATAGCTTGCGGTGTGGAGATCTTCAAAGCCTTGCGAGAAATCTATGCGCAAAGCAGGGCGCACACTAGGGAGCGTGCGCGAGTCTTCTTCTAAAATCCTTAAGGCTTGATTGTAGCTAGAGTGCGCTAGATCGCTTGCGCAAATAGAGAGCAGCCACTCCACTTGCGCGTGCGCAAAGTGCGCCACTCCACTAGCACGGCTTGCTTCATAGTGGGCTAGCTCATTGCCCACAAAATCGCCAAATACAAATGCCAGCATATCAAACAAATGCACGCCGATATTGCAGATGATTCCGCCGCTTTTTTGCACATCGCCTTTCCACGATTTGTGATACCACTTCCCCCTAGCACTAATGTAGCGCAATGCGAGCTTGTAAATATGCTTGGGATTGTGCATAAGCTCATTTTCAACCTGTGCTTTTAGGGCTTGTATTTGTGGGTGCAAGCGTAGCTGCAAGATCCCATAAACGCGCGGCTGGCATAAAAAAGAGCTAGAATCTAGCGCGCTAGATTCTAGCTTCTCTAGTGCGCTAAGCTCTTTAGACTCTAGCACTAAGGGCTTTTCGCAAATCGCACTTGCGCCATTTTGTAACGCTAGGGCAATATGGGAGAAATGCAAGAAATTAGGCGTGCAAATGCTAAGAAAATCTAAGCGATTTGCGCGCATATACTCGATAAACTCCGCTTCATTTGTGAAAAACTCTGCATTAGGGAAGTAGCGATCAAGCACGCCCACGCAGTCGTGCTTATCAAGCGCGCACATAAGCTCGCCGCCATTGTCATAGATCGCGCGCAAATGTCTTGGCGCGATATAGCCACCCACGCCGATAATGCCAAAACGCTTTTTTGCCGCTTGCATTAGATTCTAGCTATCGATCTTTTGTAAATCGCAGATGATGTGATTGTAGGATTTGTTTTGTGCTTGGACAAACTCTTGCAAGGCTTTTAGGCTGTGCTCATAGCCTCCTTTAGATTCTAGTGCGCACAAGTCTTTATAAAGTGCTTCAATCGTAGGTATCACAGCGAGATTTGGCGCGCGGCGCACGGAGTAGTAGCCGATGATATTGCCTAGATTATCAAATGAGGGCGTAACATTGGTGAAAACCCAATAATGCTCTTTATGCTTGGTCAAGTTTTTGACAAATGCAAAGATCTCGCGCCCACTTTGTATATAGTCCCAAAGTAGCTTAAACACACAGGCTGGCATATCCTTGTGGCGGATAATATTATGCGGCTTGCCGATGAGCTCTTCTTCACCATATCCGCTATATGCTAGAAAGTCGCGATTGCAGTAGGTGATCACGCCTTTTAGGTCTGTTTTTGAAGTGATAAGCGTATCTGGCTCTATGATAAGACCAAAGTGCGGATCTCGTTGTAGGCTGGTGTGCTGCTTGGACATAGCGACTCCTTACACTAGATTCTAGCTCAAGATTCTAGGCATTTTACCTAAGATTTTTATACTAGCCACCTTAAAAATAGCGTAATGCCTTTTTTGCAAGGTTGGATATAGGCGGGAGATTGTGGATAGGATACCACTGCATATCAGGCAGGAGTGTGGCGGGCAAGTGTGCATTAGAGACTTCATACACATAGGCAGTAATGGCGTATTTAGTATAAGCGTGTGTAAAAGATCCTAGCAGGCGGTGCTTAGGCAAGGGGGCTTGTGGTTGGGTGTCTTTGGCGATTATGGGGAGATTATAGAGCCCTTTGTAGAGGGATTCTTGTGATTGACATAGCGCGATAGAATCTAGATTTTTACAAATGGCTAGGTGGAGGGTTAGTGGGAGCTTGCTGGCTTTGGGCTTGGGGGCTATTGGCTTAAACGCGCTAGCGCAGAATCTAGCAACAGGGCAGATAGCGCATTTAGGAGCAGTGGTGCAAACTAGTGCGCCTAGATCAATTAGGGCTTGGTGGTAGTCAAAGACTTGATGATCTTGCGGGAGCAAAGATTTGGCTAGAGCTAGAATCTGCTTTTGACTAAGGGGCTTGGCAGTGAGTCGCTGCAAGACGCGCGCGATATTGCTATCAGCAAAGTGCGCCACCCTCCCAAAGCCAAAGCACATAATCGCCCCCGCAGTATAAGCCCCAATCCCGGGCAACGCCTGCAAAGATTGCAAACTATCAGGCAGCTTGGCATTATGCTGCTTCACACAAAGTTTGGCGCAGGCGTGCAGATTCCTAGCGCGCGAGTAGTAGCCAAGCCCCTGCCATAAATGTAGCACTTCTTGCTCGCTGGATTCTGCTAGGGTGGATAGAGTGGGGAAGCGCGTAAGAAATGGGAAGTAGTAGGACTCTAGCACGCGTGATAGTTGCGTTTGCTGGAGCATTATCTCGCTAATGTAGATTTCATACGCGCAGCTGCCATCGCGCGCGAAATTCCGCCAAGGAAGGTCCTTACGCCCATAAGTGTGATACCAGCATAGTAGTGCGCTATGGAAAGACTCTAGCGCGATATTGTGGCTTATTTGCACCCACAAAGCCCCTTGCAGTCGCTACTTTCTGCTCCGCTATATGTGCGGATCTTCCAATACGCCATAATATAAAGCAGCGATGAGACACATAAAGAGACAAGCATACCAAGAGCTATGGCGCAATAGGCTAGCACAAGCGGACTTTGCTGCCAAAAATGCGCGCTATTTAGCATAGCAATTGATGATTGCAGCTCAATCCCAGCCCCTACGCTAAATGCCAAAGCTAGGCAAACTCCAACTAGTATAAGCACAAAAACCAGCCTAATCCTAAAGCCTAGCACGAAATATCTCACACCCGTTTTTGCAAAGAGCTCTAATGCTACCCTGCGCTCTAAAAGCATAAATACCACGCTAAAAATCGCGCAACTAAGGCAGATAACAATTAGTCCAAATATATCATCATTAAAGCCCTCTGCCAATGCTCCAAGCACAGCGATAAACACAAGCAGGAGAAAAAAGCGCGCGCAATTAAGTAAAAAAAGTGGAGAGCCTGTAGCCTTGGAGAATAGATAAGCCCCACTCATATAGCAAAGCAGCGCACATACATAGCCTGCAAGAGAGACAAGTAGGAGCATTTCAAAATCAGCTACTGCGATAAATGCAAGTAGCGCGCAAATAGGCATACCGATCGCCCCCCAGCGCATTAAGACCCTTGCATTGTAGAAAGTGGATTCTAGGGTCATAATAGTCCTTGAGATCTTAGGATAAAAGCTCTAAAAATTCCGCGCGTGTCTTAGGGTCGCTGCGGAAAAGCCCGCGCAAAGCACTTGTTTTGATCAAGGGGCTTGCATTGCTAGCGCGCATACTCATACACAAATGCTGCGCCTCGCACACGACCATAACGCCCTTTGGCTCAAGGAGATGAGAGAGTTCATCAGCGATTTGATTGGTTAGATTCTCTTGGATTTGTAATCGCTTGGCAAAGACCTCTACTAAGCGCACAATCCCACTAAGCCCTGCAAGCTTATCTTTGGGCACATAGCCGATATGGATATGCCCAAAGAATGGCAGGAGATGATGCTCACACATCGAGTAAAACACTATATCTTTCACCAGCACCATTTGATCCATATTGTCATTGTCAAAAAGCGTGCCAAGGGCGTCTTTGGGGTTTGTGGTGTAGCCGCTGTATAGAGTGGATTCTAGCTCTTGTAGGCGTTTGGGGGTGTTGGATAAGCCTGCGCGCGTGGGATTCTCACCTATGCGCACACAAAATGCGTGGAACTCCAGCTCCGCTTGGGTTAAGGGTTTGTCGCTCATTATCGTCCTTGTAGTGATTGTATGCGGTTTTGTATGCTTGGGTGTGTGCTAAAGGCTTCACTTATGCTAAAGATATAGGCGGCTTGGCGGGTTGGATTGGTGTCAAGCTGGGAGAAGTCGTTGCGCTTGTAGCTGGCTTCAATTTTTTGCAGCGCGGAAATCAGCGGATTTGGATTGTTCATAAGATACGCGCTTCCTGCATCTGCCATATACTCTCTACTGCGGCTTAGAAACATTTGTAGCCAAAGGGTAAGGATTGGCAGGATAAATTGCAGCACAAGCAGGATTGTGCGAGCCTTATTCGCACCTTCAGCCCGATTGCCCCCTAGGAAGAGATACACCGCGCTATTGCACAGCAGCAGCAAAATATTGCTCAAAATCCCCACACACATAGTAAGCCGCACATCGCCGTGCCGTATGTGGCTTAGCTCGTGGGCTAGCACGGCTTTGAGCTCTTGGTCATCTAGGCTTGAGGCAAGCGCAGAAGTGATGGCAATAAGCGAGTTGCTCTCACTCCAGCCGCTAGCAAAGGCGTTCATATAAGGGGCGTGGATAAGGTAGAGTCTAGGAGAAGTCGCGCTAGAAGATCGGCGCAGCACATCATCAAGCGCATTGCGCACACGGGCTTGGAGTGGCTCTAGCCGCACGCCTTGGGGGAGCTCCTCATACTCATCGCCAGCAAGCATAATGGCATCAAAACGCGAAATGCTATACATAATAATCCCCACTGCCACAAGGCTTGTAAGCGCGGTGATAAGCGGGAATTCTCGCAGGCTTAGAAGCAGGTAGAATCCATACTCAAGGCTTGGGGCGTTAATGCGCACAATATCGACCAAAAGCCCTATAAGCAAGAAGATAGCCACATAGCAAAGCAGCACAGCATAAGTCTTTAGCGCGTTTTTTTGCAAGATCGCTTGAAAGTTCATTATGTCCTCCTTGGTTGTAGGGTTGATTGGGTGGTATTGTATCGTGTTATTGGGCGGTTTATCATTTGCTTTGGGTGGGGGCTTGGGGCTTTAGGTGCTGCTTTAGCACCTGCTCTAAAAAGCTTGTAGCATACGCTCCACTTGGCAGGCTGAAGTGTAGCTCTGCTTGGGCGACTTCTGGCTTGTAGCAAAACTCTACTTCACTTGCCCACACCCACGCATATCGCCTAGAGCTAGGCGCGGGAATAGGGCTTATGAAGCTCTGCTCTAGCTGCCCTGCAAGCGTGCTTGGGGCTTTTAGATTCTGCCCACTTAGCGCGCCTGTGGGGGAGAAGCCCTGCTGGCTAAATCGCTCGCACTCTTGTGGCGAGGCGGACTCTAGGCTAAAAAGCTTGCCGTGGGGATAGTGGCAGCACAGATCGCCATCTAAAAGCGTGAGAGCTTGGGGCTGGGCGCATAAGGATTCTAGTGCGGCTGTGGGGAGAGATTGTAAAAACTGCGCACAAAGGGTGGCAGCGCAAGTATCTTGCGCGCTTTGGGGGGAGTTTTCAAGCGGTGGGGCAAAAGTGGATTCTAGGGTGGATTCTAAAGGGCTTTGGGCGGTGGCATAGTAGCGCGCGAACTCTTGTAAATCTGTTGCATTAGCATCTCTCACCCACACACTTAAGCACACCCTAGCCCTAAGCCAAGCATTAAACAAAAAGCTTTGATAACTTGAGATAAAAAACTCCTGCATAGCGCGGTTATATCGCTTTGTGTGAAAAAGTGGATTCTGGTGGGTTTGTGCGTGCGTGCTAGCAAAGCTTGGGTGCAGCTGCGCTAGTAGGGAGAGATAGGGGCTTGTTTGGGCGTTTTTGCGTTTGCTAAGGGATAGCCCTAGTAGATAATTATCCCCATTTATGCCAAATCGCTGGAATCCAAAGAAATTAGGGAAGCCATTTTTGGCGATGTGTGAAAAAGTGGATTCTAGCTTTTTGGCATTGGTGGGATTAAGCTTTTTTAGCCGCACGAAAAAGCGATTCCCCTTTAAATGTCCTAGGCGGAGCTTGTTGCTATGCAGTGTGCTATCAAGCAGCTTTATGTCGTGCTGCTTTGCTAAGGCGTCAAAGATAGCACAGAAATTTTGCGTGCTTTTTGCTGGGAGTGAGAGATATTGCGTAGTGGTGGCGTGCTTGTCCTTTAAGCCAGCATAGCCTATGGATTTTGTGGGGAGGTTAAAGGCTTGGGCGATGATGCTAAGTAGCTCAAAGGTGCTTAGATTTTTTTTCCTTACCCTTAGGATTCTATGCTCGCCACTGCCGCTAAAGGCATAGAGTGGAATCTCTTGCACGACAAAATCCCTGCTACTATGGGCGAAATAGCAAGAAATAGGCGCGTGTGAGTAGGCGAAATACATCACACCACCACGCGCTTTAGCGCAGGGGATAGGTGCGTTAGGATCATATAGGGGATCGTGTGAAACGCCCTAGCCCACGCACTCACATCATCAAATACGCAAATTTCTTCCCTCTGGCTTTGGCAGGAGAAGTTATCCATACTCATCACAGGCAGGATTTTTTCTCCGCTTGCGCAAGTGAGATTCTGCCTAGAATCTATGCGGAATAATCCATCACCATAGCCCACATCATAGGTGCTAAAGACTCCATCTTTCTCCACGACACTAACCCCTCCATAGCCGATCCTATCGCCCTTTTTAAGAGCTAGACTAGAGATTTTGCGCGCCCAAAGGCTAGCGATGGGCTTTAGCGCGATATGTAGCGGCAGCTCGCTTGTGTGGTAGCCATACGCGCCAATGCCTATGCGCACCAAGTCCCCCAAATCTCGCGCACTATCTGTGCCTAAGCGCAATGCCCCGCTGGTGCTAAGAGAGTGGAATCTAGGCATAGGGTGGTGGTGCGCTTCACACCATTTGCGCACCTTATCTGTAATCTCCCTAAAAGCCTGCACTGATGTGAAGAAGCTTTCATCATCATTATCCCCATAGCCATTATGCCCAAACACCCCTGCAAGCTTGATATGCTCTGCTTCTTCAAGCTGTGCTAGGGCAGAATCTAGCTCATTGATAGCAATGCCATTGCGATGCATTCCAATGTCGATTTTTAGCTCGATATTGCGCGTTTGGTGGGCGTTTTTATGCGCGGTGATACAGGATTCTAGGGCTTGAAGTGAAGGGATAGAAGCCCAGATATTGCTAGGCGCATTTGGCGGGATCTCGCCATAGAGCGCGGTGATAGTGTCAAAAAGCTGGGCTATGCTTATGGCTTCTTCATAGTTTTTGACAAACACAGATTCTATGCCTGCTTGCTTGGCTAGGTGTGCGATTTGCTCTAGTCCGTGTCCATAGGCATTGTCTTTTAGCACTAGTGCGAGATTAGGGGTGGTGGGGCAGGCTTTGGAGAGTTCATTAGTGATTGCTGTAAGATTGTGGAAAAATGCTTTAGAATCAAGGCGGATATATGCCATACAGAGCCTTTAGGTAGGAAATGGGGCATTATACACAAACGCAGCTTTTATAGCTACTTGGCTTTCTCTGTGCTATTTGGCTGGGCTTTGGGGAGCTTAGAGATATACTCTGCTAGCTCTTTTATATCTGTATCGCTTAGATTCTGGGCTTGGATATACATAATGCTTTTCGCTCCGCCATTGTCGGTAAATTGCGCGCGGTAGCCTTTGAGATCGGCGATAAGCTTTTGCTTGCTTAGTCCTGCTATGCTTGTGCCGCCCTTTGCCCCGGGGGCGATTTTCTGCCCATCTTGTCCGTGGCAAGCGATACATTTTGCAAAGATTTTAGGAGCAGAATCTGCTAAAGCTAGGGAGCAAGCAAGCCCCAAGCCCCACACTAAGCGGTGTAGCATCGTGCCAGCCTATGCGCTAGTGTTGCGATAGAGATAAATTGTCATTTCTTTGCCCTCTAGGATTAGGTAGTCTTTGGATTTTTGGATCACTTTAAAGCTACCTTCTAGCTCACGGATAAAGCGAAACTCAAAGCGCACGATCTCACTAGGTGAGCAAAGCTTGCGCGTAGAGCCGCCATTTGATAGCTCGATATGCTCTTTATCGCTCCACACATAGCTTGAGAAATACGACCCGCAGCCACTTTGCCCAGAGATTTTGCCTTGTGTCGTGTCAAAATTTAGCGTAGCGATCTCATCAATTTGAGCGATTTCTTTTAGGCGTGCTTTTTCATAGATTAGCGACATAGCTTCAAGCTGTGCTTGGGAGAGATTCCTTAGCTCTTCTATGCTCTCCTTTGCTTCTAGCATTTTTTGTGGCAGGCTCTTTTGCTCTTGCTCTGCTAGATTCTGCTTGGCATTAGCAGCTAGGACTTGGGGGGCATAGAAAGTTTCTTTATTGTCAATAACGATTTTTTGCACATACCAATTATCGCCGTTTATGTTACCTTGCGTGGCTTTGCGCTGGATATATTCAAACAGCGAGCAGCCGCTCCCTAGCACTAGCACACTAGCTAGGAGAAAAAGCGTGAAAAACGCCTGAAGTATCCGTAATATACGAGAATTGCTGTGAAAGTGTGTTTTGTCCATTACCCTAGTCCTAAATTTACTCTAAATCTAAGCAAAAACTAGTCCATATTATGCAAAACTTACCACAATATGCACCATTTAAGCAAAATTTCTAAACAACGCCCCTAGATCAAGCCCACATATTTGCGTGTCCTTGCGCTTCTCTAAAATCCCTTGCGCACCTTGGATTAGGTCTTGGCTAGAAATGCCGTGTGCGATGGAGATTCTCGCTTCTAAAAACGCGCTTAGATGATCGCAGACTTTCAAAAACTCTCCACACACGGGATTGTGCTCATCGCTATTGTAGTGCGCAAAAAGCTCGCTAGAATCTTTCGTATAATGTGTGAAATCTTCGATTCTATATCGATTGGCAAATTCATTTTGCGTGAAATACACAATATCTGCGCGGATAGATTCTGGGAGATGGGCTAGGATTTTCTCTTCTACGGCGCGGGCTTCAATTTGCTTGATTTGCTCATCTAGCCCTGCGATAGAAGTTTTGATAGGAGAGATAATATCGCGTGTCAAAATCTCTGGCAAATCGTGGAAAAGCCCGCCTAGGAAGTGATTGATACGCATTTGCTTGCAAGAGGGTAGATCAAGGCTTAAAAGATAGCCACAAAGTGCTACTACAAGTGTATGTCCTAGCACAGAGGTCGCCGGCACGCGCGGGGTTTGACTCCACCGCTTTTGGAATCGAAGCTGCCCAAACATTGTGATAATTTCGCTAATTTGCTTAAATAGCACGACTTGCTTCATACCTTGCAAGTTGTAGTGCTTCTCCACTTCTTTATCAATGATAGCTTTGATATTGCCTACATCAAACATCGTGGGGTTGAAGTGGTGGATAATGTCAAACTCCCATTTTGACGCATAGTAGTGGGCAGCTTGTAGAATCTGCTTCTCAATATTGTGGGGCGGGTGCTTGAAGTAGTGCTCTAATGATGAGAAAAACTCATATTCACAAAGATCGCCCTTAAGCTCGCTTGTAACAAAGCTTGCAAGCTCTTTTCTATGGAGCTTTTGTAGCTCGTGGAAAACGGGCGGCTTAATATCTGTAAGCACCACACGCTCAAAAAAATCAAAGCAAAAATACTCTATAAGCCGCTCCCAATCAATCTCGCGCCCATCAATCTCCTCATACTTAGCAAACAAATAGGCGATGACCATCTTATGCGCCTGCTTATCAAGCTCGACAAACTCCACTGGACAAGCTTGGTCGTTCCACCTGCGGATAGAGGCGGCGACAAAGATTCTGCGCAGGAGGTTTGCACTAAGGCGTGGAGTCTTTAATGATTGGGGGCTTTGCATAGGATCTCCTTAAGCTAATGTGATTTAGCGCGGCTTAGTGCATAGCTTTGTATCATCGCACAGAGCAGTTTGGACTCTAGCTAGGGCAGATTCTAGTGAGTCTTGCAGGGCGTGCAGCATAGCTCGCTCATCGCTAGAATCTATCTCTTTAGTGCTAAGAAATGTGCGGATCTTGTGGAAAGCCTGCCCTTTTAGCAAAGTGTATTCAAGCACCACGCGCGCTTGCTCCTTTTGGTATATGCCTATTTCACGCACTTTAATGTGTAGCTTCAAGGGATATGCGCCTAATGTGTTTAGCACGACACAATGCGCTCTGGCGTTAGATTCTAGTGTGTCTTGCAAAAGGAGTGAAGGGAGTGTGAGCCACTTAGTGCTTGCCAAAGTCTCTACTTGCGCGTGCTTTTGTGTGATGATGATTTGCTGGGAGTTAAGATAGGTGGGGACTTCAACTTCTAGCCCTATGGTGCTAAAGCTCTTGCACTCGTAGTCTTTGGGCTCTTGTGATGAGAGTGTGTAGTAGCTTTGTGCTGGCAGGGTGGCTTTGATATTCACACAGCCTGTAAAGCCAAGTAGCCCAAGAGCCATAGCTACTACAAAGGTGATAGATTGCGTGCATATATGGAAATATCTCGTCATTTTCTCTCTCCAAAAATTGTGGGGTAAGGGTTTTTGTCAAATTTATCTAGTAGATTTGAGGTCTTTTGCAGCACGATGTCAAGATTTTGGAGGCTTTTTTGCGCTTGGTAGAGTGTGGGGGCGAGCATTGCGCCTGCGCTTAAGCCCTCTGCGCCTTGCTGCGGGCTGATAGATTCTAGGGTGCGGCTAAGATTATCGCTAATTGCTGGGAGATTTTGCGAGAATCTATCAAGGGAAGCAAGTGTGCTGCTAATATGTGCTACATTTTTCTCGCTAAGGAGCTTTTCTACACTGCCAAGCACGCCTAGCATTTCTTCTAGCGCGGAGTCTGCTTTATCACTAAGCTTGCCTAAGAAGCTTTGATCGAGAATTAAAATCGCATCGCTATCGTTAGTGATAATCTCGCCCTTTGGATTCTGGCGCAACGCTAGGTAGCTAAGCCCGGCGAGTCCTTGAGAGTCAATGAGCACGCTAGAGCCTTTGGCTATAGGGATTGATCTTTGGATAAGTAGGGTGATTTTGACCATACCTAGCTGGGTAGTATCAAAGCCTATGTGTTTAATGTGCCCAATGGTAATGCCCTTATATTTAATGGGCGTTTTCACAGCAATGCCAGAGATGTCGTAGCTTGTAGTGATGGTATAAGTGCGAAATTTATCTTCATCAAAGCCGATTCTACCAAACCACAAGATAAAGACAATAAGCCCAATAAGTATGGCAAAAAATATCCCCCCTATAAGCACATAATTTACATTTCTCTCCATAGTCGCTCTCCTCGTTTGCTGAAAAATAAATTACTAGAATCTAGTGTATGCACATTGTGTGCGAGCTCGCTAAGATTGCCCAAAAACTCTATCTTTCCATCTTTTAGCATTAAAAACCTATCGGTTGTATCTTTGATAGAATCTAAATCGTGCGTGATCATTACAATTGTCATCGTAAATTCTAGCCGAAGCGCGCAAATAAGCTCATCAAGCTGCTGCGCACTAGCTGGGTCAAGCCCGCTGCTAGGCTCATCTAAAAAGAGGATTCTAGGGTTTAGGGCTAGGGCTCGTGCTAATCCTACGCGCTTTTTCATACCGCCACTTAGCTCGTGTGGGTAGAGATGATAGGATTTAGGACTTAGCCCTACGCGATCAAGCAGGTATTTTGCCACTTCTGTAATGCTTGATTGTGGGTAGGCACTATACTCTTCAAGGAGTATGCCGACATTCTCTAGCACATTTAATGAGCTAAAAAGCGCGCCAAACTGAAAGAGCACGCCACAGCGCGTAAGCAGTGTGCTAGGGTCTTTAAGCTGCCAAATATCTTCATCAAAGATTAGGATTCTGCCACTTTTGGGGCGATTGAGCAAGATCATTGAACGAAGCAAAGTGGATTTCCCACTGCCACTCCCCCCTAGAATCCCAAAAATCTCGCCTTCATACACATCAAAGCTAATATGATCGTGGATTAGCCTATCGCCATAAGCGGTGCAGAGATCTTGGACTTGGATAAGCGATCTCATATCCCAATCCTTGAAGTGATGAACGAAAACACCGCATTGATAGCGATGATCCAAAAGAGCGCATTGACAACACTAATGGTAGTAATGCGCCCTAGCTCTTGCGTATTCTCCTTAATGCAAAATCCACGGAAGCACCCCACAAGCGCAATCGCCGCGCCAAAAAATGGAGCTTTGATGAGCCCTATGAAAAAGTGCGACCAGCTCACGCTCTCATACACGCGATCAATATAAGTTCCCATATCAATCCCTAGCTGCACATACACAGCAAGCATACCACCTAGCAGGCTAAATGCATCGGCTAAAAACACTAGAAGCGGCATAACCACAATAAGCGCGAATAGGCGCGGAATCACAAGAAATGTAATGGGGTGGAAATTCATCGTTTTCATCGCATCAATTTCATCAGTTAGGCGCATTACGCCAATTTGTGCGGTAAAGCTTGAGGCACTGCGCCCAGCGATGACAAGTGCTAGGATAAATGGACCCATCTCGCGCAAAGAAAGCTTAGCTGTCATCTCAATACTTAGCATTGGCGCACCCATAAGCTCTAGCTGCACTGCTCCTTGCAATGCTATGGCAAAGCCCACAATAAAAGCGGTAAGCAAGCTCACAGGCAGGGCTTTAAAGCCAGACTCATTGATATGATAGAGCAGGGGGGTCAAGCGGATATCGCGTCTCCATAAAGAGAGTGCTAGATAGTAAAAGCTCATTCCCACAAAGTTTAAAAAGTCTAAAAAGCTTTGATAAAAGCTATAAACCCACTTGCCAAGTGAAGTAAGCAGCGCGCGGAATAAGTGTCGCTTAGGCGTAGGCGGGATCGTGCTAACTAGGCATTGATCAAGCACGGCGCGTATGTGCTCGCTTGCTTGGATCTCTGGGGATTTATGCAAATGTGTCTTTAAAAAAATCCCAAAGGCTAAGTCAATTTGCGCATCTTGCTCAAAGACTATGCGCGAAAAATGCCTAGATTCTAGTGTGCGCCTTAAGGCAAAGAGTGTGCGCCTAGGAGCGCGGAAGTCCCATACTCCACCGATGATTATCGTAGCTTGGGCAGTGGTAGAATCTATGCGAAAGTATGGTGTCTGCACTTCTTGCGCGCCTTTGTGTGAAATCGCCATTAGTAATTATCCATAGCAGCAACTAGCCAAAGCCAAGCCTATGCTAGCTCTCCAAAGAGTGAGCCACCTTCATTGCGCGTGATTCTTACACGCACAAACTCCCCAAGATCTAGCGCGGCATTTTCTATATGGATAAGCTTGTTGTTATCACTGCGCCCTTCGCTAAAGACTATGTCTTTATCTTGCAGGGTGTTTTCTACAAGCACGATATATTCTCTGCCTATTTCTGCTTGGGCTTTCTCGCGTAAAATCTCCCTATGTCGCTCTTGCAAGGTGCTTAAGCGCGCTTGGGCGATGTCTTTAGGGATATGGCTAGATGGGTCAAGTGAGTAGGCAAGTGTGTGTGGGCGCGGCGAGTAGATAAAGCTATAAAGCGTATCAAAGCGCACTTGCTCTAGCACATCAAGCGTGTGGGCGAAGTCTTCTTCACTCTCACCCACAAAGCCTACGATAATATCTGTGCTAATTGTTACTTCTGGCACAAGTGATTTGAGCTTTTGCACGCGGTCTAAAAACCACTCCTTGCTATACCCTCTGCGCATAGCTTTTAGAATCTTGCTTGAGCCACTTTGCAAAGGCATATGGATAGATTTGCATACTTTAGGATTGCGCGCAAATTCGTGGAGAAACTCATCGTCCATATGTAGTGGGTGGGGAGAGGTGAAGCGGATCCTCTCTATACCATCAATCTCTGCTAGCTCTGCTAAGAGTCCAGAGAAGTTGATTTGTTTATGCGCACTAGAGAAGCGCACGCCATAGTTATTGACATTCTGCCCAAGTAGCAAAAGCTCTTTAATGCCATTTTGCGCAAGCTTGCGCGCTTCAGCAAGGAGCAGATCAAGGGGGATAGAGATTTCCTTGCCCCTTGTGTGGGGGACTATGCAGTAAGCGCAGGATTTATCACAGCCTATGGAGATATTAAGCAGAGCCTTTACCCCGCTAGAGCGCACGCCCTCAAAGGCATAGAGACTATCATCATAGCTCAAATCCACTTCTACCGCCTTTGGCTTGTGGATAATTTGTGTGATTTTAGAGATATTGCGCGCACCTAGGACAAAATCTACTGCCGAAGATTTGCGCAAAATCTCTGCGCCCATATGACTTGCCGTGCAGCCACATACGCCGATTTTCGCGCCTTTTTTCTTCTGCTGGGCGTATTGACCGATTTCTGAAAAAAGCCTGCGTTCTGGCTTTTCACGCACGGAGCAGGTGTTGATAAGTATCAAATCTGCTTGCGTGGCATCATCGGTGAGTGTGTAGCCCTCTTTTTTCTCTAGCTCTGCGATCATATGCTCGCTATCGCGCTCATTCATCGCGCAGCCAAGTGTTTGGACAAAAAGCTTCATAGCAGCTTATAGAATCCTAAATTCATAGATAAAGTCTTTGGCATCAAGCCCATAGCGCACTTCGCCCATATAGACAACTTTGCCTTTGGATTCTAGTAGGGTCTTTGCTTTTTGCAAGTCTTTTTGGCTATTTTGCTTATTAAGATAGACTACCTGCAAGGAAGAAGTAGATTCTAGTAGGCTTTCTACTGCGATTGTTTGCGTGCTTGCTTGGGAGATGTTTGCTGTGTCCATAGGGGCGAGTTTTAGTTCCATATCTATATACTCCTAAAAAAGATTTGCGCCATTGTAGCTAGAATTGGCTTAAAAATTTGCTATAATGCCACCCACTTTCAAGACCCCCCTAAGACTAATCCCTAAAGACTAAATCTAAATTATTGAAAGAGCTTAAAGACAAAGGAGTGCTATGGAGAAGATCGTAGATATTATTGAGCTTATTGCTTGTGAGAAAGGGTTAGAGCCTAAGCTTGTGGCGCAAGTGGTAAAGGACACCATTATAAAAGTCGCTAAAAAGCAGTTTGGTGAAGAGCTAAACTATATCATTGAAGAAGATGAAAAGCACCGCACTTTTAGGCTTATCCACTCTGTGCTTGTATGTGCTGATGATGATGAGAGAGTGGCAGCTGATCCGCATAATTTTATCGCGCTCTCACAGGCGAAAGAAGCATCAGGAGATGATGTGAGTATCAATGATGAAATCCACCACGAAATAAGCCTAGAAAATATGAGTAGAAATGCCGTTAATATGCTCTTTGCCGATTTGGAGTTCCATATCCAGCGCACCATAGAAAACCAGCTGTTTGTAAGCTTTAAAGAAATGCTAGGCAAGCTTGTGAGTGGGCAGGTTATCGCTGTTGATGAGCAGGAGAATACCTATGTGGAGATCCAAGATATTCGCGCAGTTTTGCCGCTCAAAAACCGCATTAAAGGCGAGAAGTTTAAGGTGAATGACACGATTAGCTGCATTGTAAAATTTGTGCGATTCCAAAAAGATGGGCTGTATGTCGAGCTATCTCGCACCACGCCTAAAATGCTTGAAGCCCTGCTAGAGCAAGAAGTCCCAGAGATTAAAGATGGCGAAGTGATTATCCAAAAATGCGCTAGGATCCCGGGCGATCGCGCCAAAGTCGCTTTGTATTCCACAAGCCCAAGGATTGATCCCATTGGCTCAAGTGTGGGGACAAAGGGCGTTAGGATCAACGCCGTAAGCCGTAGGCTTAATGGCGAAAATATCGATTGTATTGAGTATGCAGAAATCCCAGAAATTTTTATTAGCAAAGCCCTAGCCCCAGCGCAAATCATCGCAGTAAAGATTCTCTCCAACACCGAAGAAGAGAAAAAGGCGCAAGTTAGCATAATGAGCGATCAAAAAAGCAAAGCAATTGGCAAAAATGGTGTCAATATCCGCCTAGCGTGTATGCTCACAGGATTTGAAATCGAGCTTGTGGAAATCATCAAAGAAAAATCACAAGAAGATGTAGAATCTAACAAAGAAGAGCAAAAGGTGGGGATTGATGCGCTTGAGTCGCTTTTCAAGGCGTAGCATAGAGCTTGCGCGCTTATGCGATTAAAGACATTTTTACAAAGTTGCATTATAATTTTTTATCCATTTTTTAAGGTTTTGTAATGATAAAGATGATTTTTGGCTTGATTTTTGGCACTCGTAATGACAAGCTTATCCGCTCCTACCAAAAGCGTGTAGATGCTATCAATGCCCTAGAATCTACCTTTGAAGCACTAAGTGATATAGAGCTACAAGAGCGATTTATGGAGCTTAAAAAGCGCGTGCGTGAAAATGGGGAGAGTTTGGACTCTGTGCTAAATGAGAGCTTTGCTATCACTAGGGAAGCAGCCAAGCGCACGCTTAATATGCGGCATTTTGATGTGCAGCTCATCGGTGCTATGGCGTTGCACGATGGGCGCATTGCCGAGATGAAAACAGGCGAGGGCAAAACTCTTGTAGCCACGCTTGCAAGCGCGCTTAATGCGCTAGCAGGAGATAGCGTGCATATCGTAACGGTCAATGACTATCTAGCCAATCGCGATGCACAAGAAATGCGTCCGTTGTATGAGTTTTTGGGCTATAGTGTGGGGGTCATTACCGCTGGTGTTAGCGAAGAGGAGCGGCTGGCTATGTATGGCTGCGATATAGTCTATGGCACAAATAATGAATTTGGCTTTGACTATTTGCGCGATAATATGAAATACGACCTTAACCAAAAGGTGCAGAAATCCCACGCGTATGCCATTGTCGATGAGGTGGATTCTATCTTAATCGATGAGGCACGCACGCCACTTATCATCTCTGGTCCGGTTAATCGCAAAATGGAGCATTACACCACAGCAGATTCTGTGGCAAAGCAGATGAAAGCCGAAGAAGACTTCACAATCGATGAGAAAAATCGCGTGATTTTAATCACAGAAGAGGGCATAAAAAAGGCGGAAAAGCTCTTCAAAATAGAAAATCTTTATAGCATAGAAAATGCCGCGCTCTCCCACCATCTCGATCAAGCTTTAAAGGCGAATTTTCTCTTTTTCAAAGATAAAGACTATGTGATCCAAGAAGGCGAAGTTGTCATTGTCGATGAATTTACCGGGAGATTATCACAGGGCAGGCGATTTAGCGAAGGCTTACACCAAGCCCTAGAGGCGAAAGAGAAGGTCGCCATTAAAGAAGAGAGCCAAACACTAGCGGATATTACATTCCAAAATTACTTCCGCTTGTATAGCAAGCTCTCTGGTATGACAGGCACAGCGCAGACAGAAGCGAGCGAATTTTTGCAAATTTATAATTTGGAAGTTGTCTCAATCCCCACAAATCTCCCTGTACAGCGCAAAGATTTGAATGACTTAATTTACAAGAGTGAGCGCGAGAAGTTTAATGCCGTGCTTGCTAAAATCACAGAGCTTTATGCCAAAGGACAGCCTGTGCTTGTGGGCACAGCAAGCATTGAAAAAAGCGAGCTTTTGCACAATCTCCTAAAACAAGCCAAAATCCCCCACACCGTGCTCAATGCCAAGCAGCATACAAAGGAGTCTGAAATCATCAAAGACGCTGGGTTGAAAGGCTCAGTTACCATTGCGACAAATATGGCAGGGCGTGGTGTGGATATTAAGATCGATGAAGAAGTGCGCGCGCTAGGGGGGCTATATATCATTGGCACAGAGCGGCACGAGAGCAGGCGGATTGACAATCAGCTGCGCGGGCGATCTGGGCGGCAGGGTGATCCGGGGGTGAGCCAGTTTTATCTAAGCTTAGAAGATGGCTTGCTAAGGATTTTTGGCAGTGATAAGCTAAAGGGCATTATGGAGCGACTTGGGCTAAAAGAGGGCGAGCATATAGAATCTACTCTTGTAACGCGATCAGTCCAAAATGCGCAAAAAAAGGTCGAGAATCTCCATTTTGAATCGCGCAAGCACTTATTAGAGTATGATGATGTAGCAAATGAGCAGCGCAAAAGTGTGTATAAATTCCGCGATGAGTTTTTGGATTCTAGCTTTGATATGAGTGAGCGAGTGGAGCAAAATCGCCTAGCAGCCTTGCAGGAGTGTTTCGATCAAGCGCAAAGCCATAGCCAAGGCGATATGCAAGCAAGTGTGCAGGCGTTAGAAAAAATCCTGCAAGAAGAGTTTGGCTACCAGAATCTAGGCGAACATCTGCACCAAGAGCTAGGCGATGATATTGCAAATGACATTGATGAAAGCAGCTTGCTTGAGCAAACTAACGCGCTTTTAGCAAAAAGCTATGAAAAGAAAATGGCAGCGGCAGGAGAGAGCCGCAATGAGATTGAGCGCATTATCTACTTGCAGACGCTCGATACGCTTTGGCGCGAGCATCTCTACTCTATGGATACGCTAAAGACAGGGATCTCACTACGAGGCTATAACCAAAAAGACCCGCTTGTGGAGTATAAAAAGGAGAGTTATAGCCTTTTTATGGAGTTTATTGAGCAGGTGAAAACTCAGGCGATAAAAACTCTGCACATTATCCAAATCAAAGAGCCAGAATCCACCAAAGCCCAAACTCAAGAAGTCCTAAGCGATCTAGCCCAAACAAGTGATGAGCTGCACTACAATAGCCAAGCCATAGAGCAGAATCTCACACAAGAGGATTTTGGGCAAAAAAAGATCGCACGCAATGATCCTTGCCCTTGTGGCAGTGGGAAAAAATACAAGCTCTGCCACGGCAAAAGCGGACCCAAAAAGGGAATGCTAGCACAATAATGAGCAAGCAAACTGCCACAAATCCACCAGCTATAAACTCCAATAAAGGCGTGCCCGCGCACTCTCTTGTCAGGTTTTTACACAGGAAGTTTTTGCGCTTTGATAAAAGCCAGCCATTTATTTCTATCACGGCGATTTTGGCGTTTTTGGGCATTGGGGTGGGAGTTATGGTGCTCATTGTAGCGATGGCGATTATGAATGGTATGAGCAAGGAGTTTGAAAAGCGATTGTTTGTGATGAGCTACCCGCTTACAATTATCTCGCTTCAGCAAAAGGGTATTACACAAGATTTGGTGCAGGATTTAGAAGAGCATTTTCCAGCTCTAAGCTTTAGCCCCTATCTCTATATGCAAGCAGTCGCTAGAGTCAATGGCACGATGGAAGCTGCAGTGCTCTTTGGCATAGATCCTAGCAAAGAAGCTGCGATCAATCCGGTGTTTGCCGAGGCTTTGCCGCTAGAATCTAGGCAGAGCTTCATCGATGAGAAATTCTCACTAATGGTTGGCAAGTCTTTGAGTGATGCGCACTTTTTAGCGCACGGAGAAAAGATTGCATTATTTTTCACAAGTCTTGAGCCAACGGGGCTTACCCTTAGCCCCACAATGAAGCGATTTAGCGTAGCAGGCGTGTTTAGCTCTGGGATTAGCGCGTATGATTCTGCTTATATGTATGCCAATCTCTCTGCACTAGCAGCAATTAAGAAGCTTCCACAAGGTTTATATGATGGTGTGCATATCCACTCTAAAACACCTATGCAAGATAAGCAGAATCTACGCGAGTATTTAGAGAAAAAAGGGATTCATCATATCGGTATAGAGGGGTGGTGGGAGCGCAATAGCAATTTGTTTGCCGCGATGGATTTAGAAAAAAATGTCCTTTTTATCGTGCTTATGCTTATAATCCTTATGGCAAGCTTAAATATTATTAGCTCACTTTTGATGGTGGTGATGAATAGGAGAAAAGAAATCGCCTTGCTATTGAGCTTGGGTGCTAGTGCCGCTGAGGTGCGAAAAAGCTTTTTTCTACTTGGGATAAGTATTGGGCTTGGTGGGATTGTCTTTGGCGTGGTGCTAAGTGGTGTGGTGCTTTTTGTGCTAGATACTTTTCCCATTATCACGCTGCCAGCAGATGTGTATGGGGTCAGCAAACTGCCTTTAGATGTAAGTGTATTTGATTTTTGTGCGACTTTGGTGGGGGCAGTGTGTATCGTGTGCTTCTCCTCTTACTATCCAGCCAAAAAAGCTGCCCAAATCAACGCACTTAGTGTCTTGCGCAATGAATAATGCGCGCTGCTCCGCATAGACTTTTACTAAACTTTAAGCACAAAAAGCATACCATACACGCACTTCTAATTTACATTTGAGTGGTTTTTGCTGGATTCTTGTTGAGAGTTTGTAAGCCATCATTGCAGTTAGAGAATCTACTTTCTGGAGATAAAATGAAAAGTATCTATGTCGGTAATCTCCCTTATTCTACGACAAATGAGCAGATGATCGAACTTTTTGGGCAATTTGGTGCTGTAAGCTCTGTGAAGCTTATCAACGACAGAGAAACCGGCAGGGCAAAGGGTTTTGGCTTTGTTGAAATGGAAGATGAAGAAGCACTCAAGGCGATTAGCGCGCTTGATAACACGGAGTTTATGGGAAGGAAACTTCGTGTCAATGAAGCCAACCCACGCCGACCATAGCTTATATCTCAACTACTTCTACGAACGGGCATAATGTGGGGGTGAGAATCTACATTATCCACGGCTTTGACTCTAGCCCAGAGAAAAACTGGTTTCAATGGCTGGCTAGAGAGCTTGGCGAGCGCGATATTTATGCAAGCGTGCTGCGCCTACCTACTCCAGAGAATCCAAACCCTAATGAATGGACACAGGCTATTTATGAGCAAGTGTGCGCTGATGGCGAGATTGATGAGAGTGTGTATTTTGTCGCTCATAGCCTTGGCTGCATTGCTACCTTGCGTTTTATTGAAACACTAGATTCTTGTGTGAGAGTTGGAGGCGCAGTGCTTGTGGCTGGTTTTTGTGAAGAGCTGCCGACTTTGCCAGAGCTTTCACTCTTTGTAAAATTTCCACTTCAAAGCGGGAAAATTAAGCAGATAGTGTGTCGTAGGGCTGTGATTAGTGCGCGTGATGATGTGATCGTGCCTTTTAGCTTGAGCCAGAATCTAGCAGAACTAATTGGTGCGGACTTCATCGCTAGAGATAAGGGCGGGCATTTTATGGATAGTGATGGATTTAGGGAGCTGCCTTTGGTGTATGATGTGCTGCTTGCGCAGCTTCCACCTACTTGTCTCTAAGTGTTTCTAGGGCTCGCTGTTTATTGATCGGGCGAAGGTCGTGGTGGCGCACTTGTGTCTCGCTAAGTCGCTGCCACAAGAAGCTTTTCCCAAGGATATGGTAGCTATCTAGGGCGAAATCTAAGTGCAAATCACCATTTGCTAGAATCTTGCCTTTTGTATAGTAGGTCGAACCATTTTGGAAGTTGTATGAAGTCCCACCATGGAGGTCTGTGTCATTTATGGCGAGATTTTGTAGAAATATGACTTCTTTATCAAGGCGCGATCGTAGGCTTTTGTCTGGGTTGTGGATGTCGTAAGTTGCCGTTGTGCTGCCATCGAGATTTTTCACGCCATAGGCAAATAGCTTGCCATTGTGAGCAAATACATACACATACCCTCCTCTAAAGTTAAGAAAATCAGGCACTTGATAGAATCCTTCTAGGCAAGATGGCAAGATCTGCTTATAAGCACACTGGCTAAAAGTGGATTCTGTGGATGGCTGCGTAGCTATTGCATTGACACACAACAGACAAATACAAAACCACAATCGCACGCTAATTACAGCCTAGGATCTAGTAGATCAATAGGGACTTTTACCACGCTTTTATAGACAGATTTCGCCCCTATGGATTCTGCTCCAAGCCCACCAGAATGCACATCATAAGGGAAAAACACTGCAAGCATTCCAGCACTAAGATGAAGGGTTGAGCTGTGCTTTGGTGGGTGGTAGGTGATTAGATCTTTTTCTGCATTGTAGGGGTCTTTTATCACACAATCACTAGCCACAGCTATGGAAAATATCTCTTCACCCTTGATGACTAGCTGCACATCGACATAGCGTTTATGTGTCTCGTAAAATGCTTGGGAAGAGTGTTTTAGGCAGTAGGATTGCTCGATCGCAAATGCTCCAGAATCTAAATCAACTTTATGCTCACCTGTGGTAGCAAGGATACGATCAAACTCACAACTTCCCTCTTTGCTTGCTGCAAGTAAATATGCGTAGATACCTTGCAGATCCTTGGCGGCAAACATCGCGCACATATCACTAAGCTTGCCGATGATTGCCATTATCCACCTTTATGGGATAAGCCACTGCATATAAAAAGCAATAGCGTAAGTGAAAAGCCCAATACCAATCACAAGCAAAATGGAGTATTTCACCGTGAAGCGGAAGAGCTCGGATTCTTTCCCAGCTAGCCCCACTGCCGCACAAGCGATAGCGATACTTTGTGGGCTTATCATTTTCCCTACAACACCGCCCACAGAGTTTGCTGCAAGGAATAGCACTTCGCTGATGCCAAGCTGCTGAGCAGTTAGCTGCTGCAATGTGCCAAAGAGAAGATTGGAGCTTGTATCGCTTCCTGTTAGGAAGACCCCTATCCAGCCAACAATAGGCGAGAAGAATGCGAAAGCATTGCCTGTTTGCGCGAGAGCTAGGGCAAGTGTAGCAGAGATCCCGCTGTAATTAGATACAAACGCAAAGCCCACGACCAAAGCGATAGTGAAAATCGCCCATTTCATTTCATTAAGCGTCTCACCAAAGGTCGCCACTGCAGTGCTAAGTTTAATGCGTAAAAGCGGGATAGTGATAAGAGCTACGATTAGGATCGATGTCCCCGTGGCGTTGATGATAGGAAGCTCAAAAAGCGATTTTACCGCCTTTGCTTCTTTGACAGCTGGCTCAACTTGGATCACTTCTTTTAGACTTGCGAAGTCAAATTTCAGCACGCTAGCAGCTAGGATTCCAGCTTCTTGTGCGATTTCACCTGTGGAGAGCTTGCCTCCTGCACCGACAAATAAGTCTTTAAACCACCCAGCTGTCCAGATCAAAATCACGCCAATAAGTAGCACAAATGGCAGCCACGCAAGCACGATGTCTTTGGTGCTGTGTTTTTTCACTTCTAGCGTAGAGCTACTGCCCACGGATTCATCAAATTTGAAGATATTTTTAGGCTGCCAGAATCGCAAAAACACCGCCACGCAGATGATAGAGACAACTGCTGAAGCAATATCTGGCAACTCTGGTCCGCTATGCACCGCTGTCAAATACTGCACGATAGCAAAGCTTCCCCCAGCCACCAAAGCTACGGGCCAAGTCTCTTTCACACCCTTAAAGCCATTCATCAAAAATACTAAGAAAAATGGCACAAAAAGTGAGAGCGGTGGGAGCATATGCCCAGCCATCGCAGAAATCTCAATAGCAGGCACATTGACCGCCCCAGCCATCGCAGTGATTGGCACACCTACTGCACCAAATGCCACAGGCGCAGTATTGGCTATAAGGCAGAGCCCAGCTGCATAGAGCGGGCGAAGCCCAAGCCCCACAAGCAGGGCAGCAGTAATCGCCACAGGTCCGCCAAAGCCGATCGCCCCCTCCAAAAACGCGCCAAAGCAGAACCCTATCAAAATCACTTGGATTCTTTGATCTGGTGTGATAGCGATGATAGATTCTCGCAAAATGTCAAAATACCCAGATTTGACCGTGAGCTTGTAGAGAAAAATTGCTGCAATGATAATCCAAGCAATAGGCCATAGCCCATAAAACGCTCCATAGCCGAAGCTCCACAGAGCCTTATCCATAGGCATTTCATAGACAAAGACTGCGATGATAATCGCACTTAGCACGGTTAAGAGTCCAGCCCACTGCCCTTTAAGCTTTAGCACAAGCAGCGAGATGAAAAATACAGCGATAGGTATAAGCGCGACAAGCGCACTTAGCCAAGGATTTCCTAGTGGGTCATAGATTTGATTCCACATACTTACCTCCTTAATGATTTGAAAATGTCCCAAACTTTAGCATATTTCACAAGGTGGGACAACGCTTTAGTGTATAAAAATGTGTAGAATCTTCCACAATGTGGAAGAAACTTAACACTTTGTCAAAAGTGGATTCTAGTGGATTCTACCAGCTAAAGCCCCCACCGACTTTCACAAGCAAGTAGCTAGGCACAGCGATCCCAGAGCCAGCGATCTCTTGGCTTAGGTGGAGATTGCTCTGCACGGCTATATCTAAGAATCCTAGCAGATTGATCCCGCCTGTTAGGATCATACCTTCATCGCTATTGTTGCGGAAGTCATACATCGCCCCAAGGCGCAAATCAAAATATTTAAGATCAATTAGCACCCCGCCGCCTGCCACTTGTGATTTAGGGCGCGCGAGTGAAATGGTGTCATTAGGCATTAGGTCAATGTCCCCTGCCAGCACGATTTTGTCATTAAGCCAGCCATAGCTCACCCCTGCGCGTAGCTGGGTGTTGAGCTTTGTCATCGCGCCGCTTTTCACATCGGTTTTGATCTTTGGCATATTGAGATTTTTTGCTACAAAGCCTAGGGTAAGATTCTTGGCAAATCGGGGGCTATATGCTAGTCCTGCATCAATCCCAAAGGTGTGGGTTTGCGCGATTCCATCAAATGTGGGCGTAATGTTTTGGCTAATGCTATTAAAGTCCCCCTCTTTGTGATACAAATACCCTGTCCCAAAGATATATTTCGCCGCTAAGCCCACAGCAATATCGCCAAGCGGTGTTTCAAACAAATGCCCATAGCCCAAAGGCACTTCCACGATCCCCACACTTCCTGCACTTAGCTGGTGCTTTGCCTGATTGCTTAGGACAGAGTGCTTATCAAAGTCTCCTTTGCCCGCTGTGCCTAAGATGATGTTGCCATCACCAAACTCGACCTTAAGCTCGCTATTACCATTTTGGATAATGATTTGATTATGCGTAGGGTCGATTCTAGCAGTAGCACTCATATATGCACTAGGCATAAGCCCAAAGCTTATCGTCCCGCGCGATTTCTTTGAGCCGATATTGATGACTACGCCATTTTGCGTGCTTAGAGAAAAGTCGTTTTTGTTGATCATTTCATTAAGCGTGGTCATATCTTTGACAAAGCGATTAAGTGAGGGGTCGTTGCTTGTCATAAGTGTGAAGCCGCCCATATTTTGCAAGAGAGAATCTAAACTCATATCACCCTTTTGTGCAGAGTCTAAAAGCCCACCGATATTCTCTGGGGTAAGTCCATTGACAAGCCCTTCTAGTAGTCCTAAAGAGCCGGCTTGGCCGGGGTGCTTTTGCGCAGTGTCTTTGATGGATTCTTGCAAGTCGTGCTTGATGTCTTCAAAGGCTTCGGGGTGCTTTTGTAGCTCTTGTAGAATCTGCTCAGAGCTTTGCCCTTGCGTGATGGTTATGCCGTTTTGGGTAGCGACATTTTCAAGGTAGTCTTTCATCGTGTTTTCATCTTTCATACCCATGCCCTCTAGCACTTCGCCAAAGACCCCCATACCACTTGGGTCAAACTTCTTCGCCCCTGTTGCGCGGAATCCTGCCCCCGCTTGTATCGTTACTGCGCCGCTAAAGAGATTTGCAAGCTTATCTGGCATATTTTGGAGATTTTCTACATCAATAGAAGCGGCGCGCGAGAGATTGGTCTCTTTATACCCTAGTCCAAAGCTATAGGCAAAGCCGGATTTTTTGTTCATCGCAAGGAGAGCTGGGTTGTAGTAGAGAGCCCATTGAGAGTTCTTAAGCGCGACTCCAGCTCCACCAATCCCAGCAGAGATATTGCCCATTTGTCCAAACTCTAGCGCACTAAGAGTGCTAGAGCCTAGCAGAAGTGATGTGATAAGTGATATATTAGAGAGCTTCATTCTATCTCCTTAGATTCTAGGGGTGGTTTTGTCAAATCGTTCATTTAGCGCAAAGCTTTAAGCAATAAATGAGCCACTATCGACATTGCGCTCTTTTAGGATCTCGGCGACCAAGAATGCTAGCTCGATTGCCTGCGTGGCATTAAGCCTTGGATCACACTGCGTGGAGTAGCAGCTAGCAAGATTTGCCTCTGTGATGGCTTGTGAGCCGCCCACGCACTCTGTAACATCTGCGCCTGTCATTTCTAAGTGGATTCCACCTGCGATACTGCCGCAAGCCTTATGGATTGCAAAAAAGCTCTTCACTTCACTTAGGATTCTATCAAACGCGCGTGTTTTGTAGCCGTTGCTGGCTTTGATCGTGTTGCCGTGCATTGGGTCGCAGCTCCACAAAATCGCGCGCCCTTCTTTATGCACACTCTCCAAAAGCTTGGGGAAGTTTTTCTCTATCAAATCCGCCCCCATACGCACGATGAGATTGAGCCTGCCCGGCTCGTTGTGTGGGTTTAGAATATCGCAAATCCCTAGAATCTCATCTTTTGTCGCATTGGGTCCAATCTTCACGCCCACAGGGTTCTCTACACCGCGCAAAAACTCCAAATGCGCCCCATCAAGATCGCGCGTGCGCTCTCCTATCCATAACATATGTGCGCTGCAGTCATACCACTTGCCACTTAGGCTATCTTGGCGCACAAGCTGCTCTTCATAGTTTAGCAGCAAGGCTTCGTGGCTTGTGTAGAACTCTGTGGTTTTAAGTGTGGGGGTGTTGTTAGAATCTATTCCGCAAGCACTCATAAAGCCTAGGGCTTGGGTTATAGACTCTGCTAGCTTTTCATATTTCTGCCCTAGGGGATTAGACTTGACAAAATCTAGATTCCAGCGATGCACTTCATTTAGGTCGGCTAGCCCACCACTAGCAAATGCGCGCAGGAGATTGAGCGTAGCGGAGCTTTGGTGGTAGGCTTGAAGCATTCTTTTTGGGCTAGGCTCTCTAGCATTGTCATCAAAGGCTAGAGCATTGATAATATCGCCGCGGTAGCTTGGCAGGCTCGCTCCATTGACTTCTTCAAAATCTGCGCTTCTAGGCTTGGCAAACTGCCCTGCCATACGACCGACTTTGATGATGGGGCAGCTTCCAGCAAAGGTTAGAATCGCTCCCATTTGGATAATAAGCTTAAACAAATCTCGTATCCCAGAGCCGCTAAACTGCGAGAAGCTCTCTGCGCAATCACCCCCTTGAAGTAAAAACGCCCTGCCTTGCTGGGCTTGGGCAAAGCGGGCTTTGAGCATTCTTGCTTCTCCGGCAAATACTAGTGGGGGGTAGGAAGCAAGCTCGGCTTCAGTGGATTCTAGTGTAGTGGTGTCGCGGTAGATAGGAGCTTGCTTAATGGGGAAAGTGCGCCAAGAGCGTCTGTCCCAAGGTTTAGAAGTTGTATGCGCCACCATAGTAGTCCTTAATGTAAATTATTATGTTGATTGCGTGGGCGCATATTGTAGCACACTAGAATCTATACTGCACAAAGAGTGAGATAAACATTAGCACAAAGACTACGACCACCATAAGGCGCACGATTTTAGCCCCCTTTTGCAAGGCAAGCTTTGAGCCTAGATAGCCTCCAAGCATATTGCACACTATTAGTGGGAGTGCGAGTAGATAAAGCACGCTTCCGCTTAGGATAAAGGCGAGCAAGCTGCCTAGCCCAGAGCCTAGGTTGATAAGCTTCGCGCAGCCACTTGCATAGAGCAGATCCATACGCAAAGCTATGTAAAATCCCATTATAAGAAAGCTCCCAGTCCCCGGACCAAAGTAGCCATCATAAAAGCCTGTGCCAAGTGATAAAAGTGGCGTGATAAGAAATATGTCTTTTGGGCTAAAGTGGATTCTACCTTGGTGGAATCTCTTTGGCACAAGTGCTAGGAGTGCGGCTATGGGGAGTAGGAGTAGGATAATGGTTTTAAGCGTGCCCTCGCTTGTAAGGATCACTGCCTTTGAGCCAATATATGCGCCAATGGTGGAAAAGACAATGCCAACTAGCACGATACGCCATAAGACTTTCTTATGTATGATGAAATTAAAGCTCGCAATTGCTGTGCCAAAGACTACGATGAATTTGTTTGTCCCAAGTGCTAGATGTGGTGGAAGACCCGCTAGCAGCAGGCTAGGTGTGGAGATGAAGCCCCCGCCTCCAGCGATAGAATCCACAAACCCAGAGAGAAAAAATGCCACACATAGCACAAGCAGCACCCACTCCCACTGCTCTCCAAGATAGCTGCTAGCATAGAGGCTAAGGTTTGGCATTGTTACTCCTTAAAGATTTTAAGTAAGGGCTTTTATAAGGCTTTGCTTGAGTGTTTTCTACTATCCTAGATTCTACTATCCTAGATTCTACTTGCCTAGATTCTACCTGCCTAGAATCCACTTGCTTAGATTCTAGCTTGGCGCAGAGATTTGCCTAGACTCTGCTATAATTGCGCCTTTGGATTCTAGCCTATCTTGGTTGAAAGTTTATGTAAGGAGTGTGCAATGGTGATTGATGAGTTGCTTTTAGGGAAGCTGCAGCGGCTTGCGATGATTGATCTAAGCAGTGATGAAGCCAAAGAGGTAGCCAGCAATCTTAATGAGATTCTAGGCTTTATTGATAATCTCTCTAGCGTTGATACAAATAACATAGCCCTAAGCAGTAGTGCTAAGACCCCTTTGCGTGATGATGTGCCTAAAGATTCTGCTATCGCTCAAAGTGTGTTAGAAAATGCCCCTAAAGCACAAGATGGATTTTTCATCGTGCCAAAGATTATCGAATAGCCTAGAATCTACTTAGAGAAGCACTATGCAAGAATACATAGAAATCATCGGCGCAAAGGAACATAATCTCAAAAATATCCACCTAAAAATCCCCAAAAACAAGCTTGTAGTCTTCACTGGACTTAGTGGCAGTGGGAAAAGCACCCTTGCCTTTGACACACTCTATGCTGAGGGGCAAAGGCGATATATAGAGTCGCTCTCAAGCTATGCTAGGCAGTTTTTAGACAAAGTGGGCAAGCCTAATGTCGATAAAATCAACGGACTAACGCCAGCCATAGCCATTGATCAAAAAACCACAAGCAAAAACCCTCGCTCCACCGTTGGCACAATCACAGAGATTTATGACTATTTGCGCTTACTCTATGCGCGCGTAGGCACGCAGCACTGCCATTTGTGCGATAAGCCGATTTCTTCTATGACTTCTAGCGATATTATTGAGCAAGTGCTAGCTCTGCCAAATGACGCTAAAATGCTCATTCTCGCGCCTATTGTGCGAGAGAAAAAAGGCAGCTTTGCTGAGAAAATCCAAGAGCTACGGCAGAAGGGCTTTGTGCGCGCATATATCGATGGTGTGATGGTGCGGCTTGATGAAGAGATCGAGCTTGCTAAGACGAAGAAGCATAGTATAAAAATCATCATCGATAGGGTGCAAAACACTCAAGAAAACGCCACGCGCATAGCTCAAGCAGTGGAGAGAGCTCTGCAAGAATCCTTTGGCGAGGTGGAGATAGAATATACCCTTGATGATAAGCACCACCTAATCCACTGCTCCGAGCATTTTGCTTGCTTTGATTGTAAAGTGAGCTTTGAGCCCCTTGAGCCTTTGAGCTTTTCCTTTAACTCGCCTAAGGGGGCGTGTGAGAGCTGCTCTGGGCTAGGGAGTAAATATAGCATTGATTTAAAAAAGATTTTAAACACTTCTTTGCCGCTCAATGATGGCGGGATAAAGGTCATCTTTGGCTTTAATCGCAACTACTATGCCGAGCTATTTAAGGCATTTTGCAAGCAATATGGCATAGATAGTGCAAAAAGCTTTGATGAGCTAGATAAAACCAAGCAAAATACCCTGCTGTATGGCGGAAGTGAAGAAGTGGAGATCACTTGGCGCAATAGTGCAATGAAGCGTCCGTGGAAAGGGATTTTGCAAATCGCGTATGATATGTTTAAAGATGAGCGCGATTTGCACGACTATATGAGTGAAAAGCCCTGTGATACTTGTGGGGCAAACCGCCTAAAGCCTGAGTCTCTAAGCGTAAAAGTCGCAGGTAAAGGCATAGGCGATGTGATCACAATGCCCATTGAAGAGGCGTATGAGTTTTTTTCTAATGAAAGCAACTTCGCCTACTTTAGTAAGCAGCAAAGCTTCATTGCCGCACCGATTTTGCGCGAGATTATAGAGCGATTATTCTTCCTTGTAGATGTGGGGCTAGGCTATCTTACTCTGCGTAGAGATGCGCGCACTATTAGCGGGGGGGAGAGCCAGCGCATACGCATAGCTAGCCAAATAGGAAGCGGGCTTACAGGCGTGCTCTATGTGCTAGATGAGCCAAGTATAGGACTGCACGAGCGCGATACGCTAAAGCTTATTAAAACCTTGCGCAACTTGCAAGAAAAGGGTAATTCTGTCATCGTTGTAGAGCACGATAGAGAGACGATTTTGCACGCGGACTTTATTGTCGATATTGGTCCGGGGGCTGGGGCTTTAGGCGGGGAGGTGATTTATAGTGGAAATCTTGCAGGTATGCTTAAAGCTAGCACGCTTACAGCAGATTTTATCAACCGCAAGCGCGACATCTCCTACCAAACTAATCGTAAAAAAGAGCAGTGGCTCTCTATCAATAATGTCTCTATCAACAATATCAAAAACCTTAGCACCAAAATTCCCTTGCAAAACTTCGTTTGCGTAACAGGTGTAAGCGGCAGTGGGAAAAGCTCTTTAATCCTACAAACCCTGCTTCCCGTAGCCCAAGAGATTTTAAACAATGCGCGCAAGATTAAAAAATGCGATGGCGTGGAGATTGTGGGGCTAGAGCATTTAGATAAAGTTATTTACCTTGATCAAAGCCCCATAGGTCGCACTCCAAGGAGCAACCCAGCCACCTACACAGGCACGATGGACGAGATCCGCGCGGTGTTTGCCAACACAAAAGAAGCAAAGATTCTAGGCTTTGGGGTGTCGCGCTTTAGCTTTAATGTGCGAGGAGGGCGGTGTGAAAAATGCCAAGGGGAAGGCGAGATCACCATAGAAATGCACTTTTTGCCAGATGTGATGGTTAAGTGCGATTTGTGCCAAGGCAGCAAGTATAACGCCCAAACCTTGCAAGTCAAATACAAAGGCAAGTCCATAGCTGATGTGCTAGAGATGAGTGTTGATAGCGCGTGCGAGTTTTTCGCCAAGCTTCCTAGAATCCACCAAAAGCTAAAAACCTTGCAAGATGTGGGGCTAGGCTATATCACTCTAGGGCAGAATGCCACGACACTAAGCGGTGGGGAAGCGCAGAGAATCAAGCTTGCTAAAGAGCTAAGTCGTAAAGATACAGGGCGCACGCTCTATGTGCTAGATGAGCCCACTACTGGGCTACACTTTGGTGATGTGGATAGGCTGACAAAAGTGCTACACCATCTTGTAGAGCTAGGCAATAGTGTGATTGTTGTTGAGCATAATTTGGATTTGATAAAAAACGCGGATTATATTATTGATATGGGACCAGAGGGGGGTGATAAGGGGGGCGAAGTCATCTTAGCAGGCGATGTGGCAAGCTTTGTAAAAGCCGCGCCAAAATCGCGCAGCTACACGGCAAAATTCTTAGCTAAAGAGCTAGGAGAGCAGAAGAAGTCAAAGTAGATTCTAGTGGGTTTTGCTCTCTGCGCATAATACTTGCACTAGATTCTAGCTAGTAGAATCTAGGCTTTGCAAGATGGTTTGCAAGAGAGTTGGCGTAGCACTTCATAAGCGACAATACCAACACTTGTGGAGAGATTAAGACTGCGCGCTTGCTTTGCCATAGGGATTGTTAAACACTGCTTGTTGTTTGCGTTTAAGATACTTTCGCTAATGCCCGCATCTTCACGCCCAAAGTAGAGGAAGCACTCTTGGTCAAATTGTGCTTGGTAGTAGGGCTTATCTGTTTTGGTCGTTAGGAAAAAATGCCTAGAGTCTAGTGGATAGTGCGCCCAAAAATGCTCCAAGCTATCCCACTCGCATTTTTGCAAATACTGCCAATAATCTAGCCCCGCGCGTTTTAGGGACTTCTCGCTAAGGCAGAATCCAAGGGGGTGGATTAGGTGTAATGTAGCATTTGTGGCGACACAGAGCCTGCCGATATTCCCTGTGTTTTGGGGGATTCTAGGCTCTATTAAGATGATATGAAGCATAGCGCACTTAAAGTGAGCTATCTTCTTGTGGGACCATCGATAATGTCATCGACAGCTTGGGAGAGCGCAGCGGCAGCGGCTTTGTCAAGAGATTTGGAGTTTAAAAGATTGCTTTTTAGCAGATCGGTGTTTAGCTTTTGGATTTTGACAAGCACCCATAGTGTGCCATCTTTGCTTACCCATTTATTAGTGATCTTTGAGCCTGCTAGCACTTGATCGACACTATTGCGGATAGCTTGCACAGCTTCTTGATTGACACTATCTTCATCGCTTGTGGCTAGCTCTTTATACTTGCTTTCAATCCTTGTAGAAATTTGTGTGGCAAGCTCCACGCGCGCTGCAGCTCCTGCTTGTGTGGTAGCGAAGTTTAGGTTGTTGTTTTTGACCTTTGCGCTTCCTGTGGCACTAAGCAAGTCGTCATTAGATTCTATCACCCAAGCAGGCGCGCCTTCTAGTGAAGCGTTGATTTCTTTATTATCACCTAAGCCCTTTTTACAGCCATTGATCCCAAGTATCGCTACAAGCACAAGGCTAGCAAGTGCACCAAATTTCAAAGAAGCAGAAACTCTCATAAAAGTCCTTTTGTGTAAGATTCTAGGGATTATAAAACATATTTATTAATGGCGGCTTTACAGGAGTTTGACTATAATTTGCGCCTTATCATCTCCAAAATAGAGATACAAAGGATTTTTATGACAAGCAAAATAGCAGGCAAAAAGCGCGTTTTCTCCGGTATCCAGCCCACAGGCTCAATCCATTTAGGCAACTATTTAGGCGCGATTAAGCAATGGGTGGATTCCCAAGAGCAGTATGACAATATCTTTTGCGTGGTGAATTCCCACGCCATTACCACAAAGCAAGACCCCAAGGAGCTAAGGGCAAAGACCTATGAGCTTGTGGCAATGCTTTTGGCGTGCGGGATTGATAGCGAGAAATCTAGCCTTTTTATCCAAAGTGAGATCGATGAGCACGCGGCTTTGGCGTGGATTTTAGACTGCAATATCCCTATGGGCGATATGAGCCGTATGACGCAGTTTAAAGACAAATCCAGCAAGAATCCAAAAAATATCAATGTGGGGCTTTTTAATTACCCAGCCCTTATGGCAGCAGATATTTTGCTCTATCAAGTCGATGGCGTGCCAGTAGGAGAGGACCAAAAGCAGCATTTAGAGCTCACGCGCGATGTCGCCACGCGCTTTAATCGCGACTTTGGTGAGTGCTTCACAATCCCTAGCCCCATTATCCCGCAAATTGGCGCGCGTGTGATGGGGCTTGATGACCCAGAATCTAAAATGAGCAAATCCGCCAAAGGCGAGAATCACGCGATATTTTTGCTTGATAGTAAAGACACTATCGTGCGTAAATGCAAAAAGGCGGTAACTGACTCTAGCGGGATTATCGCCTTTGATACAGAGCGCGCAGGGATTTATAATCTCCTAAGCATTTATCAAGCCCTAGGCCAGCAGAGCAAAGAGCAGATAGAAGAGCATTTTGCTAGCAAGGGCTATGGCGCGCTAAAGCTTGAGCTAGCTGATATGCTAGTAGCCACACTAGAGCCAATCCAAAAGCGTTATAAGCAGCTTAGTGGCGATAGGGCGTATTTGCAAAATATCTTAGATACAAGCTTAGGGCGTGTGCGTCCCATTGCTAAAGCCACTTACCAGAAAGCCAAAGAGCTTGTAGGGCTTGTGTGAGATTCTGGGCTTTTGCGCTATGGGGGCTAGGCTTGGTGGGCTTGGCTTATGGCGCGCCTTTTATCTCTCTTGATGGGCAGGCTAAATACAGCGATACGAGCAGCTTTAGAGCATTTGACTATGCTAATGCAAATGCCAAAAAGGGCGGCGTGCTTAAAGCGCACGCGCTAGGCAGCTTTGACTCGCTTAATCCTTTTGCCCTGCAAGGGCAGAGTGCCGCAGGGCTAGAGCTTGTCTATGATACGCTAATGGCACAGAGTATGGACGAGCCCTATGTGCAATACGCGCTTGTAGCAAGTGATGTAGTAGTATCGCCAAGCTATGATAGTGTAACCTTTACCATAGATTCTAGGGCGCGCTTTAGCGATGGCGTGGCTATTAGTGCGCAAGATGTGGGCTTTAGCTTTGATATGATGCTGCAAAATCCGCTCTATAAGCAGTATTACGCAGATATTGCAGGCTATGAAATACTAGATTCTAGGAAGATCCGCTTTAAATTTGCGACCAAAGATAATAGAGAGCTGCCACTAATCCTAGGGCAGCTTAGTGTCCTGCCTAGGCATTATTATATGCAAGGTGGGCAAAACTCCTATGGCAAAAGCCCTTTGCAAATCCCGCTAGGCTCCGGGGCTTATACACTAGTGCGCTATGAAGTAGGCAAGCTTGTAGAATATAAGCGTGATGAAAACTATTGGGCGCGTGATCTCCCTAGCCGCAGGGGGCAGTTTAACTTCGACATCGTGCGATATGAGTATTACCGCGATGATACAGCGGCGTTGCAGGCGTTTTTGGGGCATAGATACGACTTCCGCCTTGAGAGCGCGGCAAAAGTGTGGGCAAGGGCATATAAGCAGAGTAAAGACCCAACTTTTAGCAAGCTTGAGATCCCCCACAGCTTGCCCAGCGGTATGCAGGGCTTTTTTATGAATCTAAGAAAAGAGCCCTTTGACAATCCGCTTGTGCGCAGGGCACTGCTGCTTGCCTTTAACTTTGAGTGGAGCAATGAAAATCTCTTCTTCTCCCAATACCAGCGCACGACAAGCTTTTTTAATCACTCCATTTTTGCCTCCACACCGACTCTAAGCAAGGCACAGCAAGAGCTTTTGCGTGCGTGTAAGGTGGATTCTAGCTCTATGGATCGCTTGTATAAGCCCTATATCGTCCCAAGTGCGCCAAGCTTGCAAGCAGAGCGGGAGAATCTAAAGCTTGCGCGTGATTTATTGGAGCAGGCTGGCTATGTGGTGCAAAACAATCAGGCTTATAAAAATGGCATTCCACTGCGCTTTACCCTGCTGCTTGATAACCCAGCCTTTGAGCGGCTAGCCATTCGCTATGCCAGAAATCTTAAGCTACTTGGTATCACTATGGAGATACAAAAGCTAGATTCTAGTCAATACACTAACCGCGTGAAAAGCTTTGACTACGATATGATTGTGGGCATTATCCCCCAAAGTCTCTCGCCGGGCAATGAGCAGCGGTATTTCTTTGGCAGTGTGAGTGCGGATACACAAGGGAGTAGAAATTACAGCGGCGTGAAGTCCGCGCTTGTAGATTGCTTGATAGATAGGCTTATCAATGCGCGCAGTAGAGATGAGCTAGTCCTTGCCACGCGCACGCTTGATCGTGTGCTGCTTGATATGGATATAGTCGTGCCACACTACTTCCTGCCAAGCTTTCGCCTAGCTATTTGGGATAATATCGCTATGCCTAAGGTGCAGCCGATCTATGATATGAGTCCAATGCTGTGGTGGGCTCGCTAGGGGATATTGGAGCTTTGACATCGTTTTGCTAGGGCTTGCCGCGAGCAGATGAGGGCTTAGATTCTAGCTTGTAGTCATTGCGAGCTTGTTGTAAGACAAAGAAAAGTAATCTGTAAAGCTAGAATCTAGCTTTACAAAGCTTAGATTCTAGGGTGTTTGAAGTGGTTTAGAAGATATAGGCATAGCCTACGCTTATGATTAGGTTGCGGTTTTTATACTCATTGCTTGAAGCATTTATCCCAAGATTGTCCTTAAAGCTTGCGGCAATGGTCGGGATACGGAAGTTTAGCCCAGCTCTGTGGTGCTGCCCTATGCCTACTTCAAGCCCGACATTGACAGGCAGGATAATCCCAGAGCCTAGATTCTGCTCGGTGATAGTGGCTGCTGCCCCGCCACCTTCTGTGGTTGTGGTGTTTGCTGTAAGCGCGCCATAGCCTACACCCACCCCAGCATAGACCCCAAAGCTTGCCTGACTAAGCTGCAAAAAGTCCCAGACTACTTCGACATTAGCACTAACTTGATGGCTAGAGTAAAGCTCAGTATTTTTCGTGATTGTAGTCGTGCTGCCCCCCCCACTTCCACCGCCTTGCTCTATCTCCGTGGTTGTGGAGCTCATTCCATTGACTCCGTAGTGGTAGCTCGCATAGCCTCTTAGACCAAATGTCTGGGAGAAGTAGTGCCCATACCCAGCTTTAAGCCCTAAGGCTGCATAGGGGTATTGCGCAGCTGTTGTAGTGCTAGTGGTTTGCTGTTGCTGGGCATTGGTAGGGATAGGATCTGCGCGCTCGAAGTTTATCCCATAGCCCACTTCCGCGCCGATAAATGCCCCACTTTTGCTTCCGCCTTCTGCGTGCAGTGAGCCAAGGCAAGCTGCTAGTAGCGCACTTATGCTTACAACTTTTAGTCCTTTTGTGTTCATAAAAACTCCTTTAGATAAATAATCAAAACGCGTCTAAAATGCGTTTAGAGTGAAATGCGCAAAAATTGTAAGAATCTAAAGTAAATACATTGTTAAACACACAAACGCCAGCGTTTCGTGCTATAATCGCGCCTTTACACGATTGCTAAGGTATTGTAAGGATTGATATGCAGGGTATCGCGCAAGCAAATCTACAAGAAGTGCCACAAGAAGCTAAAGCCCCACAACAGATCTCACAAGAAGCCCTACAAGATCGCTTCACAAGATCGCGCTTACTTTTTGGTGATGGCTTTGCACGCTTGCAGCAGAAGCGCGTGCTGATTTTTGGTGTAGGGGGCGTGGGCGGATTTGTGATTGATGGGCTTTATCGCTGCGGGGTTACTAATGTTACTATCGTGGATAAAGACTGCTTTGATATAACCAACCAAAACCGCCAAATCGGCGCAGAATCTATCGGTGAAGTGAAAGTCAAAGTGCTAGAGAGAATGTATCCGGGCATTGAGGGCATAGAGGCTAGGCTTGATGAGCAGTGGCTAAAAGAGTTTATCGCTGCAAGCACTCCTAGCACACAGGAGCAGTTTTGCGGCTATGATTATGTGATCGATGCCATTGATGATATTGGGGCAAAGATTTTGCTCGCACAAGTTTGCGCCTTTATGCCTTATGGGAGGTTTATCTGCTCCACAGGCTCTGCCAAAAAGCTTGACCCCACACATATTAAAGTCGCTAGTATTTGGAAAAGCTATGGTGATAGATTTGCAAGGAAGCTGCGCGATGGGCTTAAAAAGCAGGGCTTCAAGGGCGATTATAAAGCCATCTTTAGCCCGGAGCCGCCTAAGTGCAAAGGCTTAGGAAGCTTTAGCGCGGTAACGGCAAGCTTTGGGCTGCAGATTGCAAGTGAAGTGGTGCGAGATATTATAAAGGAGTGAGTATGCTAGATTTTACTAAAGAGCTTGTGCGTGCAAGCTATGATGATTATGATGATGTAGAAGATGATGAGCGTGCGGACACTATCGATGAGTGGGAAGAAGATGAGCAAGATTGGGAAGATAACTACTCGCAGTATGATAGCGATGACTATGAAAACCCAGACTATGAGTATGATGAGTAGGGTAGAGCTATGGCGCAGAGCATAAGAGATACAAAAAGCAGCATAAAAGTCGCTGCCTTGCAGCATAGATTCTATGGCAGTAGAGAAGAGACGATCGCCTACATACGCCAAGAAGTGCTAAGGCTTGCTGGGAGTGTAGAGCTAATCGCGCTGCAAGAGCTGCACCAAAGCGCGTATTTCTGCCAATATGAGAGTGTGGATCTCTTTGATTTGGCGGAGAGCTTTGAGGCAGATATTGCACTTTTTAGCGATTTGGCAAAGCAAGCAGGTGTCGTGCTTGTAACCTCACTTTTTGAAAAGCGTGCCAAAGGCTTATACCATAACACTGCCGTAGTCTTTGAGCGTGATGGCTCTATCGCTGGGAAATACCGCAAAATGCATATCCCTGATGACCCAAGCTTTTATGAGAAGTTTTACTTCACTCCCGGGGATTTGGGCTTTACTCCCATACAAACAAGCGTGGGCAAGCTTGGTGTGCTTGTGTGCTGGGATCAGTGGTATCCAGAGGCGGCTAGGATTATGGCACTAAAGGGGGCAGATTTGCTGATTTACCCCACTGCCATAGGATTTACCCCAAGTGATAGCGATGATGAGAAGTCTCGCCAGCTCCAAGCGTGGCAGATAATCCAGCGGAGTCATAGCGTGGCAAATGCGCTTCCGCTTATTGCTATCAATCGCGTGGGCTTTGAGGTGGATTCTAGTGGAGTGGGAGAGGGGATAGAGTTTTTTGGGCATAGCTTTATTAGTGGGGCGCAAGGAGAGGTCCTAGCCCAAGCGCAAAGTGAGCAAGCTAGTTTAGTGTGTGAGATTGATTTAAATCGCACGCAAGATGTGCGGCGCATTTGGCCCTTTTTGCGCGATCGCAGGATTGAGTCTTACGCGGAGATTTTGCAGAGGTTTTGTGATTAGCCTAGAATCTAGGCGTGCTTTAAAAAGAGCTAGAGAGAGTTGAAGGAGTGTAGTTGAGTGATTTTCTTGCCTTAGTAGCCAACCCTGCTTTGCTTAGTGTGATTGCTATGTGTGTGCTATGTTTGTTTCGGTGTAATGTCTTAATCGCGCTGTTTGCTTCTGCCCTGCTTGCTGGTGTGCTAAGTGGCAGTGCGGTGCAGCAGACAATACAAATCTTTATCAATGGTATGAGCTCTAAGCTAGAGATCGCCCTAAGCTATATTCTGCTAGGCTTCCTTGCAGCTGCCATTACCAAAAGTAATCTCATCGCCATAAGTATCTATAAACTTACCCAAATGTTCCAAAAAGGTGCGATAAAAAGTAGCGCACTTATCTGCCTAGCCATCGCCGCTCTCTCTTGCCTCTCGCAAAATCTTATCCCTGTGCATATCGCCTTTATCCCCATTCTAATCCCCCCACTCCTTAGCGTGTTTAATCTCTTACAAATCGATCGCCGCGCCATTGCGTGCGCGCTTACCTTTGGCTTGAAAGCTCCTTATATCACGCTGCCTTTGGGCTATGGGCTATTCTTCCACCAAACAATTATTGAAGAGATGAACAAATATGGCTTTGCCATTAGCCTTAGCGATACAGCCGGTGTGCTGTGGATCGGCGGGCTTGCTATGCTGCTTGGGCTGCTTATCGCAGTGATTGGATTCTACTCTCGCCCTAGAATCTACCGCGAGCAAGTGATTATAGAGCAGCAAGAGTGTGTGGAAAATATGCGCCTAGGGCTTGCTGATATGAGTGTGCTTGTGGGGGCGGTTGTCGCATTTGTCGTGCAGCTTACTACAAACTCTATGCCTCTTGGCGCATTTAGCGGGATTGTGGTAATGATTTTAGGAGGTGGGATTAAGTGGATGGCTATGGACTCTTTGGTAGATAGTGGGATCAAGCTTATGGGCTTTATCGCTTTTGTTATGCTGCTAGCTGCTGGCTTTGCTAGCGTGCTAGAATCCACTTCTGCTATCCCCCAGCTTGTAGAAGTAGGCTCTATGCTTGTAGGCGGTAAATTTGGCGGAGCGGTGCTAATGATTGTGCTAGGGCTGTTTATCACTATGGGGATAGGCTCTTCCTTTGGCACGATACCAATTATCGCTATTTTTTACTGCCCTTTATGTGTGCAGCTAGGCTTTAGCGTAGAGGCGAGCATTTTGCTCATAGGTATCGCAGCTGCCATAGGCGATGCTGGCTCGCCTGCAAGTGATAGCACCATAGGTCCCACTTCTGGGCTTAATGCCGATGGCAAGCACGATCATATTTGGGATACTTGCGTGCCGACATTTTTAGCCTTCAATGTCCCCTTACTGCTTGCTGGTGTGGTAGGCGCACTGCTGCTAGGCTAGGGGGCTGCTTGCTACCTGCAATCGCTATGCTAGCGGACTTTGATACGACCAAGCGACCCCGCCCACACAGAATGATCGCTGCGCTAAGAGATGTTGCTAGGCTTTTTGTCATCGCTAGAGAGGCTAGCCCTGAAGTAGGCGCGCAGTGCTTTAGCTTCCCTGCTCCAGAATCTAACGCCCAAACCCGCACCAAAGAGCAAAACGAGCGCATTAAAGCCCTATGTGATAGGGGCGAGTTTGCCCCGCTTATTTATACCAAAGAGCGCGCGCAAATCCCTGCGCTTTTAGACTCACTCCCTAAGCTTGATCTAATCATTGTAGAAGATATTGCGCTGCTGCCTTTCGCGTGTGATTACAAGGAGAAGCACTCTTGTAAGATTCTAGTAGATTTGCGCGAGTTTTATCCGCTAGAGTATGAAGATAAGCAGTGGCTAGAAGGGCTTGGAAAGCTTTTTGCCCATTTATGTGAGCGGTATTTGCCAAAGGCTGATGGCTGCTTATGTGTAAGCGCGCCAATAGCTGCTCGCTATTTGCAAGACTTTGGCATTGCAAGCATTCTTTACTACTCGCTCCCGCCCTACCACAATCTCACGCCAAGTGAGACTAGCGCGCCTATTAGGCTCATTTATCACGGGCTAATTAGTGAAGAGAGAGGCTCTACTAATCTCCTAGAGCTTGCCAAAGAGCTAGGAGAGGGCTATGAGATTTACTGCCAAGTGCTTAGCAACAATAGCGATTTTTTAGCGCGTTTTATCGCTCAAGCAGCCCCTATCTCAAACTGCCACATACTCCCACCAGTGAGCTTAGAAGAGATTATCCCTAGCTGCAATGGCTTTGACATAGGCATAATCAGCCTGCAAGACACAAGCTTTAACAACAAAAACGCTATGCCAAATAAGCTTTTTGAATATATCCAAAGCAGGCTTTGCGTGGTGGCAACGCCGCTAGATTCTATTAGAGAGTTTTTTACACATTATGAAGTGGGCATAACTTCTAGCGATTTTAGTGCCAGCTCCCTAGCTCACGCCGTGCGCTCTCTATCACCTGCACAAATTATGGTGTATAAAGTCCGCGCCCATAGCTATGCAAAAGAGCTAAGCTTAGAGAGTAATGCTACAAAAGCGCACCACATCGTGCGAGATTTGCTTGGCTAGAATCTATTGTAAGTGGGCTCACACTAGAATCTAGCTAGATTCTAGCTCTGTGAGATTTGCGCTAGGGCTTAGGCTTAAAGTGCTAGCGTGGGATAGATTTAGGCTTTTGGTATAATGCCAGCATTTCAAAGCTAAAAGTGTTTAGCCAGCTTTATAAGGATTCTATGTGAAAAAAGTCGTGCTTGTGCTTGATGGCGTTGTCGGCAAGGTGTTTCTTGACTCCGTGCTAGAAAAATACTTTAGCAACAATCTCTACATTGTCATTGTTAAAGATTCTACGATGATCCCAGAGAAATTCCCAAGCTCCTTTAGCTTTCATAATTTTGACCCCACTTCCCAATACCACCTTACACAAGTGTTTGATGAGCACAGAAGCCTAGATCTTAGCGATGTGTTTGTGATTATGGAAGATGCCTTGCAAGCGGGCGCGGTGTTTAAGATCGTGCGCAAAATCTGCAAGGAAGTGCGCATTGTTACACTCTCTAGCGTGAGCGATGAGAGTTTGCAGCGCGATGATCACGCTATATTTCTTGATGATGCAAAGATTATCGCGGGGCAGTTTATCTCACGCCTGCCCAATGTCCCTATAATCCCGCGTGGCTTTGGGCTAGGGCAGGGCGAGATTATGGAAGTGGGCGTGCCCTTTGGGAGTGTGTTTGCCTATCGACACATTGGCTCTATCCAGCAGAAAAACTATAAAATCGTTGGAATCTATCGTAATAATGAATTTCTTTTAAGCACCTTTTCACTAGTGATACAGCCCCAAGATGTCGTGCTTGTCGCAGGTGATCCAAAAACACTGCGCAATATTTATAAGCAAATCAAATCCGACATAGGGCAGTTTCCCTCACCCTTTGGGCGCGATATTTATGTCTATGTCGATATGCTAGCCCAAGATTCTAGCGCGATTATGCGCGACATTACGCAAGCGATCTATCTCCACAGCCTTATCCGCTCGACAAAGCTCTTTATCATCGTGCTAAATCCCGCAGACTTTGCCACAATCTATGCGATCAAAGAGCTATGCAAGCAGGATTCTAGCATTATGCTGAAATTTGACTATGCTAACACTAGCTTCATCGAGCGGCTTGATGTAGATCGCACGAAAAAGATCGGGCTAATCATCGTGGGCATAGAGCTTTTTGCCAAACGATCCCACCGCAAGGCACTCTACCGCACCGCCACCCCTGTGCTAAAAACCGCTGCATTTCCACTAGATCAATGCAAGCAAAGCCTAGTGATCATCAATGAAGAAATGAACGCAGGAGAAAATATCTCAAGTGTGATCTTTGATATAGCAATCCAAATGAACATTGATATACACGCCTATGATTTTGAGCCAGATGGCAGGCATCAAGATACTATCATCAAGGACTATGAAGCACTTGGCAGAAGCTTTGGGAAAAAGGTCATAGTTACCAAAACCACGAGCAAAAACCCTATCTTTTATCTCCAAGAGCTAAAAGAGCCGGTGCTGCACTTCCTGCCATTTGAGCAGTGTATCGCTAGATCAAGGGCATTTGCCCTCTTCTCCACTAAGGCAGAGCGACTCTCCTTGCTGCTAAACACGCACCCGCAAATGCTTATCCCCATAGGCTCACACTAGAATCTAAAGAGCTAGATTCTGCTAGCTAGATTCTACCCTAGAGCTAGGAACTGCTCCCTTCTCCTATCGCTACAATCCGCGCAAATCCGCCGCACAGCTGGGCTACAAGGACTACTCATAAAAAGCTCGGCTCGCAAGCGCGCAAACGATGGGCTGAAAAATATCTCAAACATATCCTGCTTATTACAATCCCCTACAATAAAGTCTCTATGCTTGCTCACATCACTGCGCGTGTGGCAGCAGGGCATCACCAAGCCATTATAATCGACATAGAAATTCATAGCCCCTTGAAAGCAGCCAGAATCCACTTTTCGCGCTCTTTTCATCGACTCTATCGCCCCGCCCCTTGACTGCCCACTTGTGCTTGGATTCCACACGCGATAATAGATCTCCATATCTCTATAATCAAAGCGCACGCAAAACTGCTGATCGCTATCTTCTGCCACCTTATAATCTAGCCCTAACTTTTGGCGCATTTTCTCCATTGCCGGGAGTATCACAGACTCTTTGTCATAGGACTTTTCCTGCCCATAGTAGTAGGACATAAGCATACTATTAACCCCAGCGTTTTTGAGCTTCTCTAGCTTGTCCCTATCGATATAATCGCCATTAGAAAAGATCGTAAATCGCGCCTTAGGCAACTTGACTCTAGCTTGGCTCACACGCTTTAGTAGCAGCTCCATATCAGCTAAAGGCTCATTAAATCTATGGAAGTTTAGGTCTTTGTCGTAGTCGATTTGAGCGAGATTATCAATAAGCTTTGCAAACACTTTTTCAGGCAGCTCTATACTTTTGCTTTTTCTATCGACACTGGAGTTTGGGCAAAACCAGCAAGTGCGATTACAAAAGCTAGCGATCTCTATCTCCACAAGCAAGAGATTGTCTTTCAACACACGCTTTTGCAGCTCTTTGTCAGTGATTGGCGTGCTTAGAGCTTCTATCCTATCAATTAGATTCTGGGACTTGTTTGTGTAGAATCCATCGCTGTTTAGGAGATTATGCAGCTTTGTTTTAAAGCGATCTGGCGCGCGCGTGTAAAGAGACTTGATCATTTGCTTCATCGCTTATCCTTACAAGTAGCTAGAATCTAAAAACGCGCAGATTACAAAAAAAAAAAAATGAGTCAAGGATCTAAGCAGCCCCAGCACTTTGCCCTAGAATCTAGCTTTAGATTCTAGCTAGGGCTTGGCTGCGGGGGATTGGTTTCATTTGTGATAGTTATTCTTATTTTTAATAAAAGTCTAAGTTGCAGAAATTTATAATGTCCGCACAAATCAATCAAGGAGTGCAAATGGACTTTACAAGTATTATCACACATATGAATGCCCATCATACCAAGGAGCTTATCGGCTTGGTCAAAAAGTTTGGAGGCATAAGTGAGCCTAAAGATGTCAAGCTAGAGTCTGTGGATTTTGAAGGGCTAGATATAGCCTATGCAGGTGGGAGCGTGCGCGTGGAGTTCCCCCAGAAAGCCACACCAGATACGATCAAAAACGCCATCATTTCCCTATGCACAAGCGTGGAGCAAACGCACGATTTAGAGGGGGTGAAGCAAGAGATTGCCGAGTTTGCCAAGGAGTTTGGCTCAGGCGTGCTAGCGAGCCTTAGCCCTAGTGGGGAAGCCCTAGCGACTTACGCGCCTGTTATCCATAGTGAAGGGAGATTTTACATCTATATCAGTGAAGTGGCGGAGCATTACGCAAGTATCCGTGCTAATCCAAGCAATATCGAGCTAATGTTCTTAGAAGATGAAAGCAAGGCAAAGTCTGTCATCTTGCGCAAAAGACTGCGCTACCGCGTGAATGCACGCTTTGTGGATAGAGGGAGTGCAGAGTTTGAGAGCGTGTTTGCGCGCTTTGTGGAGCAAAGTGGTGGGGCTGGGGGGATTAAGAGCATTAAAGCTATGCAAGATTTCCATTTAATTGAGCTTATTGCAGGCTCTGGACGCTATGTCAAAGGCTTTGGGCAGGCATATAGCATTGCAAGCAATGGCGAGATCTCCTACCTAGGTGGCTCTGGGAATCCGCACAAAATGGGCGCGCACGGGCACTCTCCGCACGCAGCACGCTAGCTGCTTACAAACTAAAGGCGTAATAGGGTGGTGTGCGGTGGGTCTCCTTTAGTTGTTGTGATTTAGTTTATTGCATTATTCTTCCTTAATATCCCCCTTTTCTCTCTCCTTTTGGGGGATCTCTCTTAAAAAGTGTGTAGTGATTTTGGTAAAATCCTTATCCCAAAGGTTTAAGGAGATGTATTTATGCAAAAACGCTCATATTGTGTCATCGGCTTAGAGTTGTATATGGAGGAGTTCTGCCCCATCGCTGTGTATGAGAGCTTAGGGCTTCGCCCAAGTGTGTATAAGCATAAAAACGCAGAGTCTATCACGCTCTCTTACAGGGAGTGGCGCAGTGAGTTAGCACGCTACCAAGCAGCACTAGAATCTAGCAAGCTAGATTCTAGCGGGCATAGCGATGAGTCTAAAGATGAGCCAAAGGCATTTTATAAAATCCACTCCAAAACTATTACCCCAGCGATGTTCCGCAAAGAGTGCGATCGCTTTGTCGAGCGCATAAGCCATAAGCAAAAGGCATTAGAGATTCTCAAAGAGCAGCATAATGCCTTTATCGTGCTAAAGATCCACTCCTATCTTAATAAAAAGGACACCCTAGCCCTAAACCTATCCCCCAAAGTCTCGCAAGTGTGCGCAAGGCTTGGGATACGGATTGTTATGCAAGTGGAGATTCTAGGCTAAATGCTCTGCAAGCAGTGCTGCTACATTGCGCGCGCTGCCGTGCTTCAAGTAGGCGCGTAGCTTGTAGGCATTATCAATAAAGTCTTGTGCTTGTGCTTGGTGGTAGGCTTGCAGGAGATTTTCCACGCTCATAGAGCCTTGGACTAGCTCTTGGTGGATTGTGGAGCTGCCGCAGCCGGGCTTCTCCCCACACAAGGCATTGTAAAAAATATTTGCCAGCCCAATATAGCGCAAATGCACAAAGCAGCGAGCAATCGCATAGTCAAGCCACGCTGCTTTATAGCCTAGCACAAAGGGCGTGCCAAGTAGCGCAGCCTCTAAAGTCGCTGTGCCAGAGCAGATGAAGGCAAAGTCTGCTTGCATAAGCGCAGACCTTGTCTCAAAGCATAGGGTGAAGTCCTGCAATGCTCCCTTTGTGCTAGGATCGCTCTCATAGATAGCTTGCAAATGCGCCATATCGCTAGAATCCTGTGCGAAAGTGCTTGGGATCACAAGGAGCTTTTTGGCATTAGGCAGCTGCTTTGCCACGGCATAAAAGGTGGGGAATATCCGCCTAATTTCTCCACGCCTAGAGCCGGGCATAAAGACAATGCAAGGCGTGTGTGATTGGGAGCTTGCAGGGGTGGCTTTGGCATTTGCCCTAGAATCTAGCAGACTGGATTCTAGCTCATCTAGCAGCGGGTGTCCCACATAGACAAGCTGCCCGCTCTCTCTTGCCTGCTTACTATAATACTCCGCCTCAAAGGGCAAAATCCCAAGCAATTTATCGCAATATCGCTCTAAAATCTTTGCTCGCCAGCTTTTCCACGCAAAGAGCTGGGGCAGGATATAGTAGTAAATTGTTGCGCGTTTATTTGGGGACTGCATAGCTCTTATACGCTTGCTTAAGCGAATGTGGAATGATGAAGAGTCCATAAGCATAATCACTTTAGCCCCCAGAGCGATTGCAGCTAGCTCCCTTTGCGCGCGCCATAGAAAGGGCAGCTTCACCGCCACATCGCTAAAGCCCATAATGGAAAAGTCTCTTGGGTGGTAGTGTGGAGCTAGCTTGATTGCGCCTTGATGAAGCTCTGCAAGCAGGCTAGGGTCAAACACGCCCACAATCTCTAGCGTGGCTTTAGAATCTAGCTTAGATTCTAGTAGGGCAAGCAGCTCGCGCACAACTTCTCTGGCGTGGATATTTGCGCTAGGCTCTAGCGCGCTAAGAAAAAGTCTCATTGCTGGCAATCCTTGTTTGACATAAGGAAGTATAACAGCTTTTCATAGAAGCGATTCTAGGGGGTTTTGTTTTTGTTTATGAATTGCCGCGCCGCTAAAGCGGCTCGCAATGACGGATAAACGCTAAAAGTGTAAAAGTCTAAAATGTAAAAAAGTCAGCAAAGGATTCTAGTGTGGGAGTTAGTTTAAGAGTAAAACGATTCTAAGATTTCTAAAGAAGCTACGCTTTGCGGTGTTGCTAGTGGGGTTTTTTAAGGATTTTAGGGGGGAGCAAGAAATGTAAAAAGTGAAAATTATAAAAATGCTAAGAAAAGCTAAAATTCTAAAAAAGCAAGCAAAGGATTCTAGGATTTTGGAGTTAGAATCGTGGCTTTGCAAGGCGGGGCAAGGGAGCTACCTTAGCGGTAGTGACCGCAGGCTCGCCGCAGCAATCGCCGATTTATCGCTACAAGCCCAATCCACAAAAAGCTTGAAAAACTAAGAAAGTCGCGGGCGGTAGGATTTTTGAGCTAAAAACGGCGTTT